>Ga0209427_10007561_pt1 | contig 12305 bp, 9 predicted proteins | sample DeeMarSWOR136_30_FD_187465 | JGI IMG/M metagenome (GOLD analysis project Ga0209427, IMG submission 187465) | Marine sediment microbial communities from White Oak River estuary, North Carolina - WOR-1-36_30 (SPAdes) (version 2) | ecosystem: Environmental > Aquatic > Marine > Intertidal zone >... | reverse complement strand
CTTTGGATCCTAATAAAGGCAAATCCATCTGTTTCAGACCATTGTCTTCCAGTCCAATTCATCTGATACAAAAACATAACAGCTATATCCCAATGACTTCCATCATCCAATGTAAGCATTATATAATTCCACCAATACTCCCAACCAGTTGGAAAATGATCGCCTTCATCTTCAGGAGTCCAAGGATTATCATCATTTAGATCACCTGTGAATCGACCAATCGAGGGTAAATTCAAGATAGAGTTTTCTAGACTTTTTACTATTATTCGTTCATTGACAATTGGAGTTAATCCGAATCCTAAAATTAGTGTAAGTATCACAAATGACAATATTATATTCTTTTTCATCACACATGTGTCATAAACGTTATATAATATAAATGTATTGAAAAAAATAAATATAATGGAATATAATAATTTGGATAGCGACTTCGTTAAAATTTATTTTGCTTTTCCGATTTCTTCTACCGCCTCTGGATTAGCAAGTGTTGAAATGTCACCGACTTCTTTACCAAGGGCTTTTGATCTAATTACACGTCTCATGATTTTTCCACTACGGGTCTTCGGCACATCATTAACAAACCATATTTCATCTGGACGAGCTATTTTACCCATCTCGTTTCCCACATGTTCACGAAGTTCTTTACGGAGTTGTTCTGAAGGAGTAGTATTTCCTTTTAGTACTACATATGAAGTAATTGACTCGCCTTTTAGGGAATGTGGCTTTCCAATAACGGCTGCTTCTGCTACCAAAGGATGGCTAACCAATGCAGATTCTACCTCGGAATTCCCTATTCTATGTCCAGAAACGTTTAGGACATCATCAGCACGTCCCTGTATCCAGAAAAAACCATCGTCATCTTTACGAGTTACATCTCCAGCTAGATAAATTCCTTTGAACTTACTCCAATAGGTTTCTTTATATCTTCCAGGATTTTTATAAATACCCTGGAGCATACCTGGCCATGGATGTGTTAATACAAGGTTCCCTCCTGCATTTTGGATTGGTTCTCCTTCTTCATTTAAAACATCAGCTCCCAATCCTGGTAGTGGTTTTGTTGCAGAGCCAGGTTTTAATGGGGTTAAAGGTAAAGGTGATATAACAAAATGTCCAGTTTCAGTCTGCCACCATGTATCCATAATCGGACAGTTTTCATTTCCAATATTTTTATAATACCATATCCAAGCTTCAGGGTTAATTGGTTCCCCAACAGATCCAAGTATTCTTAGAGTGCTAAGATCATGTTTTTTAATCCACTCCTCTCCATATTTCATAAATAGTCTAATACTTGTTGGTGAAGTATAGAGCTGTGTAACGTTATATTTTTCAATAATTTGCCACCATCGATCAGGTTCTGGAAAATTAGGAGCACCTTCGTAAAGTATAGATGTTGCACCTAGGATTAAAGGTGCATAAACTATGTATGAATGTCCAGTAATCCATCCAATGTCAGCTGCACACCACCAGATATCTTCATCTTTCATATCAAAAACCCATTTAAGGGTATAAGCAGTACCTACAGCATAACCACCATGCGCATGAATAATACCTTTTGGTTTACCTGTTGTACCAGAGGTATATAAGAAAAATAACGGATCATTTGCATCAAGTTTCTCTGTTTCATATTCTTTAGGTGAATCAAAAATTAAATCATGCCACCATACGTCTCTAGTAGCAGTCCATGGGACACCATCACCTGTACGTTTGACAACAATAACATTTTTTACACTTGGTGCTTCCTCTAATGCTATATCAGTTTGCTCTTTTAGATATACCTTTCGACCACGTCGCCAAAAACCATCACAAGTAATTACTACCTTAGCTTTACAATCATTTATTCTATCTCTTAATGCAAGGGCACTAAAACCAGAAAATACAACAGAATGAATTGCACCAATTTTTGCACATGCAAGCATTGCGATAGGAAGTTCAGGTATCACCGGTAAATAAATTCCAACACGATCTCCTTTTTTTACACCTATTTTTTTTAATACACAAGCAAATTTATTTACCTCTATATAGAGATCATTATAAGTGTATTTTTTAACATCACCTGGTTCACCTTCAAAAATAAATGCAACTTTGTTTTTCCTCCAAGATTTAACATGCTTATCAAGTGCATCATGAACAATGTTATATTTAGCGCCAATAAACCATTTAGCCCACGGAGGATTCCACTCAACAACTTTTTTATAGGGTTCATACCACTCAATAAAATCCTTTGAAATTTCTTCCCAGAACCATTTCCAGTTCTCAGCTTTTTTATAAAGTTCATCAAGAGTTTTTATCCCATGTTGGTCCATCCACTGCTTTACATTTGTTTTCTTTACAAAATCCTCATTAGGTTTAAAAACTCGTTTTTCATCAAGTAATACTGAGATGTCTTCTTCAGCCATATTTAACCCATCCTTAAAGTCTCATTTTCTAATATAATAATTCAACCATATACAACGACAAAATTTATTCTAGATCCCTTTGAAATGCTCCTGTTAATAATGCATACTCTTCAAAATCCTCAACAAAATCAAATTGTTCATCTAATTCGCTTTTCGGTATTTTCTTTGCTTGTTCAGCTAGATGTCTTTGCTGTACCTTTATTAAATCTGAAAGTGGAGCAAAACGTTTTGATTTAACTACAGGATAAAATGATGAGGAGTCTACGCCATCCATTATTCGGATTTTTTCTCTTAAAAAGTTATGAACTGTTTGACTTGAATCAGCAGCAATGTTCATAACAATATCTTCATCACCTAATGAGTACGATACATAAATTGGGAACATGTTAAATGGATATTTGTAATTTATTAGGTAATTATAGATTGTTTTGTAGTTCTTTGGATGCGTGTAAATCCTTATAATATATCTTTGAATATTTTCTGGTTTCTTTTTTGGAATTGGGAAAAATATTGGTTTCATAAGTGATATAGTTCTAGTATGATGAACCTCATCAAATTTAGAAAGTGTTTCAGTTAGAAAATGTGCAATATTATCAGGTTCTTTTACATCAAAGATTACACCAACATTCATCATTCCTTCTAACTGCGCTGAATATAATGGTGTAACAACTTCTGATGATTCTTTTGCAATTACATTTTCAACATAATCCCATACTTTATTTAAATCTGTTTTTGGAAACAATCTTACTATTATCATCATATATTTTTCCTCCCTATTATATTATTGTTAGTGGATTGCCTGAATCGATTTTAGATATAAGAATTTTTGTGTTCGATGGATTAAAGATAAAATAAACGTTTAAAAGTATTAAAAATATCAAAATCGCAGTGTAAAAATAACCTTTTTAAGACTTGTTAGATCAATATCTATCCTATTACAGTCAATTTTAGGACACATTTCTAATATATTTTTACAAATGATTTAAGTATTAAATTTATATTACGACTAATACCCTGTCAAGCTTATTAGCATAAGTGGGGAGGTCTATTCATATGGGAAAAGGTATAGTTCAAAAGATTTTAGAAAAACATATTGTAGAAGGTAAATGGCAACCTGGTAAAGAAATCGCGATAAAAATTGATCAGACATTAACTCAAGACGCTACTGGTACTATGGCGTATCTACAGTTTGAAGCGATGGGTGCGAAACATGTTAAAACAGATTTGTCTGTGAGTTATGTTGATCATAACACTGTTCAGATTGGTTTTGAAAATGCTGATGATCATAAATATCTACAGAGTGTCGCAGCTAAATATGGGATAATTTATTCTCGTGCAGGTAATGGTATTTGTCATCAAGTTCATCTTGAACGTTTTGGTAAACCTGGAAAAACCCTTCTAGGTAGTGATTCTCATACACCAACTGGTGGTGGAATCGGGATGATTGCAATTGGTGCTGGTGGTCTTGATGTCGCTGTAGCTATGGCAGGTGGTCCGTTTTATTTAACCTGTCCAAAAGTTATAAAAGTTAATTTGAAGGGGAAACTCAAACCATGGTGCTCTGCAAAGGATGTTGTCCTGAAGATGCTTGAGATTTTTACAACAAAAGGAAATGTTGGATGTGTTTTTGAATACGGTGGGGAAGGTGTAAAAACACTTTCTGTTCCAGAGAGAGCTACTATCACAAATATGGGTGCAGAATGTGGTGTTACTACCTCGGTTTTCCCCAGTGATGAATTGACAAAAGCATTTTTAAAAGCCCAGGATCGTGGAAAAGATTGGACTGAGATTAAAGCAGATTCAGATGCAAAATATGAGAAGGTTATTGACCTAGATCTAAGTAAGATTGTACCATTAACTGCCTATCCACATAGTCCTGGGAACATAAAAACAGTAAAAGAACTTGAAGGAATGGAGGTTGACCAGGTATGTCTAGGTAGCTGTACTAACTCTTCTTATAAAGATTTGATGACTGTAGCGAAGATCTTGAAAGGCAAGAAGGTTCATCCAAATGTAAGTTTTGTTATTGCACCTGGCTCAAAACAGGTGTTAGAAAATATCACCAGAGATGGCGGATTGACAGATCTTATATCTGCTGGTGCTCGAATTGCAGAGTCTGCATGTGGTTTCTGTATAGGTAATAGTCAATCACCAAAAACAGATGCTGTATCCTTAAGGACAAGTAACAGGAATTTTTTAGGAAGATCTGGAACAAAAAGTGCACAAGCTTATCTCGTAAGTCCTGAAACAGCTGCAGCTGCAGTTATAACTGGTAAGATGACTGATCCACGTGATCTGGAGAAAATGGGAATAAAAAATCCAAATGTTAAGATGCCTGAGAGCTTTTATATCGATGATAATATGTTTATATATCCCCCTGAACATCCTGAACATATTAAGATATATCGTGGACCAAATATTGGTGATCCCCCAGCAGCTTTACCAATGCCTGATTCAATAACGGGAGAGGTTACAATAAAAGTGGAAGATCAAATCACAACAGACCACATTATTCCTGCAGGAAGTAAAATGAAATATAGATCCAATGTTCCAAAATATTCGGAATTCTTATTTGAAGTTGTTGATCCAAAATTCTATGAAAGAGCAAAAAAGATAAAAGAAAGCGGAAAAGCCAATCTTTTTGTTGCAGGTCTCAGCTATGGTCAAGGTTCATCTAGGGAACATGCAGCACTTTGTCCAATGTATATGGGAACAAAAGCAGTTATTGCGAAATCTTTTGAAAGAATTCACACAGCAAACCTAATCAATTTTGGTATAATCCCATTGACATTCAAAAATGAAGCTGATTATAATAAAATAGATCAAGGTGATGACATTGAAATTCCAGATGTTAAAAATGTTATAGAAAAAGGTGGTGTTTTAAAGGTAAAAGACAAAACAAAAGGAACTGAATTTGAAGTTGATTATAATCTCTCAGATCGTCAACGGGAGATTATTCTTGCAGGTGGTACACTTGCATTTATGAAAAATAAATCTAAATAGGAGGAATATGAAATATGGCACAAAGAGGAATAAGGGAATATGATGGTAAGAAAATGCTTGCTAAATACTGGTCAGAATACATTAGCAAGGATTTTAGTTTCCCAGGTAAAATAGTCCTAGTGGATCCTAAGACAAAATTGGACGATTTACCAAAGAAATATAAATGGTTAAAAACCGAGAAACTTGTTGTAAAACCTGATCAACTTTTTGGTAAAAGAGGGAAACATGGGCTAATAAAAGCAAACGTTAGTTTTACTGAGGTTAAAAAATGGATAAAGGAAAGAATTAACAAAGAAACAACTGTTGGAAAAGTAACTGATAAACTGACTCATTTCATTATAGAACCCTATGTTCCACATAAAGGGGAATTTTACGTAGCAATTAAAAGTAACCGTACCGGTGACACAATTTATTTCTCTAATCATGGTGGAGTCGATATTGAATCAGTTTGGGATACGGTAGCAGAAATACAAGTTGATATTGATGATGATGTTGATAAGATTAACATAGAAAACAAACTTCCTAAAGATACTCCTAAAGAGAAAAGAAAGATGTTTGCTGAATTTATCAAGGGATTATTTAAATTCTACAGAAATCTTAATTATGCATATCTTGAAATTAATCCATTTGTTGTATCAGGTAAAGATATTGTACCACTTGATCTTGTTGCACGTCTTGATGATACAGGGCATTTCGAAAGTAGTGGTAAGTGGGGTGAGATAACATTCCCTGCACCTTTTGGTAGAAAGCTATCTAAAGAGGAAGAATACATAAAAATGATGGATGAAAAAAGTGGTGCTTCATTAAAGCTTACTGTTTTAAATCCAAAAGGTCGTGTTTGGACAATGGTTGCTGGTGGTGGAGGTAGTGTAATCTATACTGATACAATCGTTGATTTAGGATATCGAGATGAACTTGCAAACTATGGTGAGTACAGTGGAAATCCAACAACCGATCAAACATATGAATATGCAAAAACTATTCTTGATTTGATGACCCGTGAAAAAGATCCAAAGGGTCGTCCTAAGTACTTATTAGTTGGCGGAGGAATCGCCAATTTTACGGATGTTGCTAAAACATTTACTGGTATAACAATGGCGCTTAGGGATTATAAAAGGAAACTGAAAGATACAAATGTAAAAATATATGTTAGACGTGGTGGACCAAACTACCAAGAGGGTTTGAGAATCATGAGAGAACTTGGAAAAGAACTGGGTGTACCAATCGAGGTATACGGCCCTGAGACGCATATGACTCGAATTGTGAATATGGCTTTGGAGGGTAAATAAATGGAGGCGATAACTGTGACAAAACCTAAACCTAAATCAAAAAAACAAACAGTTAAAAAATCTGGTAAAAGACCAGATTATATTTTAATGGATAAAAATACAAAGGCAATTGTTTTTGGTTATCAACAAAGAGCTGTACAAAGAATGCTTGATTTTGATTATATATGCCGCCGTGAAACGCCATCAGTTGTAGCAATAGTTAATCCAACACGTGATGGGTTGCATAAATGTTTCTGGGGTACAAAAGAAATACTTATTCCCATGTACAAAACACTCGAAGTTGCAGCAAAACTACATCCTGAAGCTGATTTCATGGTAAACTTTGCAAGTTTCAGATCGGCTTATCCTACAACAAAAGAAGCGCTTTTAACAAAAACTATTCGAACAGTTGGAGTAATCGCTGAAGGAGTTCCAGAACAAAGAACAAAAGAACTAATCAAAATTGCAAAAGAAAAAAACAAATGGATAATAGGACCAGCAACTGTTGGAGGAATAGCTGCAGGTGGATTCAGAATTGGAAATACTGCAGGTATGCTTGATAACATAGTTGCATCAAAACTACATAGACAAGGTAGTGTAGCATATGTTTCAAAATCAGGAGGATTAAGTAACGAATTAAACAATATTATTGCGATGAACACAGATGGAGTATATGAAGGAGTAGCTATTGGTGGTGACCGATATCCAGGATCAACTTTTATTGACCATATGATGAGATACGAAGCAAATCCTGATATCAAAATGATGGTACTACTTGGTGAAGTAGGTGGAATAGATGAATATGAAGTAGTCGAAGCAATGAAAAAAGGAAGAATCAAAAAACCAGTAGTTGCCTGGTGTATTGGAACCTGCTCAAAGGTTTTCCCAGCAGAGGTACAATTTGGCCATGCAGGCGCAAGAGCAGGAGCTGATATGGAGACAGCTGATGCGAAAAATAAGGCACTCAAAGAAGCAGGTGCATATGTTCCCACTAGTTTCGATGACTTCGATGAAAAAATTAAAAATGCTTATACCAAGTTGATAAAAAGTGGTAAACATAAACCAATACCAGATGTTGAACCACCAAAAATACCACTTGATTATGATGTAGCTCTTAAACAAGGAGTAATAAGAAGACCTGCTCAGTTTATTAGCACAATTTCTGATGATCGCGGTGATGAATTAAGATACTGTGGAATAAAAATCAGTAAAATCTTCGAAGAAAAATGGGGATTGGGTGGAGTGATAGGTCTTCTTTGGTTTAAGAAAAATTTACCACCATGGGCTAGAGAATTCCTTGAACGAGTCGTCTTGCTAACAGCTGATCATGGACCTGCGGTTTCTGGTGCTCACAACTCAATTGTAGCATCCCGTGCAGGTAAAGACTTGATATCTTCACTTGTTAGTGGATTACTAACTATCGGACCACGATTTGGTGGTGCTGTTCAAGGCTCTGCTGACCATTTCACTAAATATCTTTATTCTGGAGAAGAACCCAGTTTTATGGTAAGAGACATGAAAAACAAGAATGTAAATATACAAGGTATCGGCCATAGAATTAAATCAGTTACAAACCCTGATGTAAGGGTAACACTAATGGTAGATTTTGCAAAGAAAAATTTCCCAAATACAGAAACGCTTGATTATGCGCTTCAAGTTGAAAAACTTACAACAGCTAAAAGAAACAATCTAATTCTAAATGTCGATGGAGTAATAGGTGTTCTATGTTGTGATATGCTTAGAGGCATAGGATACTCAAGAGAAGAAGTTCGTGAATTTGTTGACCTCGGTGTCTTAAATGCTTTATTTGTTCTCGGGAGAAGCATTGGATTTATGGGTCATATTATGGATCAGAAACGCTTGAAAGCAGGACTATACAGACATCCATGGGATGACATACAGTACATGATGCCTGATAAACCTGAGAAAGTTAAATAAACGAAAAAGATGGAGAGCGACATAAATGAGTAAAGAAGTTGGTAAGATAATTTATACAAAAGTTGATGAGGCACCAGCTCTAGCAACTTACTCTTTTCTCCCCATCATAAAAGCATTTACAGAAGCAGCAGGGGTTAAAGTTGAAACAAAAGATATCTCTCTTGCAGGGAGAATTATTGCAAACTTTCCAGAGGAATTAACTGAAAATCAAAGACAACCAAATGATCTTGCAGAACTTGGAGAGGTTGTAAAAAAACCAGAGGGAAATGTAATCAAACTACCATGTATCAGTGCATCAGTTCCACAGTTAAAAGCAGCAATAAAAGAACTTCAAGGACATGGCTATAATATACCTGATTATCCAGAGGACCCGAAGAATGAAGAGGAAAAAAAGATAAAAGCTAGATTTGATAAAATTAAGGGAAGTGCGGTAAATCCTGTTCTTAGAGAAGGCAACTCAGATCGTAGAGTTCCAGGTCCTGTTAAGAGTTATGCAAAGGAAAATCCGCATCCTATGGGTGAATGGACCGAGGATTCAAAATCACATGTCACACATATGAGCAGTGGAGATTTACGTTCCAATGAAAAATCTACTACAATTACAAAACAAACAGCTGGAGATGCTAAAATTGAGTTTGTTGACAAAATTGGTAATATCAAGGTTTTAAAAGAAAAATTACCACTCATTGATGGTGAAATAATTGATGCGACAGTTATGAATAAACGTGCTTTAAGAAAATTTCTCGAAGAGCAAATAAAAGATGCAAAAAACAAAGGTGTATTGTTTTCAGTTCATCTGAAAGCAACAATGATGAAGGTATCAGATCCTATCATTTTTGGCCATGTGGTTTCTGTTTTTTTCAAGGATGTTTTTGAAAAACATGCAACTGTTTTTAAAGAACTAGGTGTCAGTCCTAATAATGGATTAGGTGATCTTTATGCAAAAATCAAAGATTTACCAGATGATAAAAGAAAAGAAATCGAAGATGATATTCAAGCATGTTATAAGAAAGGACCTAAACTTGCAATGGTAAACTCTGATAAAGGTATTACAAACCTACATGTACCTAGTGACACAATAATTGATGCATCAATGCCAGCAGCAATTCGTAACTCTGGTCGGATGTGGGGACCAGATGGTAAGCTTCATGATACAAAATTTGTAATCCCTGATAGCAGCTATGCTGGAGTATATCAGGAAGTCGTTGAATTTTGTAAAAAATATGGAGCATTTGATCCTAGAACAATGGGAACCGTTCAAAATGTTGGTCTTATGGCACAAAAAGCAGAGGAATACGGTTCTCATGATAAGACATTTCTTATTCCTGGTGATGGAATAGTACGTGTTATTGCAGCTTCAGGTGAAAAACTACTAGAACTAAATGTTGAAGAGGGTGACATTTGGCGAATGTGCCAGGTAAAAGACCTTCCAATTCAGGATTGGGTTAAACTAGCAGTGAACAGGGCAAGAGAAACAGGTTCCCCTGCAGTTTTTTGGCTTGATAAAAACAGAGCACATGATAGAGAACTTATACAAAAAGTAAATCGCTATCTTAAAGATTATGATACAAAAGGTTTGGAAATACATATAATGTCACCTGTTGAAGCCACACGTTTTTCAATTAAAAGAATGAAAGAAGGTAAAGATACAATATCAGTAACTGGTAATGTACTACGTGACTATTTGACAGATTTATTTCCTATTCTTGAAGTAGGTACTAGTGCTAAAATGTATTCGATTGTTCCTCTTATGAACGGCGGTGGATTATATGAAACAGGAGCAGGTGGTTCAGCACCTAAGCATGTGCAACAGTTTAGGGAAGAAGGTCATTTAAGATGGGATTCACTTGGTGAGTTTCTAGCATTGGCAGTATCTTTGGAACATTTAAGTAAGACAACTAAAAATCATAAAGCAAAAATTTTAGCAGAGACACTGGATAAAGCCACAGCTAAATTTTTATTAAACAACAAGTCTCCATCTCGTAAGGTTAATGAGATTGATAACAGAGGAAGTCATTTTTATCTAACACTTTATTGGGCTCAGGCATTAGCTGAGCAAACTAAAGATACTGAACTTCAATCACGTTTCAAAAGACTAGCTAAAGAGCTAGCAGAAAATGAAGAAAAAATCAATAATGAATTACTTGCAGCACAAGGAAAACCAGTTGATTTAGGGGGTTACTACAAACCAAATTTTGAACTTGCAACAAAAGCAATGCGGCCAAGTGAAACTTTCAATGCAGCAATAGAAGCTTTAGCTGTTGTAAATGCATAAACAAGATAAAAAAATCTAAAAATCTTTTTTCATTTTTTTCTTTTTTTACTATACATTTTTAAGTTTAAAAATTATTTAATAATTCCAGCTAACATGGGTAAATATGATGATATAATAAAAAAAAATAGTGATGGTGTAACAATTAACCTTTTTGTCACATCTGATGCTAAGAAAAGTGTTTTTCCCGCTGGTTTTAACAAATGGCGTAAAAGAATAGATATAAAGGTTTGTTCAAAACCGAAAGATAACCAGGCAAACTTGGAGGTTATTAAAATAGTTGCAGAATTTTTCAAGAAAACAATCAAAAATGTTTATATTATATCTGGTAATAAAACCAGAGAGAAAACCGTTTTAATTAAAGATGTTTCTAAGGATAGAGTTGTTAAAAAGTTGAAGGAGTCATTAAATGGATTTTAAAAAATCTCTTGAAGATATTGAAAAAATGTTATTAGATTTACAAGAGGATAACAAAAGTATCCCGATATTAGTTGAAGGCGATAAGGATACTCTAGCTCTTCGTAGATTAGACATTAACGGCGAAATAATTAGTATAAACACAGGCAAATCTCTTTCTGATTTTTGCGATAGTCTTGCTAGAAAGTATAAAAATATTATTATTCTAACTGACTGGGATAGAAGAGGAGGACATCTAGGTCATACAATTAGGAAAAATCTTGAGGGTCGTGTAAATTGTAATATGCGTTATAGAGAGTTTTTTGCTCGGCATTCAATGATTCGAACAGTTGAAGGACTTCCTTCTTGGATTCAGACGATGAAGGAGAAATTAAATCTAATTTAGATACAGGCATAATCAGATGAATCTGTAGATGTATGTGTAAATAATTATGCAGATGTATATGCAGGTGTTTATGCAATTAGATATCCAGAGGATAACATGTATTTATAAGTAGGATAACATATTTAATAATGGGATGCATAGCAATAACGAATTAGAGGTTTCTATCGATTTAAAAAGACCCTTAGTGGTTAGAGCCCTTAATAGAAGTAAAATTAGAAAAAAGATCGCAGAGTATCTTTTTGAGATTAGCCCTAGCGGTAGTTATACATCTGATATCGCTTATCATATTAAGACTACACCTACAAATGTTATAGGTGCTCTGCGAGGTATGGGTTCTAGATATAAAGAGGAAGAATCATTGATTGGTTTACAAATTGTTGAACAGATTAATGGTGGTAGGCATAAGGATATTAAGTTGTATAAGTTGACAGATTTTGGAAGGCAAATAATTCAAAATTTTAAATAATGTTTTTAATGACAGAACATTGGTCTATATTTTTTCAGTATTAATATGAGTTGAATGGATGTGTAAAGTCAATAGACATCGGTAACATTTCTTAAAACATTAATTATTTCCTATTCTTTATCCAGTAAATACTAGAGGATGGATGGGATGTGTGGTGTTA
>Ga0209427_10007558_pt1 | contig 12308 bp, 10 predicted proteins | sample DeeMarSWOR136_30_FD_187465 | JGI IMG/M metagenome (GOLD analysis project Ga0209427, IMG submission 187465) | Marine sediment microbial communities from White Oak River estuary, North Carolina - WOR-1-36_30 (SPAdes) (version 2) | ecosystem: Environmental > Aquatic > Marine > Intertidal zone >... | reverse complement strand
TTCCTTAACCCTTCCCTCTGCGATTAAGGCAATATAGCCCTGGATGTTCATATGAATAGGACAGGCGTCCTGGCAAGCTGCCTTGCACAGTCTTTCTTCCCTCTTGTCGATGACGTATGTGTTAGGCACTGCTTGAAGAAAAGGAGTATAAATTGCCTTCCGCTCGCGCAATCCCTGGTCGTACTCATTCTTCATAATAATGGGACATCCCTCAACGCATAAGCCACAACCAGTGCATTTTGTTCCATCTACAAATCTGGCCTTCTTCTTCACGGAAACTGTAAAGTCTCCTGGTTCTCCCTTGATGTCTAAAAGTTCAGAATAAGTTAAAAGCTCAATATTCAGGTGTCTGGCACATTCCACCAGTTTAGGTGATAGAATACACATAGAACAATCGTTTGTGGGGAAGGTCTTGTCGAGCTGAGACATTACTCCACCAATGGAGGGAGATTTCTCCACAAGGTATACGTAGTATCCAGACTCAGCAAGGTCTAAAGCTGCCTGAACCCCTCCTATACCCCCACCCACAACAAGAACTGCTCCTACTTTGCCGTTTCTATTTTGCTGCTCCATAAGAACACCTTTACACTACAAGCGCTTCAATGCCTCCGTCGCAAGTCTGGAAGGCTCTCCTTCCCCCCCTTGAGACCGCAAGCCAATAGCTGCTTCCACCATCTCATGGCGCAATTTTTGGCAGAAGACATCGATTTCTTTCACTTTTTCAACAAAAGACGGGGCGACGTATCCTTCTCTAACTGCAATGCTCCTTAGAGCCTTCATGATATCGGCAAAATCAACATTTTGAGGACAGTGAGCCTGGCAGCTATAGCACTGAATACAGAACCAGATAGTGTCTGAAGAAAGGACTTCTTTCCTCATCCCCAAAAGCACCATACGAATTATCCGACGGGGATTAAATTTCTGGTCGAAATCAGAAACAGGGCAACTAGCAGTGCAGAGGCCACAAGCGAAGCAAAGCTTAATATTTTCGCCTCCCGGTTCATTAGTAACATCATATTTGAACTTAGAATCTAGTTCGCTCAAAGCTACAGTCATTTTCGCCTCCTTAATGTCCGTTCGAGGGAGGAAACCTATAGTAATCCAGCAGCTTCCACTATCTCAGGAACTCTCTCCTCCCTTCCAATAAACATAATGTGCACTCCGTCACAGACTTTTTCTTCTTTTATTTGCTTTATCATCCGGGCAGCTATTTCTATTCCTTTGGCAACCCCTGTTCCTTTCGGAGCCTGAGCCAGCTCAACAATGAGATGTTGAGGAATAAAAATGCCTGGGACGTTCTCATTCATATATGTAGCCATCTTTGCGCCGATAACTGGTACTATACCGGCAAGGATTTTAACCTTTTCGTCTATATTACGGACGAACTCTGTAAATCTCTTTAGTTCATCAAGTTCATAAACTGCCTGCGTCTGAACGAAGCTTACTCCCGCTTTAAGCTTCTTTTCAACTTTGACAAGCTGAGGCTCGAGAGGATCGGCTGAAGGAGTAGCTGTCGTTCCAATACAAAAGTCAATACCTCCATCAAGTTCATTTCCTGCCATGTCCTTGCCGGAATTCAAGGTATGAACAAGGTGGATTAGTTGCACCGAATCAAGGTCGAACACTTGCTTTGCTTCTTTATGGTCACCAACATCAATGGAATCACCAGTAAGACAAAGAATATTGTTTATTCCCCGGGAGTAAGCGAAAAGGAGATCTGCTTGAATGGCCAGACGGTTCCTGTCGCGACAAGTTACTTGAAGGATTGGCTCACCATCATGCTCCTTAATCAAGAGGCAAACCCCTAAGGACGGATATCGCATCACGGAACTCTGATTATCAGTTACATTTAGACCATCCACCTTATCCTTGAGGAGCTCAATATGCTCTATTGCCTTTGATACATTGGAGCCTTTCCTCGGCCCTACTTCAGTTGTTACAATAAATTTTTTTGTTTTAAGGATATCTCTAAAAGGTGTTGCCATCCTGCACCCCCTTAAGCTTTTACCGCCTGGACTTTACCGGGCCTTTTCACAGCCCGATAATTCTTCGGCGGGTAGTAATTCCGCATCAAATCAAGCCTTCCCTGCTTTTCCAGCCTCCGATAAATCAGAACCCAAGCACAGTCCTTCTCCGGGTCTATCTCGCATTTACCTCCCCTTCTCGTACCACCGCAGGGGCCATTGAGAAGCCCTTTGGCACAGCGAACTATAGGGCAAATACCTCCCGTTCGATCTAGAAAACAATCACCGCAAGCACCACACATTTCCACCCAAAGCCCCTCCTTTTCTGGCATCCCGATGAAGGTAGTGTTGACTGCCGGTAACACCGGCTTATCCTCAAACATCTCAGCCATAGTTTGCACTCCCGACCCACAGGCTAAAGATAGAACTGCTTCAACTTCAGCAACTTTATCCTTGATTTCTGCTACCATCTCCCTTTCACATTGTCTTTCCACTGTAGTCTCAAGAACCGAAATTTCACTCCCCTCTGCATTTCGAGCCAGCCTGAGTTGTGAAGCAAGCATCGCCACCTCCTTTTCTCCACCAGCCCAGCAGACAGTGACACACGTCCCACAACCCGCCACAAGAACCTTCTTGTAGGGGGCTATTAACTGCTTTATCTCTGCAATTGGTTTTCGTTCAGCGATTATCATCTTACCTCCCGGACTCTTTTACTTTCTTGTCCATCTCATTGACGACTCTCACGAATTTGTGAGGCGCATTGGGGCTGAGGTTAAACATCGCAGCACGCCTGCCGTCTACATTAGCTTCTTTCAACAGTATATTGCAGTATTCCACCCGTTCCTTTGCTCTTGTATTCCCGGTGATGTGATGGCAAGCTCCTTCCTCACATCCCAGTACCAGTACCGCTGTGGCGCCCTTCTCAAAAGCTTTCAGGATGTGATAGACATCTACTTGGCCGGCACAGGGAACCCGAAGTATCCGCAAAGTCTCCGGGTAATGAATCCTTAATTTACCTGCTAAATCAGCAGCAGGATAGGCGGAATGTTCGCAACAGAAAGCCACATTGCGTCCTTTTAATGATTCTCCTATTGCCTCAATCTGAGCCAGAATCTCCTCATCTCTATAACCTTGAAATTTTATTGCCTTAGCGGGACATATAGCGGCACAGATGCCGCAAGCATAACAGGCAGGGTCTGAAATTCCAGCCACTTCTTTACTCCCATCTACTCTAACTAATTGGATAGCATCATGCGGACAGACACGAATGCAAGTAAGGCATGCCACACACTTCTGAGGATCAGCCTTTACTCTCTCTGACTCAACTAGAATTTTCCCTAGAGACAATAGCCCATGGACGTTCATGACCACGCTAGAAATGTCTGTCAGCACCCGCCTAAGGTCCAAGTCACCCCGACATTCACCGATTAAAAATATCCCCTTCTTCTCCGAGGTAACGGGATAGAGGTGCACATTTGCATCCTGGTAAAAGCTTCTGGAGTCTACCCTGATATTCAGCAATGAGCTCAGTTTTTCAGTTCCTTCGCCAGGGAGATAAAGCTCCTCAGCAACCAGAACGTCACAGGCCACCATTATATCTTCCCCGAGAAAAACATCTTTAGCCTCGATTGTCACCCGACCACTCTCCCCAGTAATCCTCGGCGTAATATCAGACTTTATGAACACCACGCCACAGTTTCTTGCTTCCTGGTAAAGTTTCTCCATTCCTTCGCTATCTACCTTGACGCTTTTGTAAAAGACGTAAATCTCGCTACCCCATTTTTTCTTTGCTGCCAAAGCGTTATTCAGAGTAGCTAGTGTGGGAAAGCGAGAATTTCCATCAGAAAAATCGAACATGAAACCTATGGTTTTTGGTTCCGTCTCTAGACTCGAGTTCCGAAGCATGCTGCAGAATTGCTCTTGTGACACAATGTTAATGCCATAGATTGCTTCTTCTTCAGTTCGCAACCTCGGCTCAGGAGCTAAAGCAAGCTCGGTTTGATACCCGGTGGCAAGAATTATCGCTCCATACTTGCGGAAAATTTCCTCTTCCCCTTTTCTAATCCTTACGCTGAAATCTCCAATCTTCCCCACTACCTCAGTCATCTCAGCAGAGGTGAGAACCTCTACATTTTCATCCCCCTCTACTGTACTTATCATTGCGCTTGTGTCAAAACCATAAAAGCTTTCCAGTTCTTCAGCCCTAGTTCCCAAAACCGCCTCCTTCTCTAATAGGGTTGTCCGCAAGCCAACTCGGGAAAGCTGGAGAGCCGTGCTAATTGCCGTGAATCCACCACCGACTACTAGAACCTCTCTACTTACAGGCAACTCTTTCTTCTCTATGGGCTGTAGCAACCGAACCCTGTTTATCGCCATCTTTACAAGTTCCACAGCCTTCATGGTAACATCCCCATCATGAGCCCAAGAGCATTGTTCTCTGATATTTGCCATAGAAAGGAAATGACCATTCAGCCCGGCCTTTTCCAATACTTCTCTGAAAATATGTTCATTGAACTCAGGAGAACAAGCAGCAACAACAACTCTCTCTATATTCTCTTCCCTGATACAGGAAATCATCTTTTCCTTTCCTTCTTCAAGACAAAGGTTGGAACTCAAGTTGACATAGGTGACACTGGGGAATTTTGTTACTCTTTTAACAGCGGCATCAAAATCAATATTATTTATTACCCCGCCGCAATTGCAGAGAAAAACGCCTATTTTGCTTTCCATTCAATGTCTTCCTTGATTACCTCGACCTTGGATAGCAGATTCGGCCAGCACTTGTATTACCTTCGACGCTGCTGCTATCCCGTGAGCAATAGAGTCAGGTATATCCTTGGGACCTTGGCAAGTCCCAGCGAGGAAAATGCCACCAACATTAGTTTCATTAGAACTAAGAGGATGCCTTATATCAAAGAATCCATCCTCAGTCAAATTTATGCCCAGAAGCCTGGCTAAATCCCAAGAGGTATTTCTAGGAGAAATACCCACGGAAAGGACCACAAGGTCAAATGTATCCCGACAAACTTTTCCTTGAGTGATATCCTCAAACCTTACTTCAAGCTCGCCGGATGAAGTTTGTAAAATCTCGACTGGTACTCCTCTGACAAATCTTATACTTTCCTTATAATTTTCGTAGAATTGATCAAAACCTTTCCCTGCAGTCTGCAGGTCGATGTAAAAGATAGTTACTTGGGTATCAGGATTTTGATACTTGATAAGCCCGGCAAGTTTCATAGCATATTTGCAGCACACCTGCGAACAATACCCATGACCTTCGTCCCTGGAACCAACACACTGAATAAAGGCGATATTTTTGGGCTCATTACCGTTTGTGGGAAGCCTTAGATAACCCTCACGCCCTAAAATTTGCTCTAAATCGAGGCCGGTCAAGACATTAGGATATCTACCGTAACCCAAGGAGCCTTTCTCTTTGGCATCAAAAACATCAAAACCAGTGGCGACAATGATAGCGCTGACGTTCAATTCTTGCCGTTTTGGCTTGAGGTCGAACTCTACAGCTCTGGTAGGGCAATTCTCCCGACAAAGATCACATTTCTCCCCTGTAAAGCGCAGACAAAGCCCTTCATCCAGAATGTAGGAAAAGGGTGTCGCTCCAGCAAAAGGTAGATATATGGCTTTGGGATCAGTAGGACAGACCTCAGTACAAAGGCCGCAAGCTATACACCTCTCTACGTCTACGTATCGCGGCTGTTGAGTTATCTCAACACGGAAATTTCCAGGCTTCTTGCTAAGCCCTCTTATCGTAGAATTAGTTAGGAGTTTAATTTGAGGATGGATTACCGCTTCTTTAACTTTATCGAAAACTACGCAGGCAGAACACCTAGAGCAGATATCCGTTGCCTTACAACAAAAAGAGGCACTGTGTCCACCGACCAGTGCCTCTTTCTCTATCAAGTAAACATTCACACCAGCATTAGCCAATTCCAACGCTGAAGCTACCCCTGATATGCCCGACCCAATGACTAAAACATTCTTGGTCTCCAAATCCATTCCTTGAATTCTATAAATCTTGCCATTTTAACGCTTTTTTACTTTTTAAGCAAATCTTCCACCCTTTTTACTAATTCTTTAGGGTCAATTGGCTTCTGGAGGTAATCCTCTGCCTCCATCATCATTCCTTCTCGTATTGAAAGGTGCGCTTTTTCTCTATCCTCGGGGTAAACAGTGAGCATCAACACAGGGATATTAGAGAAAAAATGGTATTTTTCGTCGGTTTTAAGCTCATGGCAAACATCAAATCCGTGCTTACCAGGCATTATCACGTCCAGAATGATTAAGTCAGGCCTTTCCTCCACCACCTTGCGTAAACCTTCGTCCCCATCATATGCAGACATCACCTCATAGGACTTGGGCTCAAGGATTTTCTTCACCACTGAGTGCACATCCGGATCATCATCAATCAGTAAAATCTTAGTCTGTTTTGGCATCCTTTCCTCCTTTAGACAAGAGTTTTTCCACGCGCTCGAGTAGAATGAAGGGCTCGATGGGTTTCTCTATGTAATCATCAATATCAAGTTTACGGCCAAGTTCCAACTCATAGCGCCGCTGACTGGCTTCCTCCCTTACTGAACTTATGATAAGGACAGGGATATCAGGATATCCTCTCTTTTGACCATTCTCTAATTCCCTAACCACGGTAAATCCATCCATCCCTGGCATTAAGAGGTCCAAAAGCATTATGTCTGGTTTTTCTTCTTTCAACTTTTTTAACGCCTCATATCCGTCACAAGCCTCAATTACCTCATAAGAACGGGACTTTAGCACACTGGCAATAGCCAGCCGCATATCGGGGTCGTCATCGACTATTAAAATCCTTGCCATCTATTTTTACTCCGCTTGTGTGGAACTTTTAGGCAAAATAAAGGTGAACCTGGTTCCCTTACCCGTCTCAGGACAGGGACTTGTTGCCCATATTTTACCACCATGACCCTCGATTATCTTCTTGCATATAGAAAGTCCCAAGCCAGCTCCTCTCTTTTCCATATCCAGACCCTTATAGAAGCCATCAAATATTTTTGGTAAGTCCTCTGTAGGGATTCCGATTCCTGTGTCATCCACATCAACCTGCAAATGACCTTTGTCTTCTATTACTTTAATCGTTATTCCACCAAAGGGAGTAAATTTGATAGCATTGGATAACAAGTTTGTCATTACTTGCTTAAGCCGACCAGCGTTCCCAAGAACTGTAGGAAGTCCTTGGGGTACTTCAAGAACCAGTTGCAACCCTTTCTCTACAGCTAAGGGACGCATAGTCTCAACGCAATCTTCTATCACTTTCGTCAGCGAAACATCTTCTGTTCCGAATTTCCCAAAATCAACACGGGAGAAATCAATCATATTACTTATCAGATCAAGCAGGTCAGAAAGCCTCTTACTACTCCTTTGTACTATGTTTTTTTGTTCTTCACTCAGTTCCCCAACGAAGCCATCAAGCAAGAGCCGATTGTAGCTCTCCGCTGCCGCCAAGGGGGCTTTCAAGTCATGGAAAATAACAGACAGAATATGCTCCATCGTTTGCTTAGTATGCTGCAGCCTCGAAGCAACTACTTTCGTAAGATTGTTTGCTACTTTGTAACCCATTTGAGGGTTTTCATCCAGCAGAGCTTTAAGCTTGTCTCCATCCAGGGCGACAATCTCAGTCCTCTCCAGACACCGGCCCGAAGAGGTAAGAATATGAGGTTCCATCAGTGCTGACCAGCAAAAACTGCTCCCGTGGGATAACACATCGATTGTAGCTCTTTCAGCTGCGCTACGGCTTATAGCAAGCTCTGTCTCTAAAGCTACCTTACCTGATTTGAGAGTCTGTACATAGTTACACTGCGCGCCTTCGCAGAACATGACCGCTCCTTTTTCATAGTACTGCTCACGGCAAAGCGGAAGCAGTTTGTCAAGCTCTTCCTCAGTCAAGTTATGGAACAATTCTGAAGACTTTAGCGCTTCCTTGATTGAGTTTAATTCAGCCGTCGCTTTCATTGGCCGCCACACATTATAAAGATATTTATTGAATATTGCAAAATATTGAAGATAGGGTTATTTGGCAATATTGCTCTAAATGCGTTATTCTGGCATACTTTGCTAAAATCTTATCTGGAGTTTGACATGAAGACAAATAGCAATCTAGCGAGGATACTGGATATGGGGCAATTTGCTGTCACTGCTGAAATCGGTCCTCCACAGAATACAGAGCTCGAGGTGATACACGATAAAGTTAAGCTCATTAAAGGTTGTGTTGATGCATTTAATGTCCCCGATGGCCAGGCAGCCGTGGTGGCGATGGCAAGCTGGGGGGTTTGTCTTACAGGAATAAACGAAGGACTGGATGCCATAGTTCATATGACTTGTCGGGATAGAAATCGTATTGCTATACAGATGGATATCCTAGCAGTCTCTGCTTTTGGCGTTAACAATATACTTTGTCTATCCGGGGATCCTATCTCCTATGGAAACCAGCCCCAGGCAAAGCCCGTCTTTGATCTCGATTCTATTCAACTCATCAGGATGGTCAAGACTCTCAGGGACGAAAGAAAGTTTGATAATGGTGAGCCACTAGTGGGAACAGAGCCTAGACTTTTCATCGGGGCAGCCATAAATCCCTTCGCTCAACCATTAGAGGCTGCGGCAGATCACCTTAAGGACAAGGTTACTGCCGGAGCTGATTTTGTTCAGACTCAGCCTATATATGACATCGAAGGATTTAAGAAATGGATGGAACTGGTTCGAGAAAAAGGATTACATAAAGAGGTAAAGATTCTTGCTGGAATTACTCCTGTAACGTCCTTGGCAGCAGCGAGGTATATGAAGATAAAAGTCCCTAATGTGGATATTCCTGACATAGTTATTGAACGCCTTAGAAAGGCCCGTAATAAGGAAGAGGCGGCAGAAGAAGGAATAAAGATTGTGGTGGAAACAGTAAACCAATTAAAGCAAGTCGAGGGAGTAGCCGGTATTCATATTATGACTCTGCAGCGGGAGGAACTTATTCCCAATATCTGCAATGCAGCCAGCCTCTACCCACGCCCTTAAGAAATTGTAGAGTCTATCCACTCCCAATTTGCAGGAACTCACAAGGAGTCTCCGACTATAACCTACCATTTCTCTTGAGATAATCGCAACATAAGCCAAGTCTTAAGGCGCTCATCCAGCTTACCCAGCCATGATTCTATCTTACGTATATCTCCCGCCCATCAGCGCAGCTTTTTCCTCCTCCGCACGGCGTTTACCGCAGAGACCTTATACTCAGGAATCTTGGCTAATGGGTCAAGAGCATCATTGGTGAGGATATTTGCTGCTGCCTCACGCCAGTGGAAGGACATGAAGATAACCCCGGGAGGCGATTTTTCTGTAATATGAACCGGTGCCTCGACTCGGCCTCTTTTCGAGCTGACTACTGCCAAATCGCCCTCACTAAATCCCAGCCTTGCTGCATCACCAGGATTCATTTCCACCATACCACTAGGACAAAGCTCGCTAAGCACGTTAGCACGGCGACTCATGGTACCGGTATGCCAGTGCTCCAGCAACCGCCCCGTGGTGAGAACCAACGGGTAGTCTTCGGATATTGATTCTGCCGGTGGAATGTAATCTATGGCATGAAACTTACCTCTACCACGGGCAAAACCATCTTGGTAAAGAAAGCTGGTTCCGGGGTGTGAGACATCCGGGCAGGGCCATTGCAAACCATCGTTATCGAGGCGGTCAAAGTGGACACCGCCATAAATAGGAGTAAGGGAAGCAATTTCTTCCATAATCTGGCTGGCACTCTGGTAGCCAAATGGTTTTCCCATCCTTTCTGCCAAAGTAGATATGATCTCCCAGTCAGGCTTCGCCTGCCCAGGTGGCAGTACTGCCTGCCTTACTCTTTGAATTCGCCTCTCGGTATTGGTAAAAGTACCATCCTTCTCTGCAAAGGCAGCGCCAGGCAAAACAATGTCAGCAAACCAGCCAGTCTCAGACAAAAAGATGTCCTGAACAATAAGGAGTCCAACTTTCTCCAGTGCTTGCCTGAAATGCTCCAAATTAGGCTCGCTTAACATGGGATTCTCTCCCATAACATAGAGCCCTTTGATATCTCCTTTAAGTATAGCCTTAGCGATCTCGGTAACCGCCACTCCAGGACGGTCACTCAATTTACAGCCCCAAGCAGCTTCAAACTTCATCTTAACAGCTGGGTCATCAACCTTTTGATAGCCGGGATAGACATTAGGGAGTGCTCCCAAATCACAGGCACCCTGAACATTATTTTGACCTCGAAGGGGACTGAATCCCGTACCCTCCCTGCCGATATTGCCAGTCAGTAGTAAAAGGTTTGCCACGCTTTTCACATTATCTGTACCCGTAGTATGCTGGGTTATTCCCATCCCATAGAGTATACAAGCGCTTTTCGCCTTACCGAAAAGGCGGGCGGCCGCTTCCAAATCAACTTTGGGAACCCCAGTTATAGCCTCCACTGCCTCAGGAGTATATTTCGCCACGAGTTGGCGCAGTTCTTCAAAACCTTCGGTGTGCTCCCGTATAAATTTCTTTTCCTCAAGGCCATCTCTAATAATCACGTGCATCAGCCCATTGATAAGGGCAACATCTGTCCCTGGCTTCTGGGGAAGCCTGACAGTAGCAAAATCGCTAAGCTCGATAGAGCGCGGCTCAGCTACGATTAGCTTAGCATCACCAAACCTGACCCTTCTCTTAATCGTTGAGCCGATAATGGGATGGCATTCGGTGGTGTTAGAGCCGATGATGAAAAAAAGGTCTGTTTTCTCAAAATCGGAATAAGAATTGCTCATTGCCCCCTGACCGAAGGCAGCAATGCCACCGACTACTGTAGAAGCATGGCATAATCGGGCACAATGGTCAACGTTATTAGTCCCGATCACAGCCCGGACGAATTTCTGCATAACATAGTTGTCTTCGTTGGTGCACTTAGCCGAACTTAAGGCAGCGATACTATCTGGTCCATGATTTTGCTTGAGTTCAAGGAGCCTTTTTGCTGCCAGTTCCAGAGCTTCGTCCCAGCTAGCTTCACGGAATATTTCCTGCACTCGCCCATCGTGACTTGCTTTTCGTGCCACTCCAGGTAACCGGATAAGGGGTGTGGTTAACCTCTCAGGATGACTGAGAAAATCATATCCCCAGCGCCCCTTGACACACAGGCTGCCACGGTTGGCTGGACCATCAGGGTCACCGCGTACGCAAACAACCTTATTATCTCGAACACCCAAGTATATAGAACAACCAACTCCACAATAGGGACAAATGGTCTTAACCTCTTCGGTAGGAGGCTTTTCCCATTTAGGCACCAATGCCCCAGTAGGACATCGCACAACACATTCACCACATGATTTACAAATGGACTCGGCAATCGGTTTATCACCAAAGGTGGCTATCCTTGCTGAGTTGCCTCGGAAGGCTATATCAATGACATCATGGCAAACTACCTCATGACAGGCCCGCACACATTTGGCGCAAAGGATACACTTATTCAGGTCACGAATAAATGCCGGATGGCTTGTATCCACAGGAAGTAACTGAACACTTTTTCGCAGCCGGTCAATATGCTCTTGTTCTATGCCCAAATATCGAGCAATTTTAAGTAGCTCACAGTCCTGACTTTTGGCACAAGCAAGGCAATCGCCGTGATGACTGGCGCTGATAAGCTCCATAGTTATTCGGCGTGATTGATTTACCCTCGGCGTATCGGTGTGCACCACCATGCCCTCAGTTGCCGGCGTAGTACATGAGCTCACCAAGCCCCGCATCTCTTCTATTTCAACCACACAGAGGCGACACCCTCCGTAAGGCTTCAGGTCAGGGTCATAACACAGCTTGGGGATATAGATGCCAGCTTCTAGTGCTGCTTCAAGCACAGTGGCGCCTTTTCTCGTTGTGACCTGGCGGCCATTAATGGTCAGCCTAACGACATCCATTTTTGTTTCCTTTACTTCACTTGGAGGAACCATACTTATTGCTGACCTCCATGAGTTTCACTTACGAAGCCTACTGGTACAGGTTCTGCCGGAATTGCAGGCATCTCGCCAGAAGTCTTCACTACCGCAGCAAAGCGGGGTGGACAGATATTCAAACAGGTACCACAATTAGTGCACTTGTCTTGATCAATAACATGTACAACCCTCTTACCTCCTTTAATAGCCCCGGCAGGACAAGAGCGGAGGCAAATCATACAACCTTGGCATTTTTCAGGATCAATATAGTATGAAATCAGAGCGTTGCAAACTAATGCCGGACATCGCTTTTCTTCTATATGTGCCTTGTACTCATCACGGAAGTAGCGGATACTGGTAAGCACCGGATTAGGAGCTGTTTGCC
>Ga0209427_10007557_pt1 | contig 12308 bp, 8 predicted proteins | sample DeeMarSWOR136_30_FD_187465 | JGI IMG/M metagenome (GOLD analysis project Ga0209427, IMG submission 187465) | Marine sediment microbial communities from White Oak River estuary, North Carolina - WOR-1-36_30 (SPAdes) (version 2) | ecosystem: Environmental > Aquatic > Marine > Intertidal zone >... | reverse complement strand
CCCTGGCTAGCACATCGTTCTTTCTCTGCAGATCAATAGGTTAGGCCAAAGCCAAACGCAAAGAGTGGGTTCTCGGAATCATAAGGAACGTCTTCTTTTTGCCTCTCCACCGCGGCCATAGATGAAGGCAATTCGAAAGGCAGCTTGCCGGTGGGAATAAACTTGCCAAAGGCGATGTCGAGGAGGGCCTGGTCGCTGGCTCCAAAGGTGCCCAGTATCGCCGCCGCATTTTGAGCGATTTCCGGGATCACGGCTGGCCTATCCAGGTAAATAGAGACGACGGTCGGTTTTGTGCGCATGATCTGCTGTAGATGCGCCAGTTCCTCGCCTTGGAAGGCAAGGTTGCCGTGATGGATGAAGCGAAAGAAACCAGTTCCCGTTTCAAAGGGCGTGTTCACTCGAAGGATCGCGACGTCAGCGTTTGCCAGATCCTCTACTACGGTGCTGTATTCGGCAGCCACGGCTGGGTTGATATTCTCGATGTAAATCCGGGTCTCACGGCTCAAGGGGAGCGTCTTTCCGCCGTCGGCCGCTTTGTTCTTCAGGAGCACGATAGACTTGCGCTGGGCCAGGTCTGCGGCGGCCTGGAATTCATCGTTCCCGACGATCCGTTTTGCGCGCTCCGGATCGACGTAGGGGTTTTCAAACAAGCCCAGCCTGAACTTGTCTCTCAGCAGCCGCCTGGCTGATTCGTCAATGCGGGCTTGGGAGATCTCTCCGTTTTCCACCAGGGCAACGATGATCTCAGGGGTGTGGTCTCCCCCGAACTGGTCGGCACCGGCTTCAATGGCCTTTTTGGTTCTCTCCTCCGGGCTGAGGTCTTCTACCCCCCAGGGCATCATGGACGTGATCAGCCAATCGGTACAGATGACCCCGTCGAAACCAAGTTTTTCTCTGAGAAGGCCAGTCAGGATATCTTTGTTGAAGCCCATGCCCACGTTTTCGCTGGTCACGTCCACAGGTATGCCATAGTAGGGCATCATTTGGGCTGTCTTGGCTTCGATGGCCGCCTTGAAGGGGATGAGGTGGTAATCAAAGTTGTTTCCCGGATAGACCTGTTCCTTGCCATAATCGTGATGGGGGTCGAACCCTTTCCGTTGAGGACCGCCCCCAGGAAAGTGTTTGGTCATAGTAGCTACGCTGTTTGGGTCCAACCCGTCTTTTCCCTGGAAGCCCCTGATATAGGCCGCCGTCAGTTCTGCGGACAGTTCCGCATCCTCGCCAAAGGTGCCCACGATTCTGCCCCATCGGGGCTCTGTGGCCAGGTCGGCCATAGGGTGCAGCGCCGTTCGAATGCCTGTGGCTCTGTATTCTTGGGCTGCAATTGCGCCGAACTGCTCGACCAGGTCCGCATCGCCGGTAGCAGCCAGACCTATCGGTTCAGGCCATTGCGAGAAAACGCCAGCGCGGACGCTGGTGGCATTGGGATCGTGCCTGAAGCCGTTTCGAGGGTCGGAGCTAATCGTAACCGGTATGCCCAGCCTGGAGCGTTCGGCCAGTGCCTGGAGGTTGTTGTTCCAGGTGGCGAGGATCTCCGGCGGTTCAGAGGACCTGGTGAGCACGTGCCTTATGTTCTTGTCGAGGATCGCCTCCGTCGTGGCCGGCCTCCTGACGACAGGCACATCAGGGGCCGGGGGGAAAGCGGGCGGTTCTTCGAGCAACGAGCCCTTTTCCCCCATGCCGAGTGCCGGATGAACCATCAGCCCGGCTTTTTCCTCCAGGGTCATCTGTGAGAGCAAGTCGTCTACCCGTTCTTCAACAGGGCGTCTCCAATCCTCATACGGATCCAGCCTTCCGTTCTTGTTCAAATCCTTGAACTGGAGGCCATCTATTTCCAGGATTGGTGCGTTCCTGGCGACGATTTCGGGTTGTGAGGGCGTTTTCTCGTAGCGGTGCTTGCCCATAATAGTCCCTCCTCCTGAACCGAATAAGGTTGCCCCCCAACAACTGGCGGGTCACGGGTTCCGGTCCTGGTGGTAGAATCATAGCCTCCCAACCCTTACCAGAAAGGCAGACTATGGACCTCCCACTCTTTTCCTTCGTCCGGCACAGTATAGATGCTCCTGTCCAGGCTGTCAAGCAGCGCCTCCGCCAATGGAAAAAGCCCGACAACCACACCCTGGTCCTGAACGCAGCTCTTGACTTGACCCGCAGCAAGTCCGAACTGATGCTGGAAACGCCCTCCTGCGCCAGCAGTTCATCGTGCTGCAACGGCAAGCCAAGCGACCGGCATTGACCTGGCGGGACCGCTGGGGTGCAAAGCGGATTCGGGGAGAGCTGCTCAAGTTGGGGATAGAGTCTGCTCGACCCTCACCGCCTGGAGTCCGCCGTCTCCAGGAGCCGGTGTGTCCTCACCAACGGCTCCCTCCTCCGCCTGGCGCACCGAGTGCCCGTCTGGGGAGTCATCGCCACGGCATCGCCTGACGCTGTAGGCGGTGTGCGGGGTCAAACCCGCTACAACGAGGACAGAAACGGATGAGCCGACCTGTGGGTCGGTGCTATATGGCGGGGAGAAGGGGGCGGAAACAGGCTGAAGGCCGTTTGCGCCCGATGGGAGGACTGCGTCATGTCGAAACTGGGCTCACCGGCCTATCAGGTCAAGACCGCACTTAACACGCTGGCTGATTTCCGACGGATGCCTTTTTCGGCCACCACAACAGGCGCTTTCCTCGGTCGTAGGTTTCAGATCTACCTCTGCCGGATTATGGCACAGGGAGACTGGTTCTGCCAGAGCCCGGCCGGCTATAGCCCCAGCCAGGCCCGAACGGAAAAAACCGCCGGCGCGCTACGCTCGGCCCACAAGCGCGCTGAAGAAACGCCTTACCGAGAAGGACTGCCCGGAGAGCAGGTGCTGGGCGCGAAACATTGCCGCGACGGCGCAGACGATGGCGTAAGCGGTGACGGACATCAACCCGGCCGAAAGCAACAGTTGCCACAGTGGCACGTTGCCAACCGTCAAGCGCATCATCATCACGATTGGGGCGGTCAGTGGGAACAGGCTCAATACGGTTGGGATCGCTCCGTGAGGAGCTTCGGCTAGCGGCGACAGGAGGCCAACCATATAGCCGATCAGCAACGGTGTCATGGCCACAAAAGATGCCTGGCTGGCCTCCTTCAACTTGGGCACCAGCGCCCCCACGCCCGCCATCAGACTGGCATATATGGCCAGGCCGAGCATAAAGAACACCAATCCCCAGGCCAGGACAGAAACGGGGAGCGCGAACTCTTCCGGCAGGCCGAGCGTACCTCCGCCCATGTTCATCAAGGTAAAGAGAGTGCCTACCCAAAAGATGGTCTGGAGCAAGCTGGCTATTCCCAATCCGATGATCTTGCCCGCCAGCATCTGCCGGGGGTTGAGCGATAGCATCAGGATCTCGATGGTCCGGTTTTCCTTCTCGCTGCTAATGTTCCTGAGCAGAATGTTGGAGGCAGTCAAAAGAAAGACGTAAAAGAGGATGGCCATGATTGCCGGAAGGTAGCGTATCAGCAAGTTCGACTGGTGCCCAAGTCCGCGATCCTGCAGTGGCTCTGGAGCCAGGTTGGTCAACTCCAAATCCATCGGATCCCATACTCGGTCGGCCAGCTCAATATCTCCGTCCAACAGGTTGAGCAACAGCGTCCGGCGCATCAGCCAATCTTGACCATCAGATATGAGCGGGGTCGTGTCCGGATAGACGTAGAATATCTCGCCTGTCTCCACAAAGTTTTCCAGGATGACATAGTAGGCGGCAATATCGCCAGACTCTAGAGCTTGCCTGGCTTGCTCCTCGTCGGCATAGGCCAGCAGGTGGCCGGGGGGAATGTCCGGCGGGATGATGCTGATCAGCCCACTCCGGTCCACGTATCCCTCGATCTCAAGCTCAAATGCCCCTGTTTCAAACGTTGCGTCGCTGCTGCCGGTCGAGTTGCCTTTGACAATGGTAGCCCCGGCAAAGATCAACATTGCCAGCAGCGGGATACCAAAAGCCATCAAAAGGAACGACCGGCGTCTGAGGGTAGTGAAGAGTTCGTAACGCAAGACGAGTAGTGTTTTGTTCATCGTGACCTCGCTTTCAACAGCTCGCGCCATCTCAACCGCTGGCCGTAGCGCAGCATTCCCAGGCGAAAGGCGCGGCCAGCTAACCAGAGCGCGCTCGCAGCGCACAGCGTCTGAACCGCGACGCTGGCAGCAACCTGCCATGTGGGCACCGCCGCAAAGATGTTGCGCAGGCTGATCGTCAGAAGCGAAGTGAACGGCAAGAGACTCAACACGGTAGGCAACAGAGCATTAGGCGTCTTTATCAGCGCCCAGGCCAGGTAGCAAGGAATCATGTGAAGTATAAAGAACAACGCCCCTATTGATTGGCCCTCTTGGGATGACGTGACTGCCACACCGATGGCAGTCATCAAGGCGGAGGCCAGCACAAAGGAGGGGATGGCCACCGCTAGGGTTGCCCCGATGATGCTCCAGTCCAAGTTGAGGTTCTGAAACCACGCGATGCCGGCGTTGCGGGCGACGACGATGCCCAGAATAGTGACGGCAGCCCAGGCAACAAGTTGGGTAAAGTTGATGGCGACGATGCCCAACACTTTGCCGCCGATGAATTGCGTGGGTGAGATGGAGGTCATCAGCACCTCCATCGTACGGTTCTCTTTCTCGTCAGCCACTGCCTGCATCAGGTAACTCGAACTCATTACGAGCAGGACGAGGAAGGCGATGCTGATCAAGAGCGGCATGATGATGCCAAAGGTCGGCCCGCCGCCGGGGAGTTGGCGACTGCCATCCAGTGAGCGCACGATGACGTTATCCGAGATCAGTGCAGCCCGACGGGCAATATCGGGGGGCTGGTCGCTCAACAGGTTGATCTGGATGAAATCGTAGAACTGGCGGGTTGCGTTCCTGCCGGGTTTTTTGAGGTATACCAGATCAATCTGGCTGGTTTCAGCATAGTCCGCAGCCACGATATAGTAGGCCTGGATGTCCTTTGCTTCCAGGGCAGCGCGCGCGCCATCCTCTGTCTGGAAAGGCGTGAACTCGACAGGTTTCCTGGAACCGGTCACCGGCGCGGGGATGGGGTCGGCCAACAGACCGGCATGGTCTATGTAACCGACCGGCGCGTGGTCGTTCTCCAAGGATTCCATCAGGAGACCAACACCGATGTTGAGGCTAATCATCAACGGCACGCTCAACAGCGCCAGGATAAAGCTCTTTTTGAAAACGGTCCGCCTGTACTCGTACAGGGCGACGAGCCAGAGTTTGGACATTAGGCGCCTCCTTCGACCACGCGGATAAAGATCTCGTCCAGGGTGGGGACGGCGATCTCGAATTTTTCCAGGGTCACACCCTGCGCCATCAATGTTCGCAGCACGTCTTGCGGGGCAGTGTCCTCGGCCAGGGTCAGTTTGACGGCGTCATTGTGGGGCACGACTTGCTCCACCCCGGCCACGGACGGGAGTTCTCCTCCTTCGGCTTGGCTCAGGACGGGCGTGACGCGCACCAGCACGGCATGGCCGGAGAACCGGCGGCGAATTTCGTCCAGGTTGCCATAAAGCACATTCCTCCCCTCGTCAATCAGCAGGATGCGGTCGCACAATTCCTCTACCTGGTGCATCTGATGAGTGGACATGAGGATCGTGGCTCCCTGCTGGCGCAGCTCGTGCATCAGGTCTTTGACCAACTGGGTGTTTATCGGGTCGAGCGCGGTGAACGGCTCGTCAATGATGACCAGTTCCGGCCGGTGCAGGATGGTGTTGATGATCTGCGCCTTTTGCTGCATGCCCTTGCTCAGTTCCTCGACCTTTTTGCCCTTGTGCGCGGCCAGGTCAAAGCGTTCCAGGAGCGCGCCCAGGCGTTGGCGAGCTTCCGCCAACGATAGGCCCTTTAGCGAAGCCAGGTAAAGCAGACAGCGATCCAGGGGGGCATCTTGATACAGGCCCCGCTCCTCTGGCATGTAGCCGATGCGCTCTTTCTTCTCTTCGGTCATCGGCCCGCCCAGGATGGATACCGTGCCACGATCCGGCTTGAATAAATCGAGCATCATGCGGATGGTCGTGGTCTTGCCCGCGCCGTTGGGGCCGAGCAAGCCAAAGATCTCGCCGCGTTCGACGTCAAAGGATACGTCGGCGACGGCTTGGGTTTCGCCAAACGATTTGGCAACGTGAGAAACTTTTATCGTGTGCATCATTCCTTCCTTTTCCTGCAAGAGGAGTGCAATAGATTTACTTGATTGGCGTCAGCGCGTCCACGATAGGCAGGAAGACGGTCTCGTACAGCGCGTCGCGCTCATCTGGTGGGGAGATAAGCAATACAAAGTATGCTTTGTCGTCATCTTCCGCCAGAGCAAGGTCGGCCCGATAGCTCTGATACTCAAATGAATAGAAATCCCACACCAAGCTGCCTGACTCGACACTCGCCACGCTCTCTAGTCCGGGATCAAGTCCCAGTTGCTTGGCCAGCAAACCAAACAACTCATCAGCAGTCATGGGAATAGCGTCCTGCACGAGCGTGGTCGGATCAAGCGCTGTGAGATCACGCCGGTAATTGCGGGGCAATGCTTCATCAGTCCAGCCCGCGGGCAAGAGGCCACTAAAGCCACTATCTTTGAAGGTCACTGGCTCCAGCACCGCTGCTGGCGCTTCGCGTGGCAGATCAAAGGCCACGCCCTTCATCTCGGCGATGCAAGCGCCATCGGGTGCCTGAGTGGGATCGGCAATGAAGTCACCGATGATGCTGCGGGCGCACTCGCTGGCGACCAGGATGTCGTGGCCGATGCCCGGCAGCTCGAAGAAGTAGCTGTCGCTCAGATAGCTGGCCACCAGTTGGCCGTACTCTGGCGGCGTGACTGGGTCGAATTCGCCTGTCAGAACCAGAGTGGGGATATCACTGACCAGCGGCTCCTTGACCCAGGGGTCGGCCTCCTCGACCGGCCAGTTCTCGCAGATACCGAAGATGCCGTGCTCGATCACGAACTCTGGGTCTGCGCTGCCTACCAGTTGCCTGGGCAAAGCCGCCCTGATGTTCAGCAGACCCTCCGGCGTCCGACCGATCAGGTCGTCGGTGCACATCACGGAATACATCATCCCCCGGCTAAGAGCCTCAAACAGCGCCAGTCTGGTGCTGCTCAGTTGGGTCATCAGTTCATAGTTCTCGTTATGCACATCGTAAACCGCCTGCGGCAGGACGGGGATGATTTGCGTGAAGTAGAGGAATGTCACCAGGTTGCCGAGTACCGTATCCCCGGTAAGAATCTCGTCGTAGCTCTGGCCGTCCAGGGGATTGGTGACGGTGATGTGAATCGGCTCCCCATTCAACTGGTCAATGACCTCGAAAAGCCCCCCCTGCAAGTCGGGATACGCGCTGTGGCAGGCTGGGTCGGCAGCGCAGGCGTCCAGCAACCGTATGACGGCGTTGGAGGTAGTCGTGGATGCCTCCACAAAGAGGCTTTTCTCCAGCGGCAGTACTGAGACGATGGCCACACTGCGGATGCCTTGCGGGTGGTCGCGCATGGTAGCCTGCGCCAGTAATGAGCCGTAGGAGCCGCCCCACAGGTTGATCTGGTCGTAGCCTAAAGCGACGCGGATGGCGTTCACGTCGGCGGCGTTCTGGATGGTGTTGTACATCGTCAGGTTGTAACCTTCGCTGACCAGACGGTCGCGGCAGGCCATCAGGGCGTTGTCAATCGTTTGTAGAGCCACGTCGGGATTTGGCTCGTCTAGAAGATCGAACGCCGCCTGCACCCATTCTGGGCATTCGAGCGCCGGCTCGGAAAGGCCCACACCGCGCTGATCAAAGAGGATGAGGTCGCGGTTGGGGTGGATGGGGGCCAGGAGTTGCGCTACAGCAGCCGCGTTATGCACGGTCTTTTCCCCTGGGCCGCCGGACAGCAGAATCACCGCATCTGGCTGGTGCTCCGTGCTCTGGTCCTTGAGAACGACGATGGATAGGCGGATGGTGGGGCCGCCGGGGTCGTTGTGATCCTCCGGCACGACTACGAAGCCGCACTCGACCGGCGCGCCTTCGGGCACGTCGAAGGGGCAGATCGCCTCCTCAAATGTCGCGACGGGTTCCCGGATGGGTTCGGCTGTGGTTGTTGGTTCCGTCGTCGGTTCAGTTGTGGAAGTTGGTTCTGATACCAGCTCAGTGGGGGTTGGGGATGCGGCTGGCTGACCACAACTGACGAGCAGCAAAGTGAATACCAAGGTGATTGGAATCACTGTTCTTCTCATCGTTCTGCCTCCTTTTGACAAAGTCTAATCCTTGGAATACGCAAACTTCTCTTCCAGCACACCATCCAGGTCATATAGCTTGATGGTCAAGCCGTCCAACACGACGAGACTGCAACCACCTTCCAAGTCCGGGCTCGTGAATTCGACGCACAGCTTGTCGTCTTCGGCCCACCATTCCCCTGTGTCCATCAGGATGCCATTCAGTGAAACCGACACTGTACCATCTTTAGATATGGATGCGACGACTTCGTCGGAACCACTCCCACGCTGCAGGGTGCTCCCTGCTATGGTCTCTTGCAGATTGTCGGCAGTGAGCCGAACGCCTTTGGCTGACTCGATGAATGGAGCCTCGCCGATCTCTGTCTCGCCAGCCGCGTCCAAGATGAGCCACAACAACAGGCCTATCTGTGCATCGTCCAAGCTTACGGACCCTCCATCGGTGTTGACCCGTTGGACGATGACCAGATTCCGATAAGGGAGCACAATGACCCTATGACCACGATAACCACTCGCGTAGTAGCTATGCTCTTTCACCTCGACGTTGGGAAGGAGCCCGCCCTTGACGCCAGTCCACCACATGTAGCCGTAGCCGCTGTCAGGGCCGCGTTCGGAGTGACTGGCGGTGCTTTCCCGAACCCAGTCCCGGGGGACGATCTGCTGATCCTGCCATTGGCCTTCACGCAGTAACAGGAGACCGAAGCGGGCAAGGTCGCGAGTGCTCATGCGGAAGCCGTAGTAAGGATGCATGGAATAGGGCTCATAACCATATTGCAGATCCTCTATGAAGAAGTCTTGCATTCCGATGGGGTCGGCAATGCGCGTTTTGAACGCCTGGTAGATGTTCTCCTCGCCTGTTTCCTGGTCAAAGATGGTGCCCAGGGCGTTGAAATCCCAGTTGTTGTAGTACCAGAACGTGCCAGGCAAGTGGCTACCGCGCTCAGGCCGCATGGCCTTCATGGCAGGAGCTTCCCCAGCAGTGGGGATGTATACCCCAGACCGTGCCCTCAGCAAATCGGCGACGGTGGCCTGTTTTTCCGTTTCCGTCAGGGGCGTGTAGTCATCAATGCCCAGCTCCCTGAGCGTTCTTGAAGTGTCTATTTTCCCGTCGGCCACATAGATCCCGTAGAGAGCGCTGAGCAGGCTCTTGCGCATGGAGTGGCACTGGTAGTTCCGCGTGATATCCCCCCAGGCGTCAATGACCACCCCATCGTCCACGATCATCACAGCAGCCGTGCCGATCCTCTCCGAATACTCTTGCGCTTTGGCAAGCTTGTCCGACGACCATCCGAGTTGCTCTGGAGTGGTTGCCCTCTGCCAGTCTTCGCCTGGGAAAGCTCCTTTGGTGACTGGCTGGCCACAACCGGCCAGCAGCAAAGTGAGCACCATAACACTGAGAAGCAGTTTCTTTTTCATGTTTCCTTCTCCCATTTCCATGAAGCAGTTTTTGCCTTGCTCCATTTGTACAATCCAATTGTGAGATACACTGACCCCACAATGATAAAGAAATAGCCCCTTGGTTTCTCCTGAGCTATGAAAACAACACCGGGTGGCAACCAGCAAATTCCAAGGATGAAAAAAAGCAGTGTCTTTTTTCTATTTACATATGTAGGTATGATTGCGAGTATTGCCAAGATAGATATCGCAATGAGATCTTCATGTTCGCCTATCCAATTTCTCCTCAAAGGCTTTTCTGGCACAAACTCTGCGTCGAAATACCCTTCCGGTAGGTCTTTTCGCGTTGTTATTGTCCCTTTCCTGGCAGCGGCAACCGCGTAATTCAGAGCATCTCCTGCGGGAATCCACAGATCAGGCAGATACCCTCTCTCCTCTATCCACTCTAAATCCGCCAGGATGCCCAGTTTGATAGGCAGAAAAACGCCCACCTTGGAGTGAGGAAGAAGATGCTTGCTTACCTGCCCAAACGTCGCCGCTCCTCCACTATTTTCTCCCACAACAACCACGTTTTCTACTTGACGGTAGACATAGCTGAGAAGGCCTTCTCCCGCAGAAGCCACACCTCGGTCTGCGATGACAATTAGCGTGGTGTCGCTTGGAATGAACCGAGTGCTTGGAAATATCGGCGGCGTCCAGTGCACTTGCTGGGATTGCCGTTCGAAGGCATCTACTTGTGCATTATAGCGATTCAATTCGCCTGGGAGCCAGTGCCCCACTTGTTCTGGAATGGCCGCCAACGTCTCCTCGCAGGTATTCACACGGCCCATCATTGATGTTTTGCTGATCAATTCGGTCCAAATGTGTTTCGAAGAAGGGGTGCAGCCTGTAAATCGGGCGATCCATTTCTTGGGCCAACCGTCGTTGCCACCCGAATTGCCGCGAATGTCAATGATGAGGTAGGGTTCTCCTTTGTACCTGCCAGCAGCTTGCAGAAATTGGTTCAGCTCATCCGTGTAGTAATCAGAAAACGAACGGGCACGTAGGACGGGAATGCCACCGATCCTTTCCTCCCCGAACTTTTCCTTGGCATCACGATACAACGTAAAGTCGGAACGATACAGCTTGATCTCAAATTGCTCCTGGACTTGACCATCGTGGGCTGCCAACACCAAGGGGTCTGGCTCAGAATAGGAAAGCACTCCCAGCCTGTAGATGGGGTCGCCTTGGGCATTCAGGGACGGGAACATGTATTCTTCTGGACTTCCTCCATTGACCGATACAAGCCGATATTCGACACTGTCTGAGACGAAGTAGTATGCGCCTCTGGCCTTCCCCAACTCAAGACTGGTATCATACCAGAAATCTAGGTGGCTGCAATACTGATAGCCGCCCACGTTGAGATGACAGTCGTGGATGAAGCCTAGATGCTCGTGTATCAGCCGGGACAAATCAGCAGGAGACCATTTCGATTTGCCGTTGAGCTCGCCCAAGATGTTTTCCTTGGCGGCGTCAAAATCCCCCTTGGGCCTGAAATATCCGTATCCGCTCCAACCATGAGATAACAGGTAAAACAGGCGTTCAACGTCTTCAGCGGCGTCCGCAGTTGTAATGCTTTTCGCGAGTTTAGCGTCGAGATCCATACGCAACGCCTCTCTGGGCAACTCGTCATTGTCCGGTACATACTGAAGTTGAGCGATGTACGCCTTTGCTTCCTCGAGTGGGACGCTCAAGGCAGGGAGAAACCACTCTGCTCGGGCCTGGGCATCCTCCAGTATGGAGGTGATTGCTTCTTCTGCTGCTTTTTTGGTAAGAAGCAAGTCTGGTCCTGCACTGATGTAGATGATGCGACTATCGTTCCAGGGGCTACCCTTTTCGAGCACGGAGTAGCGTCCATCCTGCCGAACGTAGTCCGCTTCTTCCTGCGTTACTAACTCAGTAATGATGTCGCCTGTGTATTCGGCATCGGGCCTTCCCACGATAATGAGATTCTTATCTCTTACCGATTCAGGCACCTCGGCAGTATCCAGTATGACCCACTCGACACGCAGGTTCTTCAATAAAGCTGAAAAGTCTCTGCAAAACGACGCGTCAGTCTCGTTGGAGAGAATCACGGTGTTCTCAGAGGTTAACTCGATTGGCTGCGCGTGCGCGACTAGCGACCCTGTTGAAACAAGCACGACAAGGGCTAGTGCTGCTAATACTTGCGTGTTAACTGCTTTCATTACTTGATACTCCGGCTGTGCTCAGTATAGGTGTCTGCGCTCCTGTCTCCGCCGCAATCCGCCTTGGTAATGCGCCCATCCGTTTCGCCACCTCAGACAGCTACTGCTCGTAGAAACAACCCAATCCTGTCCGCGTGGACGCGAGGCGTCCCTGGTTGAACGGGGCGAGCCAGCGTTCGTCGAGGTGCCCCGGTCCGAAATACGCGCCGAGGATCGAGCCGATGAGCTCGCCGCAGCAATCCGTGTCCGCACCTGGGCGACCGTCAAAAAGGGACAAAACATCTAGTCGCACATACCGCTTTCTCGCCTCTTGGTTTGGGCTGCGCATTTCCTGAATGACAATCTTCATTGTCAGCTTTTTCCGATCATAATGTCTCTGACCGATTATGCAGCTTTGTAATGGGTCGTCGGATATAATAATAGATTCCAACAGCTAGAATCAGAATCCCAATCACTAGCAACATATTGTTTCTCAACAATCCAATG
>Ga0209427_10007556_pt1 | contig 12309 bp, 6 predicted proteins | sample DeeMarSWOR136_30_FD_187465 | JGI IMG/M metagenome (GOLD analysis project Ga0209427, IMG submission 187465) | Marine sediment microbial communities from White Oak River estuary, North Carolina - WOR-1-36_30 (SPAdes) (version 2) | ecosystem: Environmental > Aquatic > Marine > Intertidal zone >... | reverse complement strand
CCCTGCACGACGTTGAGAGTGAAACCAGCCGCCCCGTAATTGTTCCACGAATTGAGCGCATCGTCAAACTCGCCGTTGACGATCTGGTTCTCCTGACCGGCGGCAATCGACCCGCCTACTCCAAGAACGAAAACGGCAGAAGCTAAATAGATCAGCCTTCCAAACATGGCATTCCTCCTTCGCATAAACATGATGGACAAGATGTCGGCCATTTCGCCGCTTCCATTTATACCAAATCAGAGGTCTCGACGTCAAGACAAATCGCTGCCCAGGCGATCCAATGAACGGGGCCTGTGCCGAATCGATCGGCACAGGCCCCGAAGAACGCCAGATCCAGTATCGCCTGAGAACGCAGCTTTCTATTCAGCGGCGGCGTCTCTCGGCCGATACAGGCGGATGTCATCAATGTACATCGTCCCTGAACCGCCGGCCGCCGCGGCATCGCCTTTGGCGCCCAGGCCGATCGCGATCGTGTCTATGTTAGTCAGGTTGATCCCCTGATCGGCAAAGGCCTGCAGCGGGACCACCCACTCAGTCCAGACATTGATCGTAGCCGCCGCCGGATCGTCATGGGCCACTACCGCGGGAGCCCCGCCGGCGTTGGAAATCGCCACGTACAGCGGCTCTGCCGCGTTGCTGGCGATGCCAATGTCCTGATGGGCCCATTGCCCACTCACATTTCCGGTCGTCGTAACGTTGGAGAATACGGCCTCGCATGTCAAGGCTGTATCGTGGCTGGTTAGCGCTAAACCGATATAAACACCCGATGCCATTGGGATACTCGTCGGAGTGTCAGCCTCGACCGACTCCCATGTCGTGCCGTTGGCCGAATGGGAAACGGTGAAGTTCCCCGCCGCGTCACGCTCCAGCTTCACCCAATGCGGCGCGGTAATCCCGGTCTGGTTTGTGCTGACACTGGTGATACCCGTATCGCGACGACTCTGCGAAGCCACGCCATTGCCCGGTGTAACACAAGCAAAGGCATGTTTCGAGCCCGCATCCAGCGTCTCGCGGATCATCACGCCGGCCTTCGCCCACGGATTTGTGTTCTGGACGCTATTGATCCGCGCCACAATCGAGCCTTGGCCGGTGAGCGTCCTGAACGCAAAGTGGAACTCATCAGCGGTACCCCAGATATCCATACCAGAGGCGGTCATTGTGTAGACGCCAGCCGGACCTTCTACGAAGCTGCCGACAGCGGCTGGAAGACCTCTGAACCATAGCGACAGCTCGGCGACACCTTCGTCGGTCCAGTCTCGCGGCGACGTCAGCGTCAGCATCGCTTCGGAATTCGTGACTCCGGCTGTGTTGTCGTACATCAGCGGCATAGACTGCGAGCCGCTGTGGACAATCGTCCGCTCGGCATAGGGCGGGAACAGATTGCCAACCTGCGCGCCATTGTCAGGAACACCAAATCCATCGATCCAGCTTTGCCAGATAGCCTCACCGGCCGCGTCGTCATCCGTATAGTCCTCAAAGTTGTCAACAAGAAGGAAATCCCCCGTCGTGAAGCTCCAGAGGTTGCCTACCCATGGACTATCAGGATGCACGTCGTTAATCTCATCGACGCGCCAGTAATACGTCGTGGCCCATTCAAGCTTGCCCGGATCGTAGCTCTCGTCGCCAAGGGCCGTGGTCGCCGTAAATTCCGGCGAGGCCTTGGTAGCGTTAGCTACAGCGTCGACATTAGTGCCGAAGTACACTTCGTGTGATGCGGCATGATCGCCGGCGCTCCACGTGAGAACCGGTGTCATCTTTGTGCCCGTCGCGCCGTTGGCCGGGCTTGGACTGCTGGCCTTGATGGGTGGCGACAATGCCGCCTGCGGCACAAACTGCTTGGGTGTACGAGCGCTCGACCAGCGAAGCTCCGCCACGGCGGGGCCGGTGTCTTCATAATACTCCATCTGGAGGTTGTACGCCTGGCCGGCGACAAGATCGATGTTCCCGCTATTCTCCATGTTCACATGAGCGGTCCAGTTGTCCACAAGCTGCTGACCGTCTACCCACAGACGCACACCGGCGTCGCTGTTGGTGTAGAAGGTGTAGGTCTCAGTAAAGGCTGCTTCTATCTCACCGGTCCATCGAACCGAGAAATTATCGTCCCCCAACGACGCATCCGGTGCGGTACCGTCGGGCCAGTTGAAGTTGATTTGAGGATCGGTGCGGCTCAGGACAAACGTATTGAAACTCTCTCCTCTGTAGTAGTCTCCCCGCACACCCCCTCCGGCGCCGGCGACCGTAAAGCTCCAGACATCGCCCTTGTGTGTGGTGATGGCGTCGAACTCATCGACCCGCCAATAGTACGTCTTGCCCAATTCAAGGGCATCGGGCTTATAGGTTGCGGTGGTGGAGGTGATACCTACCGTAGCAGTACCGACAACATCTGCATCGTCTCCGAAGTACACCGTGTGCAGTTTTGCGCCGAAACCCGGCGTCCAGCTCAAAGTCACGTCCGGGTCGATGAACTTGGCCCCATCCGGCGGATCGGGATGATAAGCTTTTTTGGAAGGCACCGTGAAGCTCCAGACGTCGCCCTTCCACGGGCTGTCCGGATGCAGATCATTGACCTCATCGACGCGCCAGTAATACGTCGTGCCGGGAACAAGGCCGTCGGGAAAGGCAAATCCGGGAAAACCGGCAACGAGATACGTCAAGGTTTGGTTGCCTCTGAATGTATCACCGGTTCCGTCGTTGACCTCATCGTAATTGTCACCCATATAAACATCGTGGGAAACCGCATGCGCCCCCGGCAGCCAGCTCAGATTCACCCATGTATCGGCGTGCAAAGCGCCATCATTCGGCGTGGGCCCCCAGGCATACGGCCAGGGCTCAGCTTCCATAATCGGCTGAATCTCGTCCTGCGTCATTGGTCGACTGTAAATGCGGACATCGTCCATCGCCCCGGGGAACATTCGGGCAAGCCCCCTCTCATTGTCAAGGCAGCCCAGAGCGACGCCGAAAGCATCGCCGGGATTGAAAACGCTGCTATCGGCCGCGGAGGCGGCTTCCACACCATCGACGTACAACGTAATGGTGTCCGTCCTCTTGACCATCGCCACGTGGTACCAGGCGCCGTCGTCGTAGGTTTCGGTCGTATAGACATTCGTGCCTCCGCCGGTCCCGAGGGGATAGCGGTGCAAATAGCGCAGGGTGCCCCCGGCCTGCAGTTCGAGAAAAATGCCATGCAAAACCCCGCGAGCATAGGCGGAGAAGATATCTCGCTGAGCCGTGCCTCCATCCACTCGAAACCATAGCGTCGCCGTATAGACGGGAACCGAATAGAAACCATCAATGAAAACGTAATCATCGGTTCCATCAAAGACAAGGACACCGCCGTGACCGACGTCCGTCCCCCAAGTCGGTCCATTGAAAAATACGGCATCGACGCCGTTGCCGCTGAGGTCCTTGGCGACCGAGCCGACACCGTCGTCGAACGTCCACCAGCCGACAAGGTCCGGGTCGATATTATCAGCTATACTCGTGCCAATAAGACCCAGCACCAAAACAAGACAAACCAAAGACACTGATTCTCTATACATGGTATTCCTCCTTCAAAAAAGTGACGTGTACGCTGTACGATAACAATGCTCCGGCCACACACCGAAACACCTCTTTCTCTCAGTTCGTCTACGGGGTCCGAAACAGACCCTGGACCCAAAGTACGTGATAGACCTCCTATTCTATCTCTTGCGACACGGAGTCGCTTACCCTATTTATCGCACAAAAACGTCGTCAATGCAACTTCATTTCGTCTGAAAAAATTCGTCCTCCTTTGCAGGTTATCATCATAAATACTTTACATAAAAACACTTAAGGTGTTACAAAAGGATTCATCTCTTTTGGCCTGCTCAACGTATGGAGCGAGATTTTTCACGTCCCAGGCCCTTGGGTGCGAGAGCAGTTGCCGGGTGTGCAATCGGCCCTTAAGGGGCAAGTTGCATACCCTACTGTGTCGCGGGCATCCCCTCGACAAGCTCGGGGCAGGCTCTGCCCGCGATTCGAGGGCGGGACGCCCTCGACACTTTTACTTTAGATCGATCTTCAGGCTTACCGGCAGACCCTTGTCCGGAGCGATCCTGAAATTGCGAACGACATACGATAGTTCGGCTTCCTCCGCGGCCTCATCCACTTTTGTCTTGAATATTGTCGTGGCATTCGCAGCCAGCGTTAGTGTGCCGGGCCCTTGCTTGCCCACTCTTCCTATCTCGATGTCAATATCGGAATGATTTTTGATTTCAACCCATACCGTCCCCTTATAGCTGCGGTAGGGTTTGCTGATTTCTACGGATTTCTTGAATATAGCACGAAGGTACTTTCTCTTGCCGATCAGTTGATTTCCGAGCCAGACGGCGGTTCTTCCTTCAACGAGCGCGTCTTTCAATGCCGGCACGCTCTTCTCGCGCACGAAGACGAGGATCATCGTTCGGTGATTTTCAGGAGACGTCTCGCGCTCAAGGGCCGGTTGATGAATATCCGAGTTCCCCATCATGGTCAGATTCTTCTCAAGAGCCCATTGATGCGCTTCGGGGTAGTAGGTGTCGCCGTTTGCCACCCCAATGCCGCGCATCCACTTGTTCTCGTAGAGCGTCGTGTGAATGTCAAACCATCCCTTGTGCTCGGGTTTCCAGCCGGGATGGTTCCAGAAAATAAACGCATCCTGTTTATCGGCGGCCTTCATCGCATCGGTGAGCTCCTCGGTGTCCAGTGGATTAACATCCTGAAGGAAGATCGCGTTGAAATGCCCGGGCGGTGTCTCCCGTGTGATCTCCGCACCCCGGATGAGCAAGATGTTCCTTTCTCTCGCGCGTCCCAGAGCAATGTCATACGGACGATTGTGATTCGTCGGAATATCCTGTTTGTGAGGTTGATACTCGATGTGATCGGTTATTGAAATGACGTCCAGCCCTTCCCTCCAGGCCTCGTCCACGCGCACCGTCGGCCACACCATGCCGTCGGAAAAAACGGTGTGCATATGCAAGTCACACTTCAGCGTCTTGTAACCAAGAATATCAGGAAAGTTAATCTCGCGTTTCGTTTGGCCCGCGGCCAATGCAGCAAACAGCAGATGAACAAGAACGACAAATAGCACGCCCCTCTGTTTGATTCTCATGTGCACTACCCCTTGACTAAGATGACTCTTCTTGCGCCCCGACACGCCGCCAAAGCTCTGCATCCGGGTATCGTAGCACACAGACCATCAGATGTCCAGTCTCACACAGTCTTTGAGTCATTCATGGAATTGGACGTGCTCAAACCTGGTTGAGATGACCCTGCTAAAGTGCCTAAAGTTAAGAGTGACTAAAGTGCCTAACGTTGAGAGCGGCGTTGCCAAACTTTAGCTCACTTTAGTCACTTTAGCTCACTTTAGTTCACGAGGCCGTATCAGGCTGTTTGGCGGGCGGCCTTCGCAGCAAGCTCGTGATCCACCTCACCCTGACATATCTGGTGGAACTCACACTGCTCGCAATGATAAAGGTTCGGACAGATACGGAAAGAGATGTTGCCATTCATCGTGTATCGGCACTGATTCTTGCCCACAAGGGCATTGAGCTTGTCGAGGAAAGGTTTGATCTTTGGATTGCTGGCATTCTTCTCGTTCTTCATCATCGCGGCATGAAACGAGCATCCCGAACTGCACTGGTATCCGAACGTACACATGCGTTTCTTGACGACCCCGGCCTGATACCAGATACAAGGTGAGACCACCACCTCCTCGGCCGGCGGCACTTCGACGGGCACTGGCATCTCAAGGGGAGGCGCCATGGTCACCTGGACGCCGCGTGCCTCTGCTATCGCAGTACTGAGCCGATCCAGCTCAAAAGGTTTTGCCAGGTAGTCGACCGCACCTCTGCGCATCGCCTCGACGGCCGTGTCCACCGAAGGGTACGCCGTGACGATGATGACTTTTGTCTTAGGATTCTTCACCCGGACCTCGCTCAGCACGGAGAGCCCGTCGCGGCCGGGCAGCTTGAGATCGACGATCATGACGTCGTAGTCTTGCAGATTGAATTCCTTGAGTGCCTCATCGCCGTCCCCCGCGGCGTCAACCTTGTGATCTTCGCTCGAAAACCAATCAACCAACGACTCCCGCATGATATCTTCGTCTTCTACGACCAGAATCGACTCTTTTTCCATGGCTCAAACCCCTTAACCTTTCTTCTTAGTCAATATGATTGTGTTTAATCAGCAAACTGTACGGTGTACCATGGTGCAAGAACTGTGCCGAACAGGAGGTGATACACATTTTTTCTAATGAATTCATCTAAATACTTATATTGAAATGTCTTACAACACACACAAGAAATTGATGTGAGGTTGGCGAGGATGGCGGAGGTGCATATAAGCGCAGCATTAGGTGTCTAAAACATTTACACTAATGTTGTACTTCTTGAGCTTGTTGTAGAGGGTCATGCGATGGATACCCAGTATTTTGGCGGTCCGGGCAATGTTCCCGCCGGTTTCCGCAAGCACCTGTCGAATATGATTTTTCTCCAGGACCTCAAGCGTTTTCCCTTCAGCCGGGGCCTGGGCGGTCAGTTCCTGTGGGAATGCAGCCAGCGTGATCGCTTTGCCTTTTGACAAAACGACGCCGCGTTCGACCATATTCTCCAGCTCTCTCACATTGCCGCGCCAGTCGTAATCCAGCATGAATTCCACGACTTCAGAAGAAAAGCCCCTAACAGCGCTGTTGTTCTGTTGGGCGTATTTCTTCAGGAAATGCTCGGCAAGCGGCAGGATATCCTCGCGCCTGCTTCTCAGCGGAGGCAGGTCGATCGTCACAACATTCAATCGGTAGTACAGGTCTTCTCTAAATTTGCCCTGTTCGATCAGCGTCCTCAGCCCTTTGTTCGTGGCGGCGACAATCCGCACATCGGCCTCAATCTCCTCGTTGCTGCCGATCCTGGTGATCTTCTTTTCTTCGAGCGCTCTGAGCAGGTGGACTTGCGTATTGGCGTCTATCTCGCCGATCTCATCGAGGAACAGAGTGCCTTTGTCTGCGGCCTCGAACTTGCCTTTTCTTCGTTCCACGGCCCCCGTGAAGGAGCCCTTCTCATAGCCGAAAAGCTCGCTTTCCAGCAGCGTCTCCGGAAGGGCCGCACAACTCGTGACAATGAATGGTTTGTGATGGCGCCGACTTTGGCGATGAATGGCCCGAGCGATGATCTCTTTGCCCGTGCCGCTCTCGCCGGTGATCAGCACCGTCGTGTTGGTCGGGGCAACCGTTTTGATCAGTTCGAATATCTTTGTCATCTTGGGGCTCTTGGCAATAATCCCCTCGAAACTGTATCTATCTTCAACCCTTTGGCGCAGGCTGATGTTCTCCTCGACCAGATTGTGATGTTCCACCAAGTTCCGTATAATCAGCTCGACCTTCTCGGGGCAAAACGGTTTCTCGATGTAGTCGTAGGCGCCGTCCCTCATGGCGGCGATGGCCGTTTGGATCGTGCCGTGGGCGGTGATAATGACCGTCGAGATCGTCGGGACGATGTCTCTGGCCTTCTTCATCAGCTCAAGGCCGTCCATCCCCGGCATGATCAGGTCAGCGATCATAATCTTGACGTTCTTCTGCCTGATGATCCGCAGGGCCTCTTCTCCATTGCTGGCCGCCAACACGTTGTAGCCGACGGAACTCAGCCAGTCGCAGAGAGACTCTCTCACGATGTCTTCATCATCCACAATGAGCAGCTTAGTCTTTCTCATCGTCTACGATTCCCAGAAATATCGAAAAGGTCGTGCCGGCGCCGAGATCGCTTCTTACTTCTATTTTGCCGTGATGTCGTTCGATGATTCCGTGAACGACAGACAGCCCAAGCCCGCTGCCTTTGCCTTTTTCTTTGGTGGTAAAGAATGGCGTAAAGAGCTTGTCCAGGTCCTCTCTGGGAATGCCGATCCCCGTGTCGCTGACGTCGATTCGAATGGCGTCTCTGAACGAGTCGCCAATTCTAACGCCTTTGGCGACTGACGTCGTGATGGTCAAGTCACCGCCGTCGGGCATGGCCTGAGCGGCATTGAGCACGATATTCATGACGGCCTGCTGAATCTGGTCGAAGTCCACCAGTATCGGAGGAAGTGTCGGGCACAGGTTCGTTTCGGTCCGAATGTTATCCAGGCTGATCTGATGGCCGATGATCGAAAAGGTTGCTTCGATGACTCTGTTGATATCGACCGGTCTGAGGACCACTTCCGTCTGGCGCGAGAAATCCAGCAGGTTCTTGATGATGCGGGAACACCGCTCCGTTTCTTTTCCAATCTTTTCAAGCTGTTTCTTCGTCTCCTCGGTCTGGAGCTTGTTCTGCCCGTACTTTTTGAGAAGGAGCTTTATGTAGACCAGAATGCCGGCCAACGGATTGTTGACTTCGTGCGCCACGCCCGCGGCCAACTGGCCTACGGAGACTAATTTCTCCGATCGGATCAGTTCCTCCTCCGTTTGCTTACGGTCGGTGATGTCCTCTCCTGAGCTGAGGGTGCCGACGATATGGCCCTTTTTGTCCTTGAGCGTCGTGTTGTGCCAGGCAATAAGCCTCTCCTCGCCCCCTTTGATCAAGATTGGATTCTCATAATATTCAGTTGCCATGAGCTGGCCAGCCATCAATTTCAGGAAGACTTCTCTTACTTTGTGCCTCGTTTTGGTCGGGATACAGAAATCAAACCAGTTCTTCCCAATAATTTCTTCTTCTTTGTATCCCAAGACCTCACAGCCCATCTTGTTAATGAGGGTCACTCTTCCCCTAAGATCGAGAGCCACGATGATCACTCGAGCGATACTCAGATACTGTTGGGCCTTGTCTCTTTCCGCTCGTAGCTGGTCCCACAACCGCTTGCGCTCTGTCATATCTCTGAATATTTCAAGGGCGCCGATGATCTCATTATTGCTGGACCGTAGTGCTGAAGTTGTGACGTTGACAGGAATTTCCTTTCCCGCTTTGTTCAGAATGGTGGCATCAGAATTGAATAGGGACTGCCCAGTTTCTAACGTCCTTTTCAGGCGACATTTGCTCTTGCAGATATTGCTCCTGAGGATGGTGTAACACTTCTTATGTAATACTTCCTCTCTCTTGAAGCCTGTTATCTTCTCGGCGGCACGATTGAAGGAGGTGATCCTGGCCTCTTTGTCTATAGTAAAGAGCCCTCCTTCCATACTCGCCAAGATGTTGTTCAGGAATTCCTGCGTGCTGTCATCTTCGATCTTCATGCCAGCCTCTCTGTCGCAAACCTCTGCCCCTCCTGAGCCAATCTCGACGCCGGGTACTCATCAGTCCTGCTCGCATAGTGGACGGGCTACAACCGCCGCACCGTCAATCTACTTAACCCCATTCCCGCGGGGTGGTCAATTCTTTTTTAGTCACTGACATTCCCCAAGTACACACCTCACCACACACGCTCTACACAAGACAGGCGGTAATAGCTGCCAAGATTGTCGCGAAATGTTCTTCCAATTCCTCACAGAAGAACCTAAAATCATGGCGGGCATCGTCATCGGAACGACGTTAGATATGATGAGAGCTTATCCGTATTTGCGGGGAATTGGCCATGCGTTATCAGAAATGGGTATTTGCGGCGGTGCTCGCCGCATCGGCGGTATGTGGTAGCACGAGTGTGTCTTATGGCACCGGACTACAGGCCCCTGACAAATCGGTTGTCCTGATCAGAAGTGTCCAGCAGGACTTCGATTTTGTGACGGGCTGGAAAAGAAGTCATATGACCCGACTTTCAGGATCGGGTCTGATCATAGCCGGCAGAAAAATTCTCACCAACGCGCACAACGTAAGCAATTGCAGGTACGTCGAATTGACGAAGGAGAATATCGCCAAACCCTACCCTGCCCGAATCCTGTACATCGGGCATGATTGCGATCTGGCCCTGTTGACCGTCGATGATGCGGGTTTCTTCGAAGGCACCGCCGCACTCGAGCTGGCCGGAATCCCGAAAGTCAACAGCACCGTCTCGACCTACGGCTTTCCCGTCGGCGGCGATCGTATCTCCGTCACGGAAGGCGTCGTCTCGCGGATCGAGGCGGACATCTACTCCCACTCCGCATCCAGCAGACACCTCGTGATACAAACGGACGCCGCGATTAATCCCGGCAATAGCGGCGGGCCGGTCATTCAGGACGGCCGCGTCGTCGGCGTCGCCTTTCAAGGTATCCGGGAAGCGGAAAACATCGGCTATCTCATTCCCACGACCGTCATCCGACATTTCCTCAAAGATATCGAAGACGGAAAATACGACGGCTTTGGCGCGATGGGAATGATATTCTACCCCGGTTTGCTTAATGCAAGCTACAGGGACTACCTGCAGGTGCCGCCTGACGAGGACGGCGTCGTGATCCTCTCCACGTTGATGCATTCTTCGATCGAATCGATCCTGCAAGCCGGTGATGTGATCACCCGAATCGACGAGCATAACATCGACAATGATGGAATGATCCAAATGCACGGTCTGCGACTGCCTGTTTCGCAGGTCGTCGATTCGAAGCAGATCGGCGAAACGGTAGAATTGACATTCTATCGTCGGGGCGAACGCATGACCACGACGGCGACCATCGCCCTGAACAAACCGATTTTCGACCGGGAGCGCCTATATGATCGTCCTCCGCCGTATGTATGTTTCGCCGGCCTGGTGTTTACCCCCGTCAGCCGAAATTATCTCGAAAGCTGGGGGCAAAAGTGGTATCAAGAGATCCCCTTTACCCTGAGATATCTTTACAGCCATTCGGTGCAACTCAATACCGACCGGCAACGGCAGGACTATGTGGTCCTTTCGATCATTATGTCCGATGAAGTGAACGCCTACGCCCAGGATTTCAGAAACTACGTCGTCGAAAGCATCAACGACAATAAGATACATGGCCTCGACGATGTCCTCAAAGCTTTTAAGCAAACAACCGAGCGCTTTTACATCATCAAGTTTATGGGCACCAATCGTATTCTTCCGATCGATGCAGAAGCCGCTCGGCGAAGACATCAAGTTATCCTGGAAAAATACCATATCCCCTCTGAAGCGCGTCTGGAGACGACCTTATGAACAAGCCAATGTTTACGATAACAACTTTTGCCGGCGCGCTTTTTACAATAGGCTCGGCGACATCGGCCTCAAACCGGAATGCGACGGACCTTACCGAGGCGATGAAAGATTCCATCGTCTATCTGGAAATCACCTCCCACGGCTATAGCCGGAGCGAACCCTGGAAACACCAGCGCCCTTCGGAAAGCTGGGCATGCGGCTGCGCCGTAGGGGACTATGACGTGGTGACAACCGCCGAGGGTGTCGTGAATCTCGCATTTATCAGAGCCCTGCGATACGGTCAGAATGAATTTGTCGGCGCCACACTTAAAGTTGTCGATTACGACACAAATCTTTGCCTGATCCGTTTGGATCCGAATACGCTGAGCGCGCCGCTGAAACCCCTGACGTTTTCCGAAAACTACGAAAAGGGCGCCGAAGTCGACTTCTACTGGCTTTCGTCGGACAACCGCCTGTACAACGGTCGGGGCTACATCGATCGCGCGAGCGTGGAGCCGACGCAGATTTCTCACGGACGGCGTTTATGCTTCATTGCTGCTAATACATCGCAACGCACCTCGAGAGGAGAAGTCTACTGTGTGGGCTCTGATCCCATCGGTATCGCCTATTGGTCGAACCGCGATAAGGAAAGCGCGCTGATCCCGGCTGAAACGATCAATCGCTTTTTAAAGGCAGCAGCCAAGGACGACTACAAAGGTTTCGGAGAAATCGGCTTCGTGCTTTCGGAGCTTCTCGATCCGGCGATGCGGTCCTACCTGAAGATGCCGGCCTCCATGACCGCCGGCGCTTATGTGGCTGATGTAGATCACCTCGGAACGGGAAGCGACAGCCTTCAAAAGGGGGATGTGATTTTGAGCATCGACGGCCACGCGCTCGATCCTCACGGACGGTTTATGCACGCCAAGTATCAAAGGCTGTTATACGACCATTTAATCACCAGCAAGGAGGTCGGGGAAAACCTCCGATTCGGACTCTGGCGTGACGGTAAAAAAATGGAACTCCAAAAGGCAGTGGAAAAATTCGACGTCTCGGAGATGCTCGTGCCTTATCACGAGTACGACCGACAGCCGGAATATGTCATCACGGCCGGATTCGTTTTGCAGAAACTCACGCGCGAGTATCTGAAGATATTCGGCGACGACCTAGCCGGCCACAGTCCCTCCCACTTGTACTATTACTTTCGCGATCATGCATTCAAGCCGACGACGGAACGCCAGGACATTATCGTACTCAGTTACGTTCTGTGGTCTCCCATTAACATCGGCTATACCGGCCTCGGTCGGA
>Ga0209427_10007555_pt1 | contig 12309 bp, 12 predicted proteins | sample DeeMarSWOR136_30_FD_187465 | JGI IMG/M metagenome (GOLD analysis project Ga0209427, IMG submission 187465) | Marine sediment microbial communities from White Oak River estuary, North Carolina - WOR-1-36_30 (SPAdes) (version 2) | ecosystem: Environmental > Aquatic > Marine > Intertidal zone >... | reverse complement strand
CCTCTATTTTCCCTGCTCAAGGGTGCTGAAAAATCAATTGGCGTTCGTCTCACTGAGAATCTGCTCATGATTCCAAGAAAATCAGTCTCAGGTATGTTTTTCCCTACCGAAGTAACATTTTATAGCTGCCAATTGTGTCAAAGGGAAAAATGTGAGTGGAGAAAGGCCCAATACAACGAAGAGCTCACAAAGGAATATAAACTTCAAGGATAACAGCCTGTTTACAAATGATGATACCATCTCTTCTATATAAATACACCCGGCCCAAATCTTCATCCCGATCTTTGTGAGGACATGAAGTTTCAAGGAAGGCAAAAGATTGTGTAAGACTTAAGAATCTAATTCATTAGAATCTCAATTTCACATTCAATAAATCCTCATACATTTTAATGATTACAGAAAAGTCCTTTTTACCCAGTCCCAATGCATTAATATATGAGAAAGTTTGATAACTGAGTCCCCCTACAGGCTGTGGTACCCCTTGCTCTTTAGCAAGAGTCATGGCAAGCCCTAAGTCCTTGTGCATGAGTTCGGCCATAAAGCCTGGTTCGAAATCCCCCTTGAAAGCCTTCATTGCGCAATAAAATTTCATGAAATGGTTTTGGCTTGTACTCTCGTTAAGCACCTCGACTAAAACCTTGAAATCTACCCCTGCCTTAACACCTAATGAAAGCGCTTCGGCAGTAGCGATAGCAGCAATACCCCCTAACAGATTATTGACAACTTTTACAATCTCTCCATTGCCATTAGCACCGCAATAAAAAATATTTTTCCCCATTGCTTTAAAGATATCCAGGCACTCGTGAAAAATATTTTCATCCCCTCCAACCATAATGGATAGGGTTCCGGCTTCGGCACCCATTTGACCACCACTGACCGGGGCATCCAGCATCTTTATGTTTCTCGACAAAAAGCCCTGAGCTATTCTTCTTGAAACACTCGGATCAATGGTACTCATGTCAATGATGATGGCACCACTCTTTACTCCTCCGATGACTCCATTCTCTCCTAAAATGGCTTTCTCGACATCTTCAGATTTCGGCAACATGGTTATGATGATATTGGATTGGCTGGCAACCTCCTTACTCGACCGTCCAATAGCCGCGCCTTTTTCTTTCAATTCTTCTAAAGGTTTTGGATTGATATCGTAGGCAATCAAGGTATACCCCGCTTTTATCAAATTTAGTGACATTGGTTTGCCCATTGTGCCAACCCCGATAAATCCAATCGTTTTTTGTTGTACAGGCATCTCCTATTACCTCCTCTCTTGGGTATTCAATACCCCTCCTAGAACCCTTTTCACACGCCTCTAACAATATTTCACGGCATAGGCTCGGGTAGCGGCGGCTGAGGTATGTTTTCTTCCTTGTTAGGGTCATATCCCTCGGGAATCGTGCCGGGCCTGTCAGGTTGATAGGCTTCGTATGCCTCCCGAAGACTTCTACCAACACCTTCGTCCCCCGGCTTCTGTTTCCAGAAAGTCGTTAGCCTGATGAAGTCGTACCATTTAAGGTGCCAGATTTTCCACTTTCCGTCCTCTTTTATGTAGTCGATCGCATATTTCCCCAGGGTTATGTCCGCCTCCGGTGTCCCCGAGTCCGTTCCGACGTAAATGCCGGGGCCATGCCACACGCCCTTTGCCGTTTTTCCGTCCTTGCTTACCTCGATAATGGGATTTATCGCTATATGGAACAAAAGCGTGCCTTTTCTGCCCCGGCGAGGTGAAGGCATACGCTGGGTGAAAAACCTCTCGACTCCCTTGGCGCCCACGAATAAGCCGCTTTGCCCTATCTCTGCCGAAATATCGGGAGCTTTCTTGGCGAATAACTCTACGATCGCCACCCAATCATACATGTGAACGAAATGCTGGTATTTGGACTGCACCTCTTTTATCTCCTCGATGTCCACCCAGCGCCTGATTTTAGCTTCCAGTTCATTGGATATCATGTTGACCTCCTTATCAGTCCGCTATGGAACAGAAAATGGAATGGCTTCACATTTCCCTTCCTGGGTCCCTATTCTTCTTCCCTCGGCCCCTCAATCGCTCAGGGTCCTTCTTGCTATACTAAAAACTAGATCCTACTTCCGAAAGGAGGTGGTCGAAGTCTAGCTGGCGATAGGCCTTCACCCAAAAATAATTATGGAAGTTGAAGACGATGGTTTGAAAAAAAGGTTGTAGTGATCAACCTTAGCTCACCCAGCGCACAAACATCTCCACGGGATCGCGTTTTCTTTCAAAGTTGTTTACCGGCGAGTCATTATCCGGCCATCCGAGAGCAGTTCCGATAATGATCCTCCTGCTTTCAGGGATATTAAAAATCCTGCGTATAATTTGTGGATAGTTTACAGATGCGGCAAGAGAAATGGTACCCAGTCCCTTTGCATGAGCCAAGAGTTTAAAAGTCTGTATGAAAATGCCCACATCAAGCATGGCATATTCAAGAAGAATCTCCTTATCCACTAATACAATGAGAAGGGCAGTGGCATTAAAGAGGGAACGCATGTCCCCATAGTAATTCATCCGTCCGATTTTATCCTCCCGCGCAATAGAAAGCGATGTAAGAATACTCCTACCCACATCCACATATCTTTTTTTTAGAGTCTCCGGCCAATTTTCCGGCATGGGCACTTCCGGCGCCGGTTTTTCACCGGACATGAAGGCCTCTCTGTTTTCCTTTTTAAAGCGCTCAAGGGCGTCACCGGTAGCCACCACAAATTCATACTGCTGTGTATTCCCCCACGATGGAGCCCATAGAGCATCGCTGATGAGTTCCTTCATTATTTCTTCCGGAACTTTCTTCGGGAGGAAGCTTCTGATACTTCTCCTGTTCTTAACCGCTTCATTGATATCCATATGTTCCCCCTTATCATGACCTTTTTTTTGAATACAGCAGAAAATTGTTGTTACAACATTTAAAGAATCATATTTAAAAAATGTCTTTTGTCAACAGCTATTTTTCGCGTTGCAAATATCCTCTTATTTCAATTTCAAATTGAAGCGTTGCGCATGACATATTGCATTCTTGGGGAAGACTTCGAAAACAAGATTACAGAAAGGAGTCCTCAAGAAAGGGAATGTGAATAGCACCTATTACTCCGCATGGGAGGTTGACCTGAAAGTTGATGATTTCCGAGGGAAAGAAACAGAAAAAGGCAGGACCTTAACGACCCTGCCTTTGCCCTCCTCAAATTGAATATAGATTTCTTCTTTAACTTTTTGATGACTTACAAAAAATGGAATAGTCTCTAAAATATTCCCTGTATGCTCATTAATCGTCATTTGAATGGAAGAAATATCTTTGGTACTCAAATTATTACCAAAAACTTTTTGCACCCCACCCATGACTGACTTCTGGGTTATTTTGGGTTGTATGCAACTATAACAAAAATACAGTCTATTTGACTCTTTTTGACATCTTTCTTCGTTGTCCTTCATATCTCTGTTGCGATTCCTTTATGATCCGAATGGCTGATTCACGGTTTTCCCAGCCCTCTACCCCAGTTTTTTTCTCCTCCAGCTCCTTATAGATTGAGAAGAAATGCTCTATTTCTTTCAATAGATGCGGGGGGACATCAGAAATGGACTCTATATGATTCCAAAGGGGATCGTAAAGAGGAACACACAGAATTTTTTCATCTGGCCCTTTTTCATCCCACATCTTGAACAATCCCACTGGTTTTGCATCAATGATGCAGCCTGGGAAGGTAGGTTCCCAGACCAAAACAAGAGCATCAAGAGCATCTCCATCCATTGCTAACGTTTCCTGGATAAAGCCATAATCACTTGGGTAATGCACTGCGGAAAAAAGCATTCGATCAAACTTAAGTCTCTTTTTTTCTTTGTCATATTCATATTTATTTCGACTCCCTTTGGGTATTTCGATCATGACACTGACGATCATTCAAATCTCCTCCTTAAGAAAATTTGGAAATAGAAACAACCCTCTTCTACCGATTTCCAGTCGAAATCTACACCCTTTTTACAGAACCTGTCAACAACGATTTCAGGAAGAAACTCTTGAAGAAACCTGGATGTGGGTTGGTTGGTGAGGCTGATGAAGTTTCTGAAAATGGTAAGGCAAATGTCATGCTCGAAGGGAGCGGTGGACTCCCCAAAGGATCAGGGCCCCTCCGAAGATCTGCCGGAAGGATATCTTCTCTCCCATCAAAAAGCAGTCGAAGACGACAGCTGAAGGGAATATCAGAAATCACTCATTGGTAGGTTTCAAACAATCTTCCCTGAAACAACAACGGAATTGATCACAATAGTCTGTAGCGCTTCCGAAGCAGTCAAAATTCCCTTCGGCCCGCTGAATCATCTGGATCAGTTCCATTTTCGATAGGCCAAAAGTGTCTTTCAGCCCTAGCGCTTTTGCCTTAGCTCTCACTTCTTGCATCTTCATTTCGAACTCCTCACCCTATCGCTTTGGAAATAGGCCCAAAAAAGAGAACGACTGTGTCATCGAGCATTCCCATTCTTTTACGAATCCAGTTGTTTGTCAAGATTATATTTGTGAGTGCCTCCCTCCCCCACCTGTTTCCTTTGCTTGCGACCACGACTCAGTCTCCAGGGGAAAGGCCTTAGGTAAGTCATCAAAAGAATGAAAGTATTTTTACTGCGATTCTGTTATAATTTTGCCTGTTATGGTCCTGGAAAGAAAAGTTGCCCCCATTCATCCTATTGATGGTTCAATTGAAATCGAGCTTAATCTGAAGGTCTTAGGCCGTCCGGGGGGTCTTTGGATATCACAATCTCGGATCCAAAGAATTATGTGACCTATTGCGTCAAGCAGAATGCATCAAAGCCTGTACCCCAGAAGCGATCAGCATAGCCCGGTAACTCCTCTCGTCATTCCAAGGTCCGAGCATCCGATCTCGAGAAAGATGATTGATGAAGAGGCCTTGAAGGTTCTCTATCGCCTCCATCGGCATGGGTACCTGGCTTATCTCGTTGGAGGGAGCGTCCGCGACCTTCTCTTAGGGAGAGTTCCAAAGGATTTTGATGTCGCCACCAATGCACACCCTAACGAGATCAACAGTCTCTTCAGAAACAGCCGGATCATTGGCCGCCGATTCCGATTGGCTCATGTCTTCTTCAAGGGGGGAAAGATTGTTGAAGTCTCAACTTTTCGAAGCCGCTCGGAATTTGAGGAGGTGGAAGGTGAGAATGGAGAGATCATCCGGAAGGACAGTTTTGGCACTCCGGAAGAGGATGCCCTGCGACGGGATATCACGATCAACGGGCTTTTTTACAACATTGCCGATTTCTCTATCATCGATTATGTGGGCGGAATGGCCGATCTCAGACAAAAGATTATCCGGACCATTGGCGATCCAGATGAAAGATTTCAGCAGGATCCTGTCCGTATGATCCGGGTCCTCCGGCATGCCAGTCGAACCGGCTTTTCTATCGAGGAACCAACCTACCACGCCATCTTTTGCCATCGGGATGAGATACAGAAATGTTCTCCTTCCCGTATCCGGGATGAATTTCTAAGAGATCTGAAGGAGGGAGGTGCCCAACCTTCCCTCCAGTTCATGCTCGAAACAGGTTTGCTCTTCTCCCTCTTTCCGAATCTTTATAGGGTCTATGGGGATCGAAGTCCTAAGAAAGAGCAAAACAGGAAACTCTTTCTATCCCTCTTCGGACTTGTGGACCAACTGGTAAAAAAAAACGGTTCTGTTCCAGAACCAATCCTCCTTTCCCTCTTTATGACCCCTTTCCTTCAGGCCATTACACCCAACCACGCTTTTCTTGGAGAGAGGGAAAGAGCCCTCTATCGAATACAGACGGTCCGATTGGCTCTCCACCAGATTCTTGTTCCCTTCTCCTTTCCTAAAGAAGCGAAGGAAACTGCCTTTCAAATTCTGTCCATTCAACCCAACTTGGAACGGGCAATTCTACGGGGAGGGGTTCCTAAAAGGTTGAGGATGAGAAAATATTTCAAAGAGGCTGTTCTTCTCTATGGAATTTCAGCAGAAGCCAAAGGGGAAAGGGTCTCTCCTATCCTTCGAAATGCCGTTCCCTCGGATCTCTTACCCTGGTGGCCAAAAAGGGAGGAACCTCCACGTCGGGGATTCAGATTTTTCCGTAAGAGGAGAAGACGACGACGGTCCGTTCGTGGTTAAAGGCCGTTAAGCCCGATAAGAAAAAGAGGACCTTTGATCCAATCTCGCCACACCTGAATGAATGGCTGCCTCCATCACATGACTGGAAACCTTTGAACGTGTGACGTGACCGAAGGCCTCTTATCTCTCCTATCGCTAATGCCCACCTTCGAACTCTCTGTGATCCAGAACGCGCTTTGCCTTTCCTTCATAGCGGGGTAAGGATCCGGGTTGATGCAAAACGACTTCAATGTTCAATCCTAGACGTCCATAGACCCCTTGGATCACCTTTTCTTCAATCACCTTCCTCTGACTCACATCTTCCCAGATGTTGGGCTGAACTTCTGCATGGACAGTAAGTTTGTCTAAGCTTTCTCTTGGCCGGTCGATCACGATCTGCCATCCATCCCCGACCCCCGGCGTTGCATTCAGAATATCCTCGATCTGGGAGGGAAAAACCAAGGTGCTTCTTACCTTCAATACATCATCTGTTCGGCCAGTGACCCGTTGAATCTTGGGATGGGCAACCCTTCCGCAGGGACATCCGAAGCAATTCTCCGAAAAGGCTGACAGATCACGTGTCCGCCAGCGTATCAAAGGTGTCGCTTCTCGAGTGAGTGTCGTCACTACCACCTCACCATGTTGACCTGGCTCAAGCTTCGCCCCTGTCGCAGGATCGATCACCTCGACGAAATAGTGATCTGCCAATATATGGAGTTCACAGGATTCTCTCGTAAATTGACAACTGTGTGCAAGGGTGGGACCCCCCAATTCAGTAATCCCATAGGCCTCCTGCCATTCAAACCCCTCCGGCATGATCGCTTCAATTCGGCGCCTCAGTGATGGGGCTGCAGGTTCACCTCCAATGTGGCTAGTTCTGAGCTTCCAATCTTTTTTAGGGTCGAAACCATTTTTTTGAGCCACATCCACTAAGTAGGTGATAAACGAAGGGGTCGTACAGATGGCGTCATGCCCTAAATCCTTCAAATACTGTATGCCTGCCAAGGTCCTTCCAGGCCCTGCAGGAAAAAGAATACCCCCAATGGCCTCGGCTCCCGCCTCGGCACCCGGTCCTCCCATAAAAAGTCCATAACCCAAACATTGATAGATAAAGTCGCCTCGACGAAATCCCATGGCGCTAAAGGTTCGACCACTCTGCTCCCGTAGGGTTTCCATCCAATCCTTCTTTGTAAACCCCACCAAAGCAGGAACTCCGGTGGTCCCTGAAGAAGCAGCGAATCGAACAATTCGCTCCAGAGGGACTCCCAATAGGCCATACGGATATAAAGCCCTTAAGTCCTTTTTTTCTGTAAATGGAATACGGACCAAGTCTTCTGTGGTCTGGATGTGCTTTGGTTTGATACTGTTTTTGTCGAAGAGGTCTCGGTAATAGGGAACGTCACGGTAACATCGATCAATCAAAGCACGAAGCCGCTCATTCTGGACCTCCCGAAGTTTTTGAGGAGAAATGTTATCAAACTCACTAAAAAAATTAGACATGCCTTCTCCCTTTCCAAGGTGGTTCATGCTTCAACCAACTCGCTCACCTTTTGAATAATTGCATCCCTCATCGTCCCAGGAGTAAAGACGGCAGACACACCCATCTCCTTAAGCGTTTGCACATCGTCAGGAGGGATGACGCCTCCTACGATGAGCTTCTTATCTTCCAAACCGTTTTGACGCAGCAAATGCAAAATCTTCCTACAGTAAAAGAGGTGTTCTCCGCCTAAAAAGCTGCACCCAATGAGGTCTGCGTTCTCCTGAACAACGGCCTTGACAATTCCCTCTGGGGTATTATAGAGCCCTAAGTAAACGACCTCAAACCCGGCATCGGCTAACCATTTCGATACGATCCGGATACCATTGTCATGGCCGTCCAGACCAATCTTCCCGATGAGAACCCTTTTTTTCCCTCTCATAACCTCTCCTTAGATGTAGTGAACTTTGAACCCATAGGCCTCTCGTAAGGTGTCACTGATCTCTCCTAAGGTGGCTTTTTCGTCAACGGTTTCGATGAGGGTCGGAAGCAAATTTCCGTCCGGATCCTCCTTCACCTGCCGGTAAAGCTTCTCCAAAACCCTTTTTACTTTGTCTCCATTTCTTGACCCTTTGTATTGTTTGATATATCGAATCCGTTTTTCCTGCATGTCGGATTCTTGGCGGAAGATGTTAATCTGAACTGCCTCATCCTCCTCCCGTTCCAAGTTGACACCAATTTGAACCAACTCTCCTGACTCCAATTGCCGGGCATATTCATATCGAGCCTCATTGATCTGATTCTCAATCCATTGAGACTTAAAACATTCCAAAAAACCTCCCTTCTTTTCGATGACCTCCATCAGAGCCAACACACGCTCCTCAATTTCATCTGTCAGTTTTTCAATCACATACGAACCTCCGAGAGGATCCGCAGTGCGACAGACCCCTGTCTCGTAGGCAATCATCTGTTGAGTTCGGATGGCCAAGACATGGGACTCCTCTGTAGGAAGCGCATAACCCTCATCATAGGAGGTCGTATGGACCGACTGACTTCCCCCCAAGACAGCGGCCAACGTCTGAATAGCTGCCCGAGCGATGTTATTCAATGGCTGTTGAGCCGTCAGGGGCAGTGACGAAGTCTGAATGGCTACCCTGAGCCAGCAACTCCTCGGGTTTTTGGCGCCGAAGGTATCCTTCATTAAATGAGCCCATATTCGCCGCATAGCTCTCAGCTTCGCAATCTCCTCCAAGAAGTCGATATGAACCGTTGCAAAAAAACCCATGCGGGGAGCAAATGCATCAATGTCCATCCCCCGAGCGAGCAGGGAGCGAACGTACTCCAAGGCGAGTGAAAAAACAAAGGCAACTTCTTGAACCGCATCTACCCCCGTCTCCCTTATATTTCGAGAATTGATATTGATGATGTTCCACCGTGGCATGTGATGAATACAATGTTCCATGACGTCCGATGCGATCTTGATGGCGGGGTCAAGAGGGAAAAAGTGTGTCCCAGATTGGTAGGTGGGACCCACTAACTGCGTGACGGCACAATTCATGATGGTTCCGATCAATTGAGAGGGCTCAACCCTTTGCCTCTGGGCCACCAGAAGGTACATGGCCATAATAACTGCCGAGTAGGGAGGATTGACGATAAGAGTGGTACTGACTCTGTCCAAAGGAATTCCCCGAAAAAGGGTATCCATGTCTTCCAAAGTGGCAAGAGAGGTTCCCTGCAGGCCCACATCCCCTTCGGCCAATGGGTGATCAGGATCAAGGCCTAGCTTGGTAGCGATATCAAAATCAATGTTGAGTCCCGTCATCCCTTTGTTTAACAGGAAGTGAATACGATGGTTACTTTCTTCCGGGGTCCCGAACCCGCTTTGCTGCCTTCTCGTCCATAGCCGGCCTCGATACATGTCCCTGTAAATCCCCCGGGTAAAGGGAAAAATTCCTGGGTCCGGCGGGTCTTGAGGAGAATCCTCACGATTGTAAAACTCCTTCATCTCAATACCCGAAAGGGTCTTGAAATGAGGAAGCTTTTCTCCTTTCAAATAACGGTCGTATTGAATTTTATCCGATGCTTTCATCGTTTCGTCCTTTTTCTATCCCTTTATTTTGATTCGAAAATCTCCTCCTCTATCGTAAGATGATGATTGAGAGGGTTAGGGACAACATAGATTCGAATTTTTCTTTTCAGATCGTAACCAAGTTTAATGGCAACAGGATAGGAAATGGGGGTGACCCGGATCGTGGAACCGTTGATGAACATGAACTTCATACAACATTTCGTCATAGCCCAGGTCTCTTGAAATCTATCGCCCTTCTGATTGCATCCATGATCTCACCGAGGGTGGCCCCGTCTTCTACAGCCTTCATTATGGGTTCGATACAATTCTCCTCCGGCCTCCTCCTAACCTTACTCTCAAGTGCCTCCAGAGCACGCTGGACAGGTTCTTGGTGACGATTCTTTTTATAATCTATGATCTCCTCGATTCTTTGCCTCTGCCACTCACCGCTGTGCCTGAAAATGTTTATCTTCGTTGAATCCCTCTCGTCTCGGAACAAGTTGACGCCAACCATGGGGTGTTGTCCAGAAACAAAGTTTTCACCCACCTGATACCGCATCTGGGTAATTTGGTTTTCTACCCAGCGATCCAGGAAACATTGCAGAAACCCTCCTCTGCCCTCAATCACCTTAATGAGTTCCCAAATCTGCTCTTCCAATTCATCGGTAAGGCGCTCCACCAAGTAGGAGCCCCCTAGCGGGTCCACCGATTTCACGACACCCGTTTCGTAGGCGATGATTTGTTGGGTTCGAATGGACAACTTGTGGCTCTCTTCCGTGGGGAGAGAAAAGGCCTCATCATATCCGGTGGTATGGATCGATTGGACCCCTCCAAACACTGCAGCCAGGGTCTGTATGCCTGCCCTGACGATGTTATTCAGAGGCTCTTGGGCAGTGAGAGGCAGAGCAGAAGTCTGGCATGCTGTCCGAAACCACATACTCCGCTCATTCCTGGCCCCAAATTTCTCCTTCATGATGCGCGCCCAAATACGCCTCATGGCGCGCAATTTTGCGATTTCCTCAAGAAAATCTATGTGGACGGCACTAAAAAAGCCAATTCGCGGGGCGAACACGTCCACCTCCAGTCCCCTTTGAATCAGCCTTTGGACGTAGTCCTGGGCAATCGCCAGGGCAAAGGCACCTTCCTGTATTGCATTGACCCCCGTTTCGCGAATGTTATAGGCATTGATATTCACGACGTTCCATTTTGGGGCTCGCTGGACCATGTATTCCATGACGTCCAAAGCGATCTTTACGGCATATTCGACGGAGAAAAAGGTCGTGATAGACTGATAAGTTGGTCCAACAAACTGAGTGAGGGGACAATTCATAATCGTTCCGATCAATGTCTCCCACGGGGTACCCCTTTTTCTAGCAAGAAGGAGATATTGCGCAATGATCACTGCTGAAGTTGGCGCTTCAACAATCATGGTATTACTGACCTGATCGAGGGGTATGTCTCTGTATAAATCAACCATATCCTCCAAAAGGACGAGGGACGAGCCCTGAAGACCTACGTCTCCATGCGCGAGGGGGTTATCAGGGTCTAGGGCTAAATGGGTTGGCAGGTCTGGATCCATGTTGATTCCTGTCTGGCCCACGGATAAGAGATATTTCATTCGTTCGTTACTTTCCTTGGCGGAGCGGAACCCACTTTGCTGACGACGGGTCCAAAGTCTCCCACGATACATGGTCTTGTGAATGCCGCGGGTGAAGGGATAATCACCTGGCAGTTCCCGTGCACCTCTGACATCTTCAGGTGTGTAAACTTCTTTGTAGTCCATCCCTGAAAGGGTCTTGAAGTTTGGTACACGTTCTCCTTCCAAATAGCTGCTTTGAATTCTCGTGGTCTCTTTTTCCTTCATCTTTCCTGGTCTCCATTCAATTGGGAGTTGATGGGTAAGGGAAGCCTGGGGGATCGCCTTCCGGATCTCCATCATTCAGGTTTGTTGAAAAGGTCGTTCACAGCCTCAACAATTGTGTCTCGCAGTGTTCCGGGGGTAAAGATATGAGCAACCCCAAGCCTTTTGAGCTCTTCGATATCTTCAGGGGGGATCACACCGCCCAGGATGAGCTTCATCCTGCCGATATGGTTCTCATTCATCAAATCGATCAGCCGTCTGGTATAAAAGGTATGCTCTCCCCCCAAGAAACTGCAGCCAATGGCATCCACCCCTTCCTGAATGGCCGTCTGAACGAGGCTCTCAGGAGAATTGTAAAGGCCAGCATAGACAACCTCAAAACCCGCATCTAAAAGCCATTTGGCCACGATGACGATGCCATTATCGTGGGCATCGAGGCCCATTTTCCCCAGCAGGATTCTCTTTTTCCCAACTTTTTGCATTTCATCATCCTCAAAAAAAAGCAGAAATCGCTATCGGTCCGCTCCACAGAAGCATCTTTCTAGAATATGATGATGCGGATATCAACTATTTTCTAAGAAGTCGCTTCATGACGCCAATACCTTTGACAATGAGTTCGCCAACTTCTCCTTGCCGCACGTCCTCCCCTTTGTCGTTGACGATACGCGCATCCCACAAAAACCCTGGTTTCCCAATAGAAACAATTTCCCTTTCGTTTCTAATGGGCGTTCTTGGCTATTATATCGACCATTATCAATAGTAATCTTCTCCTTAAATCCAGTAAAATGGGAAGGG
>Ga0209427_10007553_pt1 | contig 12310 bp, 10 predicted proteins | sample DeeMarSWOR136_30_FD_187465 | JGI IMG/M metagenome (GOLD analysis project Ga0209427, IMG submission 187465) | Marine sediment microbial communities from White Oak River estuary, North Carolina - WOR-1-36_30 (SPAdes) (version 2) | ecosystem: Environmental > Aquatic > Marine > Intertidal zone >... | reverse complement strand
ATCACAGGTTGAGACAACCTGTGATACTGTGGATGGGGTGTAGGGGAGATCCTTGTGGTCTCCCGATTATAATATTATACGGTCATTGTAGGTAAGAAGATCGTGGTAGTCTGTCTCTCTATCTGGCGATTGCTTCACTACGCTCTCAATGACATCCTTGGTTCAGTCATTGCGAGGAACGAAGTGACGAAGCAATCTGTCTTTGTATTGAGAGATTGCTTCGCTGCGCTCGCAATGACGTTTATATAGAACAAACGGGAGGGGACCCCCCGCCAGTGGCGGGGGATTTCGCAAGGCTCAACAAGCCCCGCCCCCAAGCAAATATATTCTTATTTGATTTCAAAGATGATGAAGATAATCAATTTAACGGATGAATATACAAAACATATTTTGAATAACGGGGACTTAACATCTTATGAGAAATCATACCCTGCTTTGTTCAAGCATTATTTTAAATATGCTGCCAAAAGAAATAATTTTAAAAAGATTTTAAATGAATCAGAAGTTAAGAATAAAACGAGTCTGATTCTCTCAAGGCTTCCAAAAATAGAAAGGAAATTCAAAAAATCCGGTTTTGATATCTCTTCTTTGAGATTAGTTCTTTTCGTCGGACAGGGTACCTCCAACGGTCATGCTTTCAAAGATAAGCGGGAGTTCGTCGTCTGGATACCGATAGAAACGTACCCCACTACTTTACAGGTTGACGTATTTTTAACACACGAAATCATACATGCCCTGCATTACTTCCGGTCGCCAGGCTTTTATTTCAATAGTATAACTGAACAGCGAATCGTCTCACGCCAGCTTATAACCGAAGGTGTTGCTACTTATTTAACAAAAAAGATAATGAGAATGACTCAGGGAGAAGCTTTGTGGGCTGATTATCTACCAAAAGTGAAAATAAAATCCTGGCTTTCCGAATGCAGAAAAAAGGAAAAAGAATTACAAAAATACATACTGAGAAGTTTCTTTTCCTCAGATCCTGAAATCTCTATTTATTTTGCGAAAAATCCTGAAAATATTTATGAATTCAGAGCTGGATATTATATTGGATTAAAACTTGTTTACCGAATGGTCAAATTTCATAAATTGAATCCAGAGAATCTGATTGAGATGCCGAGGAAAAAATTTGAAAAAATGATATTGAAAGAGTTGAAATCAAGTGTGTAGTTTTTTCAAATTAAAAGTAAACCTGTAGGTTTACATGTTGAGCAGAAGTTTTACAATACAGTATTAAAAAAAGTTAATCAAAGGAGAGCATAAATGAATTCATCAAGACCAAAAACTGGTTTGAGTGTACTTAAGATTATCCTTGGTTTTGTCTTTGGCTTTTTAGTTTTGATGCTGTCATCTGTTTTGATTGTTCTCAGCGGAGTTTCCGATTTGATGCATATGGGGATGTTTGCCTTTTCTTTTGTTCTGATATTGGTTTTGAGCAAAGGAAAGATTTCAGAATATGGTTTTAAGGTGAGCGGTGATTTAAAATTAAAAAATACTGTATTGGTAGGTTTGATCGCCGGGTTTATTATCACCTCATCAACTCTGGTGCTGCCGATACACCCACCTCCTGGTGTGGAGGATTTCTCCTTTTTTGAGTTGGTGATTTTTATCTGGATTCTGGCCAGTGTGGGGGAGGAGGTTTTGACCCGGGGATTGATTCAAAGTTATCTTTCTCCTTTGAGAGGATTTGGCTTTTCGATTCTGGGATTTCCCATAAGCCTCCCTGTTTTAGCCGGTGCATTGTTTTTCGGAGGTATGCATCTGGGTCTTTTAAGCATGGGGCTGGATAGTTTCTCGGTATGGGCGATAGTGATATCAGCATTTTTTATGGGGATCATCGCTGGTTATTATCGAGAGAAAACCGAAAGTATCATTCCAGCGATAATCATTCATATACTTTTCAACATCTGCGGAACCATTATCGGAGCGATCAAGGAGCTGATTTAGCACAGTTGATTGGCAGATTATCAGGTGTTCAAAGATTGCTCAGTTAATTACCCTTTCTAACGTAAAAGCACAAATGAATTTGTGCCTACATTGTTCGAAGGAAAGCTTTTGCTTTATATTTTAGATAAAAAACAGCTTTGTGAAATAGTCTAAAATACTTCTTAAGTTATCCTTAAAACCTTTCACTAATGTTGTGGCGGGGTACCCTTACCCCGCCACCTTTTTGTCAAGGGTGGGGGCACCCTTGACCAACTTCCTATCGGGGGATTGCTTCTCCCGCCAGGGGCGGGATCGCAATGACACACTTGGTTCAGTCGTTGCGAGGAACGAAGTGACGAAGCCCCGCCAAAGGCGGGACTTCGCTGCGCTTCGCAATGAATTTTGAATGGAAAAATCTTGAGATTCTGGCACAACGTAATAGATAAACCAAAAATTTGTAATCCAGGAATCCAACAACCCATTAATTAATAAAAATACCTCTTAAGTTATCCCTGAAACCTTTCGATTTAGACTAATAAGAAAACAGGATTATGCATTTCATTTCATACATATTCATAATCTTTTTGGGTCTGGCAGTAGGCAGCTTTTTGAACGTTTGCATCTACAGGCTGCCTCTGGACAAATCGATTCTTTTACCCAGCTCATTCTGTCCGAAGTGCAAGAAAAAGATTTCCTCATGGGATAACATTCCGGTTTTGAGTTATATCCTATTAAAAGGGAGATGCAGAAACTGCAGAGCCAGGATATCTTTCAGATACCCTTTAGTTGAGCTTTTAACTTCATTCTGGTTTTTCTTTGTTTTCTTAAAGTCAGGATTAGGCTGGGAAAGTGTGGCTTTACTCTTTTTAGGCTGTTCTCTTATAGTGATTTTTTTCATAGACTTACAGCACAAAATAATTCCCGATGTGATTACCCTTCCAGGTGTAGTTCTGGGGATTTTGTTCTCTTTTTTGATTCCTGAAAAAAGCTTTATTAATTCCCTTCTGGGTCTTTTCGTGGGGGGAGGGCTCTTTTATCTTTTCGCTATTTTAGGGGAGGCTATTTTCAAAAGGGAGAGTTTGGGTGGTGGGGACATTAAACTGGCTTTAATGCTGGGTGCTTTTTTAGGATGGGAGAAGATACTTTTAGTATTTTTTCTCGCTGCCATTCTGGGGAGCATAATCGGGATACTCTTTATGTTTTTATCCCAGAAGGTCAGAAAAGAGAAGATAATACCCTTCGGACCGTTTTTAGCTTTGGCAGCTTTCTTGGGTATCCTCTGGGGGGAAAAGCTGATCCGGTATTACCTGGACACCTTTTTAGGATTATAATCCCTTTTATCTTTATTTTCTTCAGTCTGTATAACCTGGTGCAACCTGCCGATAAAATTAAAGGATTAGTCTATATCTAAAAACTTGTGGGTGAAACTTGACCGATTTTAAGCGAAAACTGAGGTTTGGCTACGAGAAGGAAATCAGGATTTCCCTTTTATTTTTCATTCTGTTTTTGGTCCTTTTGAATTTCGGGACCTTTGTTCTTTTAACCAGGACAAAAATTGAACTGGAAAAACAGTTTGACCTGAAGTTGAGATCGGTAGCAACCTCCTCTGCTTCCCTTTGGAAAAACTCCGGGGACAAAAGCTCCGAGTCCTTCCAGAAAACTTTGCAAAATTTAGCCTTTGAAACCAAGGTCAAAACAATCGCTTTTCTAAGTCAAGAAGGAAAGATCTTAGTCTCCACAGATTCCTCAAGTCAGAAGGACGATTATTCCGAGTTTGTTGGCTCAACAACAAAGGCCGGGGATTTTTATTATATCCCTTCCGGGGATAAAAAAGGAGTGTGGAGAAGCTATATTTACCCAGTATTTGACAGAGCCACTGAATCGAACATCCTGATTTTCGTTAAGTCGGAGGCAAAGACCCTTCATGCCATCGAAAGGCTTTCTGAGATCGATTCGTTTTTAATCGGCGTAGGTGTTCTGTTGATACTTTTTCTGGCATTTCTTTTCATCCGCACAATCCTTAAGCCCTTCTCCATACTGAGAGAAAAAGCTGCCCAGGCAAAGAAGAGATCGCCTGCCCAAAAATCGGATGTCGATTTCGTGATTCAGGCCTTCTCGGATACCATAGCTGAGCTGAGGAAAAAGGAGAGGATATTGGAGGGGCTTTATCAGGGAACAAAAAAGGATGCGGAGAGACTTTCCAAACTGAACGAATACATACTTAAGAGCATCTCCTCTGGCGTTATGGTTTGTGATAAGGAAGGTGAAATCATCAGATTGAACGAATCGGCCTTAAAAATCCTGGGTGAAGCTGAAACTTATTTCATGAATCGACCTTTTTATCAGGCTCTGGAAGGGTTTGATCAGGTGAAGAAGTTTCTGAATCAGGGATTGGGAAAAAAAATATTTGTCTCTAATGAAGAGATAGAGGTTGAGGATAAAAAAGGTAGAAGAATCTGTCTGGGGATTTCCACCTCCTCGATTAAAAATGAGAGGGGAGAGGTTTTGGGGATTATCATGCTTTTGAACGATTTCACCGAATTGAAAAGATTACAGGAGGAGATGGCTTTTAAGGAGAAGATGGCGGTTTTAGGGGAAATGTCAGCTGGACTTGCTCACGAGCTTCGTAACTCCATGGTTTCCATTCTGGGATACAGCAAACTCTTAAAAAAGCTTCTTACCGCCGATGATTCTACCAGGGAAATTATAGAGGGTATAATAAACGAGTCCTGCGGAATGGAGGTTATGCTGAAGAAATTTTTGAACATAACCAAGCCCCTGGAGATAGTTGCTTCGAAATTTGACATAGAGAAAGTCATAAGGGAAGCCAAAAAAAGCACTGAAAAGGAGATCCCGGGCATAGATTTTGAAATGAATTTCGATAAGAGTTTACCCCATCTTTATGGTGATCAACTGCTTTTGAAACAGGTTTTTCAAAACCTTTTTCATAATGCAATCGAAGCCATGCCAGAGGGGGGAAAGCTCGGGGTAACAGTTATTCCCAAAGGCGATTTTTTGGAAATCGATATCTCGGATACCGGATATGGTATTTCGGAGAAAAATCTAAAGAAGATCTTCAATCCCTTTTTCAGCTCGAAACAAAAGGGCGTGGGTTTGGGCTTGAGCCTGGTTAAAAAAATCATAACCTCGCATCAAGGAAGAGTGGAGGTGGAAAGCCAGGAAAGGAAAGGGACGACCTTTAAGATATTTTTACCTTTTCACCTGAAAGTAAGGGTCAAAAAGAAAGTTAAAGTGTAACTTAAGGCTTTGGTCTTCATAAAGAACTTCCGCTTCTTTTACCTAATCTTTTCTATAAAAAAGAAATAGTATACGTCAGGATAAAATTCGCATTTTTTTCAAAAATGAGTTATATTATCCAAAAGATATTATGTTCCAATAACTAAAATTGCAGAATCAAAGGTGATCGTTATTTTATGAAATTTTTGGATAAATCAGAGGTGAGAAAATATATTTGGGATCTTTTTCTCGAAAAAAGGATTGCTACCTTTCCTTTGTCCCCTCACGGAAGGATTCCCAATTTCAGCCAGGCTCAAAAGGCGGGTTCTTTTATCAGAGGGTTACCCCAATACAGAGATTCGAAATGCGTCTTCTGCGGTCCGGACGGCGTTCTCGGACCTCTCAGGGATCTGGTGCTTTCAAATGGAAAAATCTTAGCTTATGCTACTCCCCATATGAGGGAGATGAAGATGATAAAACCTACAAAAGAAAAAATTACCACCAGCATAAAGAACCTCATCCAGAAGGGCGAGAAGCTAAAAGAGAGGGTGGGGGTCGCAGTCGTGGGAAGTGTGGCTGTGGATCGGTTGGGGAACAGGTTAGGCAAAGGCTCAGGATACGGTGACAGGGAGATTGACTATTTGAAAGAAAATGATCTGATTGAAGATAATTTTAAAACAGGTACTCTGGTCCACACCGTTCAGCTTTTTCCAGACCTTTCGAGGTTAATGGAACCTCACGACATTCCGGTGGATTTTATCCTTACCCAGAAGGGTCTGATCCTTTGCAGTAAAAGAATTTAATCTATTTTAATATCACAAATCACATAATATAATCAATTGATATATATCCTATTATGGCATTTACTTAAAGTCATATATTATTACTATGAAAATTGTAGATTTAATATTTTCTCAAATTAATGTTGACACTTAAAGAAAAGATATTATATTTTTTATGGCAGAAAGATATTTTTATCCCTAAAAAATCAGGAGGTGAAATATGTTAAAAACAAAGTTCGTTTTAGGGGGGATTTTCTGCCTATTCATTTTCTCTTTCTGGAGTTTAGCTTTTGCTGGAGATCCGGGAGAACCTGATACATGCTGGTTATCACAAATCCCGTCAGTGGGTCCAAATCAGACTGTGATAGTCAGCGTTATGGCTGATGCGGATCAGTCCTTAGCAGGTATCGTACTGCCATTTAAATTTTATGACCCGGACAACAACGATATAGTCTGCGATTCCATTGTATTCAGCAGCTGGGTTACCGATGCAAGTCCCGATTTTTCATCCAAGACAATCGACACCACGAATTACCAGATGAATTTTGGAGCGGTATGGTTTTCCGGAGGAATGCCTGCTGGTCGCGATACGCTCGCCAGATTGTTTTTCTCCACCGGACCCGGCTGGTTAGCGAATAAGGGCGTGGTGGTCGATAGCACCACCTATTATCCGGGAGGTGCTCGGCTGGAGTTCACCGACGAGGCAACGACTACCACCTATAATCCGATCTTTAAAAAAGGATGTTTGGGAGCTGCGATTACGGTTACCTCTCCTAATGGAGGAGAGCTTTTTTATGTTGACGAAAGTTTCGATATCAATTGGTTCACGGTTTTGTTCGATGCAAACGTAAAAATCGAATATTCCACCAATGGTGGAGGAAGCTGGTTGCCTGTAATCTCCAGCACCTCCAACGATGGAGTACATCCCTGGAGCGTTCCGGATACTCCATCGCCCACATGTTTGATAAGGGTTTCGGATGCTTCAGATGGTGTTCCCTGGGACAAGAGCGATTCGGTTTTCTCCATTCCGGATTTCGATATCTCCGCCCATCCGGATACAAGTAAAGCCGAAGCCGGAGAGTCAACATCCTTTTGGGTAAAAGCCGATTCGACTTATGGCTTTGCCAAGTCAATCAACTTAAGCCTGTCCGGATTGCCCTCCGGAGCAACCGAGAGCTTTGTTCCCAATCCAGTTGATCCCGGAGATAGCTCACTTCTGACCATAGAAACTGAAATATCCACTCCAGCGGGGCATTACACCCTGACCATAACCGGGACCGGAAGCCAGCAGCGTACCACCGAGGTTACCCTGGTGGTGAACGTTGCGCCCAGCAGCTTCGATTTGCTTAATCCCACAGATGAGGATACCGTTTCAACACTTACGCCAACCTTGTCCTGGGAGGAGGCAATCGATCCTGATCCCCAGGATGATGTAACCTATACCCTCTATTATACTTTGGATCCTACCTTCACCACCACCAATTCGATACCTGGATTAACAGGCACCTCGCGTCAGCTCCCTCCCCTGGATGACGATACCTTGTATCACTGGAAGGTGGTGGCTGAGGACAAATGGGGAGACAGCACCTGGAGTGACCAGACCTGGGAGTTTTTCGTTTATTACCCCGAACAACCCTTAGCCTTTAGTTTAGTTTACCCTCCAAATTACGATTCTTTGAATCAGACCAGTGTGGAGTTAAAATGGAGGTCAACCACCGATCCGGATCCGGGTGATTCGGTGGTTTATGATCTGTACTACGATACTCGAACGGGATTCCCTTCCCCGACCATCGTTTCGGATCTATCCGACACAGCTTATACCATCTCGGTTAAGGATGACAGCACTTACTTCTGGAAGGTTTTGGCCAAGGACACCAACACCTCGGGCAGGTGGTCTTCTGTTTTCAGGTTCAAAATCGGGATACCGGATCCACCCGGTGCCTTCAGCCTGGTTTCACCCTCGGATGGTGATACCGTCATCCTGCACCCGACCTTGAGCTGGCAGAATTCGGTCGATCCTGATCCGGGCGACGTGATCGAATACATAATGAACTACTCTATCGACAGCACCTTTGCTTCTTTTGAGGCTGAGACCACTTTTAATACGAACATAACCTTACCCGAATTGACCAACGATACCTTCTACTACTGGAAGGTTAAAGCGGTTGATCTGTTTGATCTGGAAACCTGGTGCACGGAATCTTACTTCTCATTCTTTGCCCGAAATTTTGCTCCGGGCGAATTCAGTTTGATCTCCCCTGACAGCGGTGAGATAGTCTCGACCCTGGAGCCGACCTTCAGATGGCACAAATCAGAAGACCTTGATCCGTTTGATCCGATATCTTATGTCCTTTATTATTCCCTGAATTCTGACTTCAGCGATTCGGAGGAGGTCAGCGTTTCCGACACATTATACACACCATCGACGCTTTTGGACGATACCATATATTTCTGGAAGGTGAAAGCCGAGGACTCCTACGGACTCGCCAGTTGGAGCGATCAATTGAACTGGCAATTTGAAACCTATTATCCGGAGCCTCCTTTTGATTTCAGTCTGCTTGTGCCCTCCTACGACTCAACTTTGAGTGACTCCTCTTTGGAGCTTCACTGGCAGCCAACAACAGATCCTGATCCCGGGGATGTGGTGGTCTTCGATCTTTATTATGACACCCATTCAGGTTTCGCCAATCCGAACACAGTATCCGACCTTGCCGATACCACCAGCAGTATCACGGTCAAGGATGACAGCACTTACTTCTGGAAGGTTCTGGCCAGGGATACCAATACCTCAGGCAGGTGGTCAACCGAGGTTTTCAAGTTCAATATCTATGTACCTGAACCACCCAATCCCTTTAATCTGGTTTCTCCTTCAGACGGGGATACCACCTCAGGTCTCTCACCCGAACTGATGTGGGAGGAGGCGACCGATCCCGATCCTGGTGATTTTGTTCGTTATAATTTATATTATACCGAGGATCCTGACTCAGATTTCGTGGATGCTGATTCAGTTGTTGATTTAGATGAGACCTCTTACACTTTACCTGAATTGGATTACGGAACCGTCTATTTATGGAAGGTTAAGGCAAATGACACCAATACCGAAGGTAGCTGGTCGGTTCAGTCCCTCTGGAGTTTCTATGTTCCCTCCTGCATCCAGGGAGATGTTAACGGAGATACTAAAATAGAGGTAGCGGATGCCATTTACTTAGCCAACTATCTATTCAAGGGAGGTCCTGAGCCCAAGCCAATTATAGCTTGCGGGGATGTGGACTGCAATGATAAGGTTGAGATAGCAGATGCCATATGGATCGCCAACTACCTCTTCAAAGGCTGGGTATTTCCACCCTGTTAAAAGCGGTTTTCGAAGAGGAAAGACCCTCGCTTTTGGCGAGGGTCTTTTTTTGTTTATAATTGGTTAACTATTTTCCGAAATTTACGATAATCTAAGTTAAGTAGTAATATTTAAAAAAAATTTAAAAAATAAAAAATTTCCATTGACAAAGAGAAAACAAGCAGTTAATTAAAAGTCAAGAAAAAGTAAAAGGGATTAACTTATTTCTTTTAGGAGGTGAGGGATGTTAAAAAACAAGTATGTTTTGATTTTCTGGCTGGTAGTTTTCTTCGCTGGTTTTTGCTTTGCCGGTCCCCAAGAGGACCTGAATAAACCCGATTCGGTAAAGGTGCAGTCCATCCCTGAGTTGGGACCAAATCAGTCTTTTGATGTTTCCGTTTCCCTGTTCTCGGATGAACCCTTATCCGGTTTATTCGTACCGCTGGCTTTTAAGACCAAAGGTAAGGTCGATATTGTCTGTGATTCGGTTATCTTGAGCGATTGGATTTTGAACTACAATCCCGACATTCATGTAGCCAACATCGATGAGATGAACTCCACAATCAGAATAGGTGCGGTCTGGTTTAAAAAGGAACTTCCTGCAGGTCACGGTAATTTGGCCAAGATATATTTTCATACCGGACCAAAGTGGAAAATGGACCAGAGCATCATGATCGATACCACAGTTTGCTATCCTCCTCCAGGTGGAGCCAGGTACCATTTCGTATCTGTAAAGGGAAAGGAGACAATTTCTTTCGAGCCCGTTTTCGTAAAAGGACTCGTTGGCAAGTCGTCTAAGTAGTTTTAGTCCATTGGTTTAATAAAATATCAGTGAAAAGCCTCTGCTTGAGAAAGCGAGGCTTTTCTGTCTTGAGCTGAAGATTCTTATCAAATATTTAATCGAAAGCAACGAAGGAATAATAGAACTGAACAGCAAGAGAAAATTATGCTTGAGGATGTAGATAAACTTTACAGTTTTGTGGATCTGGATGGAGAGAAAATCGATCTGGAAAAAAGACAAGCAATAGATCAGTACAAGAAGGTTTATAAGGATTTCTCCTTTTATTTAACCTCAATAATCCTGATATCCGCAGAGAGGGGAGATTACACCAAAAGATGCGTGGAGAACATATTCAAGTATACACCTGAGCCCTTTGAGATAATAATATCCGATGTAGGATCCTCGGATGAAACCAAGAGAATCTTAGAACAGTTAAAAAAGTCAAGTCCAAATATTCACATTATTTGTAACCAAAAAAGTACCGGAACCACTGGACAGAGAAATCAGGGAATCCATGTATCCAAAGGTGGGCTTCTGGTTTTTATGGATAACGATGTCTTGGCTCTGCCCAACTGGCTGAAACCCCTTAGAAAAGTAGTACAGGACAACCAAGAAATAGGAGCTGTGGGAGCCAAACTTTTGAAACCGGATGGAAATTCCGTTTATTACTGCGGAGCGCATGCTGTTACCTTGGAAAAAGGGAGTAAAATATACGGTATTGGACTGGATAAAGAGGAAGAACTTTCTGATTTAAAAAAAGATGATCCGGTCTCGCAGATGGAAGGTAATGTGCCGTGGTATTCGACTACTACCCTTTTGGTTAGAAGGGATGTTGTCTATCTCTGCGGTGGATTCGATGACCTCAAAGAAGGGAAAGGGATTTTCATCGCCAACGAGGATAAAGACCTTTGTTTATCCATAAGAGGGGAGGGTTTTAAAATCTGGTACTCTCCTGAGTCAGAGACTATTCACAATCACGATTACTCCAAAGTTAACCGAAAGGACAAATATCACAAGGATTACAGATTGAGGATGGACCAGATAGAGAATGACACCTTATATTTTATGAAAAAATGGAATTTAACTTATCTTTTGGAAAAACTTCCCCATGAGGATAATACCAAGAAGTTGGAAAAGGGAAAGTTGGTACCTTTCAAAATTGATCTTTTATCCGTTCCTTATTCAGGGGATCTTGTTAGATTAAAATAGTTCTTAGAGTAAACTAAATTATGGTTGAAATTGAAAATTCTATAATCACAATATCCGCTTTAAGAGAACAACAGACAAGAGAATGTCTGGAAAGCATCTTTAAATATACTGACGAAGGGTATGAGGTTATCATAGTGGATGTTGGCTCATATCCGAATACAATAGAATGGTTGAAGTCCTTAGAGCAGACAAAAGATAATTTAAAATTAATCTTTAACAGAAAATCCCAGGGGATATCCGTGGCTCGAAATCATGGGATTGAAGTCGCAGGGGGAGAATATGTTGTTTTCATGGATAACGATGTGATAGTTACCGAAGATTGGCTGGAGGAGTTAGTTGAGGTCGCTTCAAGTTCAGAGAAGATCGGAATGGTGGGATCGAAGATTTTAAGGATGGATGATCTGGTGCATTTTTATTCCGGTTATATGGCGACTGATTTTGATGAAAAAGGGAATCTAAAAGGGATGGGATTGAGATGGCTTATCCCTTATAAAAGATATGCGCCGGAGGTTTCGATTCAGGAGGATGTGGAGTGGTATCCTACCACTTGTTTGTTGGCTAAAAGAGCCATTGTGCAAAAGATAGGAGGTTTCGATGAATTCCTTTTGACTTGTGAGGAGGATAAGGATTTGTGCCTTAGGGTTAGAAGATCTGGTTACAGGATAGTTTACTGTCCGAGATCTGAGGTCTATCACAATCATGATTATAGTAAGGTGAACAGAGAAGATGAATATCATAAGAAGTTCCGACTTAGAACAGGTCAAGCTGCCAAAAATCAAGCCTATTTTCGGAAAAAATGGAATTGCGAGATAATCTTTGAGAATAAATTGGACTATTAAAGAATATGATGATTTCTTTGCTAATCACCATTTACTGGGGAGGGAGAAGAAAGTAGGGTGCAAAGAAAGTTTCGAAAGGATTTTCAAAATATGCAGAATAATCTTGAAGAGGAAAACCTGAGATTGAGAAGGGCGGTAGAGGAGCTGTTGATTTTGAATGAAATCGCTGTGGCCAAATAAGATAATAGGCAGTTAAGGCATAATA
>Ga0209427_10007552_pt1 | contig 12311 bp, 12 predicted proteins | sample DeeMarSWOR136_30_FD_187465 | JGI IMG/M metagenome (GOLD analysis project Ga0209427, IMG submission 187465) | Marine sediment microbial communities from White Oak River estuary, North Carolina - WOR-1-36_30 (SPAdes) (version 2) | ecosystem: Environmental > Aquatic > Marine > Intertidal zone >... | reverse complement strand
AAGCGTAGCCGCCATGCCCGCCTATGGCAAAAGGCTTGCAGAATATTTTGGTGTGAGGGACATAACCGTGATGCACAGTGTGGTCGATACCGTGGGATTAAATCCACTGGTAAGGAGGTTGATGATTAATGGAGCCGGCGCCATCTGCGGCATGGCGGAAGCATACGCGCCTCCTCAGAGAGAGGAAAAGCCTTCCATCGCCATTACCGAATTCGGGTTCTGCGATAAGGGGGCCCACTACGTCAGGGAATTATTGAATGAGAATTATAATATCGTTTCCTTTCATGCCACTGGGTTGGGCGAAAAGGCGACGGGCGACCTCGTAAGCCAGGGGTTGTTCGAGGCCTTTATTGATTTAGTTCCAGCCGGCTTCAGCGAATACCTGCTCGGGGGCAACCGTGCCGCCGGCCCGGATCGGTTGGATGCTGGCATCAATCAGGGCAAGCCTTATATCCTTACACCGTGCGGATTTGACATGATAAGTTGTGGTCCTGTCCAGAGAAGAGATGAAGGCGATCCCCTCTGGGTTTCGAGGAAACTGGCGGAAAGAAAGCTGCTGATTCAGGATGGGATGAGGGTTCAGGCACGAACAACTCCAGAAGAGATGCAGATGATTGCCAGAGCAGTTGCTGAGAAACTCAATAAGCATGAGAACAAGAAGTTGGTGAAGTTTATTATACCGACAAAGGGTTTCTCATCGATCAGCGTCGAAGGGGGTGCCCTTTATGACCCGGTCTCTGACCAGGCTTTTGTTGATGAATTCAGGAGGAACGTGGATCCGGAGATCGAAGTCATAGAGGTTGGCACCCACATTAATACCCCTGAGTTTGCTCGGGTCGTGATAGATGCACTCGAGCGGACTCTATGAAAATCGAAGAAAAGTAGTCCAGGTGCAGTTTTTTGGAATTCAGGATTAAGACAACAGAAGAGGCTTATAATCTCGAGGCCTTTGTCAAAGAAATAGGGCAGGATCTGTTGGTAGCCCTGTGGGGGGGTGAGCGGCCCCATATCGGTGCCGTTGCCGTGGCGCAGCCACGACCGAGTCTGAGAGATCAAAGCGAAGTGAGCGCCACAGCTTCTGTTTTCTGTTATGTCGGTCATAAAGACGATGTTATCGCAAAAGAGGCCGCGGAAAGCCTATCAGCAGCCCTCAACAGGAACACTACGGTAACGGTGGGATTCCATTGGGATGATATCGATGAAGCGGGAATCAAGACAATCGTTGAAAACAGCCGTCAATTGGTGAATATGATACTAGATGAGATGAGCAGGGAAGAGCAGAAATAGATATATAAGTGTGACAAGTGCATGAGCAAGCTTGAAAGACAAGGTGAGACATGAAAGAACGGATTATCATCGGTATCACAGGGGCAAGCGGTGTTATCTATGGCATTGAGCTCTTGAGAGAGCTCAAGAAAAAAGATCTTGAAGTTCATCTTATTATTTCTGAATCGGGCAAGAAAAACATCCTGTTTGAAACGGATTATTCAACCGAAGAGGTAGAAGCCCTGGCAGATAGGATATATGACAACCACGACCTGGCTGCTGCTCCAGCGAGCGGGTCATTCTTGACCAAAGGGATGATCGTTGCCCCCTGTACTATAAAGACATTATCGGGCATTGCCAACTCCTATTCGGAAAGCCTCATGGTGCGGGCTGCGGATGTGTGTTTGAAAGAGAAAAGGAAGCTGGTCCTGTTGGTTCGGGAAACCCCGCTCCACAAAGGCCATCTTGAACTCATGACCAGGGCCGCTGACATGGGGGCTCACATACTCCCGCCGATTCCCTCGTTTTATAATCACCCCAAGAGCATTGAGGACATCGTCCATCAGACCATCGGTAAGGCCTTTGATTATTTTGGGATCGAGCACAACCTTTTTGAACGATGGGGAGCGCAGAAAGAGATGCTCAAGGAAAAGGCGGTGGTTTAAAAGCGGTTTTGAGGGTGGAAAAAATCCTGTTGCGCTAGGAAGCTATTTGGATTAGAATTATTGAAATACTTAATATTGGAACCAAAACAATCTGGATAGAAAGTAAATGCTTATGTCTAGACATAAGGTCATGTCCACACAGATGATTGGGCAAGGATCACCGCAGGACCAGATTAGGGAAATCGTCTATCAAATCCGCAGGCTCATGCAGGCAGGAGAGCTCTACACCAAAGAATTGAACAAAACCTATCAGGTAAGCGCCCCTCAACTCCATTGTCTCCTTGCTCTCTATGATCACGGTCCCTTGCCGCCCTCTCAGATTGCAAGGCACGTCATGGTAAAGTCGAGCACTATAACGGGAATCATCGATCGGCTGGAGCAAAAAGGGCTCGTGACCAGGCTTAGGAATTCTCCTGATCGCCGCGTCATTACTATTGAATTGACGGAAGCGGGCAGAACGCTTGCTCGGAACGCTCCTCCTCCCATCCAGCACAAGATCGCGGATGGCCTCAAGAAACTGCCCGAAGCGGAGGTCGAACAGGTTATCAACAGTCTTTCCAAACTCACTCAAATGCTCGATGTGCAGGATCTGGAAGTCGAGTAGCTGAGCGGAATCTTCGCACACCTTTTCTGTCAAAAAACCTCTCTCCATTTCGTTACGGCATTTCATATTACGCTATGCAGACCATGCTTTCTTGGGAAATCATATTTTTTGGGCTTGACAAGCTCCGTCTATTTTGTAAAGTTATAACTGTAATCATTTGAGTAAATACATTATCAGCTTAAGCGTTCTGAATAGAAATAAGCAATATATGAATTTGAAGGTATTACTGTAGGTTAGGCAACAAAACGCTTAGTCCCTCGATTCATAAATTCGATGACGTATTTATTTAGACATCGGCTGAGCTCAGTCGAAGTCCTCGGGACTAAGTGCTGAGTGAGCAATTATACAGATTATAGCGATAAGAATACGCTATAGTAATTGCGAATCGAAGCACTTAGGATTTTACCTGCCTGCCGGAATAGCGAGAATCACATCTCGTTCTTCTTTTTGCTTATCTTTTACGAACTTTGAGCTCACAGTCATGATGACTCACTTAATTTGTTAACCAATAGAATAGGAGAAACACTATGACCAAAACAATGAAGGGTATTCTTAAGGCTGGGGTGACTGTTTTTGCCGCCGTCATCGTGTTGTTATTCTTCAGTGGTGTTGTTTCTGCAGCAGATAAGCTCGTCCTTGCCGATCTAAGCTGGGACAGCGCTCAGGTGCATAATCGAATTGCTGGTTTTATCTTAGAGCACGGCTATGGGTATACAGTGGAGTATACACCGGGCAATACCATAGCCCTTTTTGCCGGTACCGAGCGAGGAGATGTGGACATCAATATGGAGGTCTGGGTGGAAAATCAGCAGGAGGCCATTGACAAAGCGCTTGCCGCAGGAACCGTGCTTGATCTCGGAAGTAATTTCCCTGATAGCTGGCAGGGATGGCTGGTTCCCACCTATGTAATAAAGGGGGATTCCAAACGTGGTATCAAACCCATGGCCCCTAAGCTGAAGTCCGTTAGTGATATGCCCGAATACTGGGAACTCTTTGAAGATCCCGAGGACCCGAGTAAGGGCCGTTTTTACTCGTGTATCCCAGGTTGGGAGTGCCAGAAGATCAATGAGAAGAAGTTTAACGCATACGGGCTCGACAAGTACTATAACATCTTTCTGCCTGGTTCTGATCCCGCGTTAAGCGGCTCCCTGGCGGCCGCTTATAAAAGGGGGAAACCCTGGTTTGGATACTACTGGGCTCCAACGTGGGTTTTGGGGAAATACGACATGACGCCGATCGAGGAACCGCCCTATAGCGACGCTCTCTGGAACAAGAACTATGCTTGTGCGTATCCTTCTGTTCGCGTCAACATTTTTGTTAACGCGGGTCTTGAGGAGAAGGCCCCCGAAGTGGTAGCATTTCTCAAGAACTACGAGACGACCCAGGTCATAGCAAACAAGTTTCTGGCTTACATGCAGGACAACAATGCAAATACCGAAGAGGCCGCCCTCTGGTTCTTGAAAAACTACGAAGATCTGTGGAGTGGATGGGTACCGGCAGATGTAGCGAAAAAGGTTAAGGCCGCGATGAGGTAATTGTGATTACTTAGCCTAGACGATAAAGCGATGGGCACTAACAAAAACAACTCACCTGAAAGCACAGATAAGTGCCTTGAAGTAAGGAGTCTTTGGAAGATCTTCGGCCCAAACGCCGAAGATCTTTTGGACTCCGGTATGCCCCTTTCCTCGAAGGCAGAAACGCTGGAGAAAACCGGCTGCGTTTTGGCGGTAAGGGATATCTCCTTTGCTGTGAAGCGGGGAGAGTTCTTTGTACTTATGGGTCTTTCCGGAAGCGGAAAGTCAACGGTCATACGCTGCCTGCTGCGACTCATTGAACCCACAAGGGGAACTATTCTCATAAATGGTGAGGATATTTGCGCATACGATAGGGCACAGCTGATCCATCTTCGCCGCCACACCACCAGCATGGTCTTTCAGTACTTTGGCCTGTTTCCCCACCGCAGTGTTCTTGATAATGTAGCCTATGGGTTGAAGGTGCGAGATGTTTCAAAAGAGGAGCGCTGTGCCAAGGCCCAGGAGGCCATTGAGACAGTAGGGCTGAAGGGGTGGGAGCACCAAATGCCCGGTGCCCTGAGCGGTGGAATGCAGCAACGGGTGGGAATTGCCAGGGCACTGACTACGGAACCTGAAATACTTTTAATGGACGAGCCTTTCAGCGGATTAGACCCCTTAATCCGCAGGGAAATGCAGGATGAGCTTATTGAGCTACAGGACAAGGTTCAAAAAACGATTGTATTTGTGACTCATGATTTGCACGAGGCCCTGAAAATGGGGGATCGAATAGCCATCATGAGGGACGGCAAGATCATCCAGGTCGGTGCCCCGGAGGATGTCATTTCTCAACCCGCGGACGACTATGTTCGGGAATTCGTTCAGGATGCATCGCCTGCCAAGGTATTAACCGCCGGCCGAGTTATGGATGAACCCGACGCCATGCTCTATGAATGGCAGGGCATAAAGGCTGCCCTCCATGTCATGAGTTCATCCAGGGAGGATTATGCATTTATGGTGGGCCGGAACCGAAAATTTCTGGGACTTGTAACCCTTAAACGCTTGAAAAGCCTTCTGCAGACCGAGGGTGCCTCTATCAAGGATGCCCTAGAGCCGGACCCGGCCAGAACGGACCCTGATGCAGTACTTGAAGACCTCTTTCCCCTTGCTGCCGAATCGGACTATCCCATCGCAGTTGTTGATCAGGATGGAAGATTCATGGGGGAGGTACAGACCAGTGCTATCTTCGAGAACATGATTCAGGATAAGGGGGAGGGAGCGGATGAGTAGTTTTCCGGAATTTGTGAGAATTCCGCTCGCGGATTGGATCGATGCCATTATGGATTGGCTGCTGACTGAATTTGCCACCCTGTTCGATGCCATCGGACATATTCTCCTGGTGGTGCTCCTGTATATTGAACGATTTTTCCTCTGGTTGCCCTGGTGGTTTGCGATCTTGCTGGTGGGGGTGGCAAGTTGGTGGGTTATGCGAAAGTGGTGGATGGGTTTGATAATGGCGGGGCTCCTTGTCCTTATCGGGAGCTTTGGGTATTGGGAATTGGCCATGATGACCCTGGGGCTGACAACGGCTGCTGTGGTTGTTTCTCTTGCGGTAGGAATTCCCGTTGGCATTACCATGGCAAAGAGCGACGTTGTTGAGTCCATTATCAGGCCAATTCTGGATGCCATGCAAACCATGCCCAGTTTCGTGTATCTCATCCCCGCGCTCATGCTATTCGGTTTGGGAAAGGTGCCCGCACTATTCGCCACGTTGATCTATGCGATACCGCCCGTTATTCGGCTGACCAATGTAGGCATACGGCAGGTTTCCCCCAACGTGATAGAGGCAGCCAGAGCATTCGGCGCCAGTTCCAGGCAGATACTCTTTGAGGTTCAAATACCCTTAGCAGTACCCTCCATTATGGTGGGCATTAATCAGACAACCATGATGGCGCTGGCCATGGTCGTAATCGCGTCCATGATCGGGGCGAGGGGGCTCGGGCTGGAAGTACTTTTGGCAATTAACCGAATCGAAGTCGGACGTGGCTTTGAGGCCGGCATTAGCATTGTGTTTCTGGCCATAATCATTGATCGATTAACCCACGCCTTGGCGGCACGCCAAGAGAAAATGCTCACACCCTAGCGCGGTCCACTGTTACAAAGGCTGAACCTTTCAAAGGAGATAGCACTATCTCCAGACCTGCTCAATTCCTCATGAGCACAATCCTCAGTTCATTTTCACTCGTGATGGCTCCAGGAGTCTCCTCAGTTTTCCGCAAGGGACGTCCACAACGTATTCGCTTTACAGTGACCTATAGGCTCAGGAAAGTCTAATGATGACTCGTTTCCGGTCAAGATCTTTACAGATTAAATTGACTGTTCTTGCCAACGGCTAAGAAAATGCGGAATTTTGGGAGAATATGAGGTCGCAATAGTGAGCGATTCTCCTTTGAGGGGGATGGCCGCAGAAAAGAGGTTGACTATTCTAGCGCGAGCAGGCAAAAAGGGCTTGTATAAATTGTCGATTAGCTTTCACCAATGGAGGTAGCAGATGCTGAAAAAACGAAAACTTGGAAGGGGCGTGGCAGTAGTAGGCGCTGGGATGTCGAAATTCGCCATGTTTAAGGACAAAGACTCAAAAGACCTGTTTGCTGAGGCCTTCGCAGAGATGCTGACCTCAGTGGATAAGGGCTTTGATCCGAATGATATTGAGGCGCTTTATCTGGGGAACTTCTCGAACGACTTCTTTATGCACCAGGGTCACTGGGGACCGATAATCTCCGATCTGATCGGACTCGCACCAAAACCTGCAACGCGCACAGAGGGCGCATGCGCTTCAAGCGCGCTGGCGTTTCGGGAGGGCGTTTTTGCTATTGCCTCGGGTTTTTATGATATCGTGCTGGTCGGTGGGGTTGAGGAGATGTCAAAACGGAGCACCGAGGAGGTGGCTGAAGGCCTTGCCTTGGCCACGGTTCCCTATGAGGGGCGAGTAGGTTTTACCTTTCCGGGTGTTTTCGGTGCGCTGGCAACCGCCTATTTTGCCAAATACGGTGCAAACCGTGAACACCTCATGAATATAACGATCAAGAGCCATAACAATGCCCCGCTCAATCCGAAGGCGCAATTTCCTTATTCCATCCGCGATTTGATGAGCATGAAGGCTGAAAGTGCGCAGAAAAAGGGGAAACCAATACCTCATTGGGAGGATGAGAAGGCCTTTCTCAGAGATCCCAGTGCAAACCCCGTCGTGGCGTGGCCCATGATGCTCTATGACTGCTGCCCCATAAGTGATGGTGCTGCCTGTATGCTGTTGGTGGCAGAGGAGATCGCTAGCAATTTCACCGATGCTCCACTGCATGTTGTTGGAATGGGGCAGGGCAGCGGCAAGGGCCTGCATGCAGCGGATAACTTGACCTCAATGGAGGCCACGAAAAACGCGGCGGATGAGGCATATGGAATGTCAGGTTTGAAGCCGAAGGATATCCAGTTCTCAGAGGTCCACGACTGCTTCTCGATCGCTGAGCTCATTCACATAGAAGATCTGGGGTTCTTTAAACCAGGGGAAGGATATAAGGCTGTGGAAGAGGGCTTAACCAGGTTGGATGGACCCATGCCGATTAACACCTCAGGTGGCCTCAAGTGTAAAGGACATCCTGTGGGGGCAACCGGGATAGGTCAACTGATCGAGGTGTGGAAACAACTGAGGGGTGAAGCTGGAGCACGGCAGGTTCCAAAGAAAGATCTCAGGATCGGGGCTGCCCACAATTTGGGAGGCACGGGCGGAACCTGTACCTTCACCATTTTTGAGAGGAGATAATGCCATGGAGCAAAGGCCTTTTAGTGATATATCCTACGAGCAGTATTTGAGCGAAGAGAAACTCATGGGATCGCGGTGCAGGAAGTGCAAAGCCCTATTTGTCCCTCCCCGATCTATCTGTGTGAAGTGCTATAGCTCAGATATGGAGTGGGTTGAGATGAATGGCACTGGCCAGCTCGCTGCCTTTACTTGCATAACAGTTGCACCGCCCTTTATGATGGCCCAGGGTTACGATCGAAAGCATCCCTATTGCTCAGGGGTTGTCGAGTTGGAAGAAGGGGCGAGAGTGGATGCCCGTATTGAAGGAGTTGATGCAACGAAGCCTGAGGACATAAAGGTTGGAATGCCGCTCAGGGTCAAGTTTCTGCATCAAGTTGCAGGAGAGGATCGAGAAACCTACCTGGCGTTTGAGCCAGCGTAAGCGCCAGGTCGATGATCACTTCGGCTGAAGGTTCGGGCTCTTTCGCCATATCCAAAATACGGCTCACTGCACATTGCAGATAAAGCTGTCCCTCATCTCGGGATAGGAAATGCTGCAATCCTTGCCGATTAACCTTTCTGCTTCGGCTATTGCCTCTTCCACACTGGCAAAGGCCTCAAAGCCGAGCAACTTCGCCGCTTCGGGATCCTTGGCACCGGCCACGAAGACTTTGCCCACATACCGCAAGCCATAGGCCCCCTGGCCCCAAAGGATCAAGGGGTGGACACCGTGGAAGCCAAAACCGTATCTATACTTGTGAACAAATTCGGGACGGTGGGCGTATTCCTCAGCGTAGAGCTCCCAGAGCACGAAGGGGTCTTGGGTCTCGGGAATGAGTTTGTCAAACATCTCCACATAAGAGGGATACTTGACAGCATCAAACTGTCTCAGACACGGGTGGACCAAGATGATGATCCCACCCTCCTTCACTAAAGGGATGTTCTGAAAAAGACCGAAGCTATACGACAGGCCTAGGTTTCTCACCAGAATGGGATTGATGGTGGACATCTTGCTATAAGGGTCTCTATTATTGCCCATGCCGTAAACCACCACGTCAGACTGACCCTTTACATCCACCACATGCTGGCGTTGGAGGACGTCAAGGGTCTTTTCATGGGCTTGGGGCGGATGTCCGGCCACAACCTGCACCACTTCCTGAGGAAAGGCGTTGTTCATAGCGCCCTCAATTATGAAGAAACGGCGGCCCTTTTTGGCCAGCTCGTTTTCGATGACCTCGCCCATTTCATTGAGGAGCCTGGGAAAGGCGGAACGATGAGGGTCCATGGTAGATTTTCCAGAGGCCTTGGGAAAAGGGCGGTGGTGGTGCCTGATGCTCCTGAAACTCCCCAGACCTACAACGGCTGATTTCCACCCCCCGTTAAACGGAGACCAAGGGTTGCTCACATAGATAACCTGGTCCGATTCGGTGATCACACGGTCTACCTCCACCTCTTGGCCCCGCGTGGTTTCCCCGAGAAAGACCAGGCTGTCTCTGTCCTCGGCGTCGTGATTATAGAGTCTGCTCGGCCCCAAGCGGTATGCCAGATCTTCACCGATGATCGTGCCCAGCTCCTGGGTGGTCCACTTGCGGTGAAGGCCAACGGCACACACGAGGCGAATGTTGGTCTGATCGACACCGAGCTTTTCGAGCTCTTCAAGGACAACCTTTATGGCTACGTTACGGAAGCCTGGCTGCCTCTGCACCGGAACGAAGCCGATGGGGTCATCAAAGGCTATGGTGACTTTTGACTTAGGGCCGACCAATTTGGACAGAGGCTCATGGTCGATCGGTGAATTGAGCGCATCGCGCACTGCCTGGGCAGGATCAGGGAGAGGGGTCAGAGGTGTGGTATTCTGGCGTATAACCCTGGTCCTTTTAGGTAATGCAGCCCGTAACGTGGTATCTCCGTATGGTATGTCGAAAAAATCTTCATTTGGCATGTTTGTAACCTCCTCAGCCTTTGGCTAGTTCAAATCTCTCCGGCTGTTTTTTCCGGGATTGACGATCTGGTTGAGATCAAATAGTCTCTCTATTGAGCGCACCAGGTCTAACAATACCTGGTCATTTTCTAAAACCACATAGGGCGCCTTGGAGAGCCTGATGCTCTCTTTGCTTGCCATAAGCTGAATAGCTCACTTAGAGCAGCGCCCTGAAAAGCGGATGCTATACTCATTTCGGAGCCGAGGATCTATTTTTCAGCTCCCTGATGAAGGCTGGCAGGATCTCCAGTGCATCGCCAACGATGCCAAGGTCTGCAACCTTAAATATGGGCGCTTCCGGGTCGTTGTTGATTGCAATAATGGTTCTTGCTGAACTGATTCCAACAAGGTGCTGAATAGCCCCGCTGATCCCAATAGCTATGTATAGTTGGGGCGCAACAGTTAATCCCGATTGACCAACTTGCTTGGTATGAGGTAACCAGTCCAACTCAACAATGGCCCTTGACCCAGCTACGACACCCCCGAGGGCGCTTGCCAGCTCTTGTATGAGGCTCAGGTTTTCCTTGTTCGCACATCCCCTGCCTGCAGATACAATGACATCGGCCTCCTCAATGCTGGCTTCTCCATCAGCTTCGAGCCTGTGAGTGGCCACCTTTTTTGTCCTGATTAAAGCCTTGGAGAGTGATATCTGGAAATCCTGAATTCTTATCTTTTTAGGCTTATTTGGTTGAGCCAGGGGAAAAACATTCGGTCTCACCGTAGCCATCTGGGGCCGGGTAAAGGGTGAAACAATGGATGCCATGATATTTCCACCAAATGCGGGCCGAGTTTGTACGAGCTGCCCGTCTTCATCAATATCCAGCCCAGTGCAGTCTGCGGTGAGCCCTAGGCGCAGTCGTGCAGCAATCCGCGGTGCCAGCTCCCTTCCATTAGGTGTGGCTCCAAACAGAAAAACAGCGGGCATATACTTGGTGATGATAGCAGATATAACCAGGGTAAAACTATCAGGTTCATAGCGTCCCAGGAGCTTATGTTGGCACCTGATCACCCTGTCCGCTCCGTGAGCGAATAGTGAGTCAAGCCCCGTGAGCCTATGGTCGCCCAGGGTGATTACGGTTAAGTCCTGGCGAAGTTTATCCGCAAGTAAGCGCCCCTGAGACAAAAGTTCCTTGACCACCTTTTTGGGGATCAGGGTTTCAGCCCTGTGCTCACATTCTCCCCAGACAAAGACGCCTGAAAAGGCGCCTAACTCGTCTAGTGGGATCTGCCCTCTTTCAATTGAAAGGGCCCCGACGGGGCAACTCGTTACGCATGCACCGCAGAGGGTGCAGGTATCCTGAACCTGGGCTTTCCCATCAACAACAACGATGGCCCCAAAGGGACACACTTTTTCGCAGATATTGCACCCCGTGCATTTATCCCTGTCAACAGTGAGCATGGTAGATCTAAATGAACCTTCTTGAGCTGAGTAAGTCAGTCAGTTTATGTGCCGCAGCTTGAGCATCGCTGCCGTCGAAGATTTCACCCTGCTTCTTAACACGGGGTGGAAAGATCTTTACAACCTGCGTAAATGAACCTTTCAGGCCGAGTTTATGGGCATCTATAGTCAGATCATCGGCGGTAACAAGGCGGAGCTCCTTGTTCCGTGCATCAAGGATCTCTTGAAAAGAGGAAATGCTCCGTATCATGGGTCCCTTGCTTACCGAGACGAGACATGGAAGTTTTGTTTCGACGATCTCGTTTCCTGTCTCTATCTCCCGTGTTACCCTGATCTTCTTTTTGTTATTCCTGAGCTCAAGGCCTACTCCATAGATAATCTCCGGGATGCCGAGTATTTCCGATATCTCAGGGCCTACCTGTGCCGTGTCACCATCGATTGCCTGCTTTCCTACGAGAATCAAATCAAAGCGACCCTCAATGGTCCTTATGGCCTCAGCCAAGGTTAGGGCAGTGGCCCAGGTGTCTGCACCGGCGAACTTCTTATCAGCAAGCAAAACCGCCCTATCGATTCCCATTTCCAGACATCTCATCAAGGCTGCCTTTGCCTGAAAAGGCCCCATGGACATGGCCACTGTCTCTGTTTCAGGATGCTGTCTTTTTATCCTTAGGGCCATTTCTACGGCATATTCGCAGAATGGATTGAGAATGGAGTCAACCCCTTCTCTTATAAGGGTTCCTGTTTCAGGGTCTATCTGCACATCTGCAATTTCAGGTACTTGTTTTATGCACACGATAATTTTCATAACGCCCTATAGAGCTAAAAGATTTCCGGGGTTCAGCATATGGCCTGGGTCCAAAGCATGCTTTACCGCTTTCATCTCCTCACGTTCTCTTTCTGAAAACATGATTGAAAAGAACTCCTGTTTGATCTTGCCGACACCATGCTCAGCAGATATGGTCCCTCCAAGAGACACTGCCTGCCTGGCAAACTCCCTGTAAAGAGAGAGGGCCTGTTCCATCTCGTTCAGGGATCTGGGTAATAGGTTTATGTGAAAGTGGTTATTGCCGATATGCCCGAATGCAAGCC
>Ga0209427_10007550_pt1 | contig 12313 bp, 10 predicted proteins | sample DeeMarSWOR136_30_FD_187465 | JGI IMG/M metagenome (GOLD analysis project Ga0209427, IMG submission 187465) | Marine sediment microbial communities from White Oak River estuary, North Carolina - WOR-1-36_30 (SPAdes) (version 2) | ecosystem: Environmental > Aquatic > Marine > Intertidal zone >... | reverse complement strand
CCTCCCACGCCAGTCCCTGGTAACCCTGGCATGGAGAAATGCGGCATAGATGAGCCAGGTAATGAGGGACCAGGTCTCCTTGGGATCCCAGCTCCAGTAATTTCCCCACGCATAACTCGCCCATGCCGCCCCGGTAATGATTCCCACCGTCAACATGGGGAAGCCGATGATGATCGACCGGTAGTTGATTTCATCCAACATTTGGGTAGGTGGAAGCCACCCAACAGGCCTGTCGACCCCTTCCCGCCTGTACTGAATCAGGAAAAGAACGCTGACCCCGAAGGAGACGGCGAAAGCGGCATAGCCGAAAAAGCAAGTAATGACATGGATGGCAAGCCAGTTGCTCTGGAGGGCTGGAATGAGTGGCCTTATCTCCGCATCGCTGCCTGGCAGGATGGATGAAGCGGCTATGGCCAGAAAGGCGAATGCAGTGGCGAAGGTTCCGAGAATCCTCTGTCTGAAGCGAAACTCCAGGAAGAAATAGACAAGGATAATGGTCCACGAGAAGAAGATCAGCGATTCATACATATTGGATAATGGAACGTACCCGTATCCCGTTTTGTGGGTCTCGATCCATCGATAGATGAGGCCGACGGTGTGGATCAAGAACCCCCCTGAGAGGAGTGATGTGGCTATTATCCCGATGTACCGCTTGGAATTCACCAGCCGAATGAGGGAAAGGGGAAAGGTACACAGATACACATACATGGAGACGGAGAATAGGGTAGGGCTTATCAGATCAACTCTCATAGCGTGAGCCCAGCCGAATATCGAAGTTTCACTAGTATGAATATAGTGGGGATTTATCCTGGGTGTCAAGGTTTCCCGCGGAATGCAAAGAGGTTGAAGATGGAAATTAACTGTGATATTAATAATAAGTTAGGCTTAATTTAACCAGTCACGGCTCGGAGAGTTTCGATAATGCATATTGATGAGGATAAGAAGTTTGACAGAAGGGCTATTGAGAAGAACCTGAAGGAAGGGATCATCTCCCCTACGGAGTGGGAGAAATACCTCAAAGCACTCCCGGATGCCTCCAATAACGTGGACTTTGTCATGCTTGACGAAGCACGGGAGCACCAAACAGCTGGGGAACAGGCAAGCAAATCCGAGGAGTCCGTTGAGGAAGAAACACCCTCGGAAAAGGAAAGGTAGCCGGGGCGGGCATGCCTATCTATGAGTACCGCTGTAAGAAATGTAACCACGAGTTCAGCGCACTGATCATGCGACCTGCGGACGAGGCAAGCATTCGATGTAAGGCCTGTGCCTCGAGCGGACTTACCCGCTTGTTGTCTCGCTTCTCATATCATCAATCAGAGGATTCCCGATTAAGGGATTTCGACACGGGAAAACCTCGAGATGATGCCTTTTATAAGGATTCCCGTAATGTGGGATTGTGGGCAAAGAAGAGAGCCAAGGATTTAGGCGTCGACTTAGGCCCGAAATTCGATGAAGTGGTTGAACGGGCCCGCACCGGAAAGATCCTCGATGATTATCAAAAATAGAAAATTCTTTAATTACAGTAATTTAAATATTTTAACTTCCAATCAATTCTAAGAAATTCATGGCAGAGCGAGATTACTACGAAATCCTGGGCATCCGAAGGGGCGCCGACGAAGAGGAGATTAAACGATCCTACCGGAGATTGGCAATGCAATATCACCCGGATAGGAATCCGGGCGATAGGGGAGCGGAGGAGAAGTTCAAGGAGGCTTCCGAGGCCTATGAGGTACTGAGGGATCCGGAAAAACGAGAGATCTATGACCGATTCGGTCACGAGGGGCTAAGAGGGACAGGTTTCACCGGCTTCCGAGGATTCGAGGATATTTTCTCCACGTTCGGCGACATCTTCGAGGATTTCTTCGGTTTTGGGACGACTCGAAGAGGCCGAACCATGGCAAGGCCCGGTGCCGACCTGCGGTACGACCTGACTATACCCTTCATCGACGCGGCGTTCGGGAAGGAGATAGACATTGAAATACCCAAGTCCATGAAGTGCGATTATTGTGGGGGCTCCGGGGCTGAGCCCGGGACATTTCCATCCACCTGTGCGACGTGCCGAGGTCGAGGGCAGGTCTCTCGCTCCCAGGGTTTCTTCAGCATTAGCACTACCTGTCCTCATTGTCAGGGTGAGGGCGAAGTCATCCATACGCCGTGCAGTCAGTGCAGGGGTCAGAAAAGGGTGAGGAAAAAGAAAAACTTCGCCTTGAAAATTCCCCCGGGAGTGGAAACGGGTTCGAGGTTGCGACTGAGGGGTGAAGGAGAGGAGGGGGAGAGGGGAGGCCCTCCCGGTGATCTCTATGTGGTCATTCACGTGGAACCCCATGTGTTCTTCGAAAGGGACGGGGATGATATTACCTGTCAAATCCCCATATCCTTTTCTCAGGCTGCTCTGGGAGGGGAAACCGAGGTTCCAACCTTAAACGGATCAAGGAAATTGGTCATCCCAAAGGGTACCCAAAGCGGACAGATTTTTCGACTGAAGGGGGAGGGATTTTCCCACATGAGGGGCTATGGGAGGGGAGATGAGGTCGTTCGGGTCATCGTGAAAACCCCCACCAAATTGACCAAAAGACAGGAAGACCTGCTGAGGGAGTTTGCGGCCATTGAACAAGGGAAGGGCGAAAAGGGGTTCTTCGGAAAAAGGGGAAAATGAGGAAAAGGCTCGTGTGCCCTCGATGTCGAGGAGAAACGATGTGGAAGGGAAATCCGTATCGTCCTTTCTGTTCGAAACGGTGTAAACTGATCGATTTGGGATCGTGGATCGACGAACGGTATGTGATTCCCGACGAGAAAGGCAATCAGCCCTCCGATAATGAGAAGCGGGAGGCCTTGGATTAAACGAAATCCCGGGGTTTCCCTTTACCTCGTAGGAAGGCGTTCACAAGCTGGGTTTTCTCCTTACTTTCCCGCCAGGCTTTCGTATTTGCCCTGTAACGAGACTTTTTCCACACCTGGCAAAAGAGACCCTCAATTCTCTTCAATCCAATGGCTTTGCAGCGTGATATCTCCGGTAGATGACCACGTGTTGGTGGCGCTATCATAGGAGATGTTCCCCGTGACTCCGGAATCGGCTACGGCAGTGGCCGTCACGGTGAACGCGTCGGTATTGCCAACCGTCTCGTACGTGAAGTAGACGGAATCCGTTAGGTCAACCCCCTTCTTAAGGAAAATGGTCGGAGCGGCATCTCCAGTGGCTGTGTAGTACTTGTTGCTCTTGATTTTCTCCACCTTTTGGGAGGTTATAATCGCCTTGATAATGCCCATCGCCTCGCGCACTTTGGAGATTTTTGTGTAATGGAGATAGAGGGGAACCGCAATGGAGACCAATACGCCGACGATGATGACGATCACCATCAACTCCGTTATGGTAAATGCGTTTTCGCGGCGAAGGACTTTTCTCATATCAGCGACAGTAAACCCCAGGCACACGATGACATCTAAGGGATCGGAAGAGGGCATTGAGGGGAAAATTCAGTCCCTTACGTGGGAAGATGTGATACAGTACCGAGGTATTGATGAAAGTTTACATAATATATCTTATCAGACGTTTTTCCGATGATTCTCCATATTCCCCCTCGAATCTCCCGTGGATCGAGTACCAATTGGCCCCGGCTGTTTATCATCCTAATAACGAGAATGTCCTAAACCAACCCAGATTCGCACCGTATGGTCTCCCAGAGAACGAGCACCTCACCGGAATTATGCTTCCTCCTACCATGAGCGGCCTTCTCGTCTTTTCCGCTATTCTGTTTATCCTTAATCTTCGGAGACATCAGCATGCTTCCGTTTTTTTCTGGACGCCCTGAGCACCGCGAGATTTGGTACCTTACCTGTGGGCGACGATATTTTCAGTCGCGGAGCTTGTGCTCATGCAGACCGTTTTTGGCCTCAATCTCGTCATGGGGCATCATTTTGGGAGTCCACTCAACATCGGCTGTCATGATCTAAGCGCCATGAATGAACAAATTGTGTCAACAATATTAATTACTTATAGTTTTTTCTCCGAGATATCGTTTTTGTCGTAATTTTTCTTTTGTTTTCGGGTAAAGAAAATTTATCTATGCGTAATCATTAAATTTGTCATCCCACAATAAGGGATTAACGTCGGCTTGTCAAGACAAATTTGTCGTTATTGTGCGAGAAGGAGGGGTTTGCTGAAAGAAAAGCATCTAAATTAGACAAAAATAATTGAAATTATTCATGAATTTTTGAGGGCTGGCTACAAGGATAATGGCAGAGCTATGGGTTCAAGGAGATTTGGAAGATGGGAAACTTGGAATATTTTGTGGGGAAAATGTGGTTAACTATTCGGAATGATGGGTATTAGCGGAGAGGGGAAATCATTGGAACTCGTGCCAGTTGCTTACCTCAAGCCGCAGGCAGCGAGGGAGGCCATATTCGAGGTGGTCGTTGGTGGCGGGCTTCCCGGGAAGCTCGAGTCGGTCAATCTTGAAAACCGAAACCAGCGCGGATTTCAGGGGATCGAGGGTATCCTCGAAGTACATATTTTCGAGGGTTGAAGTGCTAGGATCCCAGTTCCATTGGATATCCTTATCAACTCCGGCGTCTGTATAGTAGAGCTGTCTTCTGCCGTTCGCATCTTCGGGTTTGAATTTTACGGGGAAATCTTTTAAATCGAACCTCCTATAATTGTAGTAGCCGTCCTTACCGGCCCAATGATCGTACTCGTTTATAAAGCTAATCAACTCAGTTTGGTCATCGATATACCACGAAACCTCTATGTTCTTCCAATAGAATTCGATCCTTGTAACACTTCTGCTGTCGAAGGGGTCGAGAGGATCCAAATCGTGAGGATTGATTCGAACGAACTCCCAATGGGCTTTTCCGGGCGCGCCGACCCAGTCATTGTTTTGATACGGTACGTTATACGGCACCCTATTTCCTGCCGTGTCTTCTAACCGTACCTGCAACAAGGATTTTCTGTGCGTCGTTTTTGAGCCGGCGGTCTTTTGCCAATTATCTAAGGCCAGGTAAAACCGAATGGTGGTATAATTATCCCAGTCTTGTAGGCCAATGTTGATATCCGAATCCTCGAAGACATTCCCAACATCGGTAAAATCACAACGGACCCCGTCGGTTACACCGAATTCGTGTTTATCGGGCCATGCTGGGTCGGTCGACCATCTTGGTTCTTGATACAACTTCATCAATTCAGGGATTCCATCTACACCGCCATCGCCGGAGTCAGCCTGGCCGCTATCGATATCCTCCTGGATGTAATCCTCCTGCTCTACCTTAAAGTCAAATCCATTCAGGTCCCAATTATTGTTGGTATCGAAATCCTCCGTTTCCACCAGCTCATAGGTAAGCGTGGGTTTTGGAATTGAATCAGCGGCAGAACTGTACATGTAGCCGTTGATGACATTCTGGTCGTAGATGACGGTCCAGCCCTCTCTCTGGAGCTCGATGTGGTTTCCCGCTACCATGCTGCCCAGGAAATAGGCCGTGTACTTGACCGGCCGATCGGTATCGGGATCAGTCAGGATCTCGGAAGTGCATCCACTCCCGTCCAAGGTAATGTCGTTATAGGCGATGGCAATACCGTTGACCTTGGTACTATAATTACCCACGAGGGTGATATTTTTGGCGACCAGAACCAGCCTCCCCACGTTTCCGCAGTCCACGCGATTAACCGTAATGTCGCCATTGGCGATGAATGTCAGGTCAATCCTCTCAGGTGGATACCCTTCCCAGTCGCAGGCCTTAACATCCCCTTGATCATTCAGATACCCGAAATCGACGCCAGTGATGGTTATGTCTCCATCCGCGTAGATAATACTTCGCCCTTCGGCTCCGGCCGTCGGGTCATTGTCAGCATCGAAGTCGTACGTCGGAAGCCCCACATACATTCTCGGGTCCAGATGCTGGAAGTAGTCGGGTATGCCATCGGTATCCTCATCGACATACTCCCCGGCCTCATCGAAGATGCCCGGAGGCAGCTCAATCTCGCCGGTTTTGACCGGGTCCGAGAAGATGAACCCCCACTGATCCCATAACCCGAAGGTTCCGCTTCCGAAGTAGAGAAAGCCGTTGATGGAGTCCCCATCCGGCGTCTTGAAGAGCCTGTTCTCCTGCAAGAGACTGACCTCTACCCCGCCAGAATAGAAAGCCTGTGCCGCAGCCGAGACATCCTCCCCAAGGGTTCCCGGAAGCCCGACATGGGCCTCAAAGGTCCGATTCACATCGTCGGGATCGAAGGTAAAACCATCCTCGGTGGTGGTCAGCCCTATTACTCCATCGGCGTCCACATCCACTGAACCCAGGATTTGAACCTTCACCTTGCTTCCTGCCGCCTGTATACTGGCCACTCTGAAGTAGGGTGTATCCGCAACCCCGGGAAAGAAATCCCCACTGGTGGGATTAGCAATGGATTTGGCGTTCTCCTCATTGTACGCGGTGCTGAAGGGGTTCGCATCCGGGTCCGGGACCTCCCTGAGCATCCATCGCACCTTTTCAATACCCGCCTCCGACGCATAGAAGGCCTGGGACAGGTCTTCCTCGTGTCCGAACAGATCGATATCCGTCTCCCCCAGGCGGTAAAAGGCCAGCCCGAACAAGGTGAGGAAGAAGACGAATACGATGGCGGTTATCAGAGCCGCCCCCCCCTTCCCTCTTATCCGGATCCCCTTGGCCCCCATGATCAATCCCCGTGTTCTCAATTATCCCCTCAATTTCACCGCTGACCCGAAGTGAATGGTCAGGTCGTCAGCCGTGTCGTCATTCCCACGATCATGGGTGAGGGTAAATTGAATAGTCACCCGATTTCCCTCTCTCCTAAACCCCAAACCGTCGCACTCGATCCGATGGATACGGGTCTCACCGCCAATTGTGTGGCTATCGTCCAAAAGCTCCATGGGGCTCAGGTTGTTCTCATCGGGGCCTTCCATGATGTCCTTGTTAATAGCATCAAAGCTGAAACACCGTGGGGGCTTTCCGTTAGCAATCGGGTAAGTGACTCTGAGGTCCTCATAGGGGACGCCAACGCTCATTGGCTGCTCATTGGCCTGCATTACTGTCCTCCCCTCCCGGATGGCCCTGGCCATCTCCTCCATGACGAGGCTTCCAACCCTCTGGAGCTTCAGCTGGGCGCGTCCGCCATCCACGGTTCCGATATGATAGACGAAGTAGAAGCCGATGGCCGCCATCACAACGGCGATGATGCTGGCGGCCACGACCAGCTCCATGAGCACGGTTCCCCGTTGGTCGTTCTTGGGATTTTTGCGATTGATGCTCATGATGGGAAACCCGCTATGGCGAGATATAGGTCCTCAGTTCAGCCGCCAGTTTGTTCGCATCATCGAGGGCTTCTGCGGGACTCAGCCTTTGATCGTAAACCTTCAACTCGACGCGCTTATAATCTATATCATCGGGTATGCCATCGGCAGTGTCGCGTTTGAGCTCAACGTTCCATTCCCGATAAACTTCGGGCCCTGGTCGCTCTGAATCGGTGTCTACCTGGTCCGAGTGTGTCCCTACACTCAAATCGGGGTGGAAGTATCCCAGATCCTTCAACTCTTCCATCTTCCCCTGGGCCAACGCGAGGCCGCACCTCATTCGGCCAAAGGCCTCGATATTCCCCCTGGCCGTTGAGAAGAAGTAGCTGATGGAGGTGAGGGCGAGGGTCAAGATGATGATGGCTATCAGGGTCTCCAGGAGGGAAACGCCCTTTACGCCCGTTAGGAAATTCCTCAGAATGGAGAGCTTACTCATCGAAACTCAAAAGGATTTCCAATTCAGAGGGGCCATCGGGGAGGAAACGAGAGGAAATGAACCCGTTCCCTCCGGATCTTAGGGGACAAATAAACCCTTTAACCAGGCTCGCCGGGCAACATATCCGGCAATATGCTCCCGGTGCTGGTCCACACGCCCGGGAGATCGGGGTTCTTGGTGTACGTGATGGTTCCGTCCGAGCCGAATTTTGCGGGGATTGATGTGGCCGTTACGGTAAACCCGTCACCAGCCGCATTGGGAGCGGTCTGATAGGTAAAGTATTCCGTATCCGTGATATCAATTCCGTAGTTGGCAAAAGCCGTGGGGTCCATTGCATTGTCCGCAGTATAGTATTGTGCTTTCCTCGTTCTATACACCTTCTGGGAGGTGATGACGGCTCCCACGATGCTGGTAGCCTCGGTCACCCGTGCCCTCTCTACGTATCCCGTATAGAGGGGGACGGCGATAGCCGCGAGTATGCCGACGATGATGATGACCACCATCAACTCCACCAGGGTAAAACCCCTGCGATCTGTGATCCTTCTCCTTCTCATGGCTTCCTCCCTCCATGCCCCATACTCTGGTTCACTGCCTCATGATGCCCTTATCAAGCAAGTACCATGCCAATTTCCGGGATCTTCGGCAAACAAATACTTCTTAATTAAGTAATTAATATTATTAACTTATTTTGGCGTGAAAGCGTCAGGCTTGGCCTTTTCAGTCCCGAAAAAGGGTCTTCGACCAGGGAAAACGGTAACCGATTACCGGTAATCCCTTTCCGTCTTTGGGCCGTTCGTTCATGCGGATCGCCGCAACAACCCGTACCTCTTCATCTTATTGTAGAGGGTCTTGAGGCTTGTCCCCAAGAGGGAAGCCGCCTGCTCCCTCCTCCACCCAACGTTCTCCAATGCCTGGGCGATGAGCTTTTTTTCCATCGCAGCGACGATCACCTCCACCTTCTCGTGTAACGGCAGATCCATGTCGAGCTTCTCCATGTCGAGGTATGCCTCTTTCCTCTGCCTCCTGATCTCCGGCGGCAGGTTCCACTCCTGGATGACCCCTTCCTTGGTCAAAATGACGGCCCTCTGCACCACGTTCTCCAGCTCCCTCACGTTCCCAGGCCAGGAGTAGTTGATCAACAGATCCATGGCATCTTCCGAGAACCCCTCGACATCCTTGTGAAACCTGGTCCTGGATATGTTCGCGAAATGGTCCGCCAGAAGGGGGATATCTTCCCCACGCTCCCGTAAGGGAGGGATATGGATGGGAAGCACGTTCAGGCGGAAATAGAGGTCCTCTCGGAACCGTTTCTCCCTGACCAGTTGGGCCAGATCCTGGTTGGTGGAGGCGATGATCCGTACATCCACTTTGATGGGCGTAACCCCCCCTACCCTTTCCACTTCCCGTGCCTGCAATACCCGCAGGAGCTTGGCCTGGGTTGCCAGGCTCATATCCCCAATCTCATCCAGCAACAGGGTTCCCCCATTGGCCAATTCAAATTTCCCCAGCTTCTGCCTGGAGGCGCCGGTAAACGCCCCCTTCTCGTATCCGAAGAGCTCGCTTTCCAGAAGGGTCTCGGGAATGGCTACGCAGTTGAGTTTGATAAAGGGCTTCGGCCTCCGGGGGCTATTGTAGTGGATGGCCTCCGCGATCAACTCCTTTCCCGTCCCGCTCTCCCCGGTTATGAGGACGGTGACGTCATTATCGAAGACGGTCTCCGCTATATCGAACACCTCCCTTATCCCCTTGCTGGTTCCCACGATGTTGTAGAACCCCCTCCTCCTGTCGACCGTCTCCCTGAGCCGTCTGATCTCATCTTGAAGCTGTCCCCTTTCCAGGGCCCGCTTTACCACCACCCTCATCTCGTTGATATCGAAGGGCTTGCTGAAATAATCGTAGGCACCTCTCCTTATGGCCTCCATGGCGATGTCCTTTGAGCCATGGGCAGTGATCATGATCACCCCTATCTCCGGATTGGTCATCTTGATATTTCCCAGGACCTCCATCCCGTCCATTGTGGGGAGCCTCAGGTCCAGGATCACCAAATTGAACCGATCCTGCGTGATCTTCTCCAAGGCCTCCTCTCCAGAGGTGACGGCATCCACTCGATACCCCTCCTTTCTCATCGCCTCCGAGAGAAAGAAGCTCATGCTGGAATCATCCTCTACGACCAGAATCCTTTCCTGGGCCATGGAGCGCTCTCCACACAAAAGCGCTAAAATCGCACTCACTGTAGCATTTTGGCAAAAAGTTTGCAATAATGCAATGGGATGGAGGGTGGCCCTCCCCCTTTGTTGACACGGGTATCCTTTGAGCCTACAATTTGACCAACGGAATAATCAAAGACCCGAGTAAAAATCATGAAAAAAAAGAGAGTTGGCGGCTTAGGGTTACGATTGTTTATCCTCACCCAGGTCTTCACCACCCTCATCGTTCTTGCCACTGGATTTTTCGCCATTGAAATCAACCGGAAAGCCCTGCTTCGTCGAAAGCAACCCACCATCGGGCAGGTGAAGAATACGCTTCAGGCCATCCGAGTCGAAGTGCTGATCGGAGGAGTTGTGGCGTGCCTGTCGGGGATCGCCCTCACCTTGGCCATCACCAAGCCCATCAAACAGCTTATCAAGGGTGTTCAGTCAGCAGCGGTGGGGGATTTTAGCAAGATCATCGAGGTGCCCAGTCAGTATGAGTTCTCGGAGCTGGTGGAGGCTTATAACCAAATGCTCTCCTCCCTGAAGAAATCCGAGGAACACCTTCGTAAGGTCTTCTATGCCGCCGACGACGCTATCCTGACCACGGATCGAGAGGGCCGGATCACCCTGTGGAGCGAGAGTTCGCAGCGCATGTTCGGATACACCAAGGACCACATCGTTGGGAAGGGCATCGACACGCTCCATTCGCCAAAGGTGAAACCCGATTTCATCGGGCAAATGCAGGAAGCCGCCATGAAGAAAGGACGATGGCAAGGCGAGATCGTTTACTCCAACAGCAAGGGGCATCCCTTTGACGGATGGTGCGTGATGACCACGTTGACCGGTGAGACTGGCGAAGTGATCGGGTATCTGAGCGTGGTCAGGGACATGACCGAGAAGAAACAGATGGAGTTGCAGCTGATCCAAGCGGACAAAATGGCCTCCCTGGGGGAATTGGCCGCGGGGGTGGCCCACGAGATCAATAACCCCCTTTCGGGTATCCTCAGCAACGCCGAGTTCCTCCAGGAGGAGATCCCGGCGGATAGCGCGGAACAACAGGAGGAAATCCGGGACATCATCGAGAACAGCCAGCGGATCAAGACCATCGTCCAGGATCTCCTCAGCTTCTCCAGGCAACGGGATTCCAAGACCTATACGACCCTCGACTTGTCATCGGTGATCACATCCTCGCTAAACCTCACCGAACATCAGATTACCCTGGATCACATCAAGATCGTCAAGGAAATTGGGGAGGGATTACCCCCCGTCAGGGGGAGCTTCAATCAGATCGAGCAGGTCTTCATTAATCTGATCAGCAATGCGCGGCACGCGTTGAACCAGAAATACCCCGGCTCCCATGAGGATAAGACCCTCCGTATTCGAACCGGTCAGGTGGAAGGAGATGGGCAGAAATACGTGCGTGTCGAATTCATGGACAGGGGCGTCGGCGTACCGGAGGAAAACATGGACAAGATCGTCAACCCCTTTTTCACCACGAAGGAGCAGGGCAAGGGAACCGGTTTGGGCCTGAGCATCAGCTACAACATCATCCAGGAACATGGGGGAACCATGCAGTTCGAGAGCAGGGAGGGGGAATACACCAAGGTGACCGTTGATCTCCCCGTATATGAAGGAGATATGGAAGATGACGATTGAGGATCAAGGAATGAGCAAGTCGAGGATCCTCGTGGTCGATGACGAGTTGACCATACGGAAAACCATCCAAAAGCGACTGGAGAAGGAGGGATATGAGGTCACCTCCGTGGATAATGCCAAGGACGCCCTCCGGCTGTTTCAGGAGAACTCCTTCGATACGGTCATCTCGGATATCCGTATGGAGGAGATGGACGGTCTCGAGCTCCTCAAGAACCTGCAGCGCCAGCGAAGGAATGTCCCCATTATCATGGTTACGGGGGCACCCTCCCTGGATACGGCCCAGAGATCCATTAAGGAGGGGGCCTATGATTACATTACCAAGCCCGTTGAGCGCGACATCCTGATCAATACCGTTGAGAGGGCCCTTGAAAAGAAGCGGCTCAACGACCAGCTCAGCGAGTATCAGCAGAATTTAGAGCTGAAGGTGAGGGAGCAGACAAAGAGACTCTTCGACATTTACAAATTCGCCAACAAGCTCAACTCGTTGGACACCCTCGAGAACGTGGTGAATTACGTGGTGGATTTCGTGGCCGACTTCATGTATAGCAAGAGGGTCTCCATCATGTTGCTGGACGAAAAGGGCGAATACCTCACCATCAAGGGCCACACTGGATTGGACGAACAGATAACGAGAAATACAAGGATCAAGAAGGGTGAGCCCATCGCGGGCAAGGTCTTGGAAACGGGGAAACCCATGATCGTCGATGACATCAGCTCCGTAAAGGCGGAAT
>Ga0209427_10007549_pt1 | contig 12314 bp, 12 predicted proteins | sample DeeMarSWOR136_30_FD_187465 | JGI IMG/M metagenome (GOLD analysis project Ga0209427, IMG submission 187465) | Marine sediment microbial communities from White Oak River estuary, North Carolina - WOR-1-36_30 (SPAdes) (version 2) | ecosystem: Environmental > Aquatic > Marine > Intertidal zone >... | reverse complement strand
GTGTCCCCCTTGGCGAATTTCTCAATGTTTTCAATTACTTCATCCCAACGCGTTAGATCGTCTAGCGGTGATGCGGCACGGTGGGGAGACAAAACGACGTTTTGAAGGGTGTGGAAGGGATGAGAGAAAGGGTATCTCCGTCCTTGGCTATCTGCACTTGGGTTGTAGGCATACCAGACATCTAAAGCTGCGCCAGAGATCACGTTATTTCTCAAGGCTAAGAACAAACTCTCTTCGTCGATCACATTGCCGCGAGCAACGTTTACCAGCAGCCCAGTAGAACCAAGGAGTTTCAGTTCCTTCATTTGGACCAAACCCCGTGTCAGAGCTGTCAAAGGAACCGCCACGAAAAGAGTATCCACTTCATCCAAGAATCGGTGAAGTTCTGGATAGCAATGCGTCCTTGCCGGAGTGGGCAATTCACTATCTTGCTTGCTCCAGTCTCGGCGAAATATCGAGAATTCCAGGTCGAAACCTGAGAGAAATCGGTGGACCTTCTGGTTGACTGCACCATAGCCTAAGAGTCCTATTGTTCTGTGTTTTAGAGGCGAGGATTTGGCGTCTTCGTCACCTTTTCTCCACTCTCCAGCCACCATCCAATTATGGTGTGGAATTACCTTGTTAGTCAAGGCAAGCAGCAAGGCAACAGCGTGTTGAGCAACGAAGTACGAGTTTCCGTGGCAGTTCGCCAAGAGAATGCTCCTAAAGCGGTTGATTTCCTTAAATAGATCCGTCAAATGTTGGACTCCGGCTCCAGGATTGATGAAAAGCTGAAGCTCGTTGGCTGCCGTCAACAGCTCTTTTGTTGGCCGCCACCCTACGATAATGTTGGCATTTGGAGCCAGTTGGATAAGGTTTTCTTGAGAAGTATCGAAGGGAAAAATCAGTTCAACATTGCGGGCTTGTTCTAGTCGTGCGCTTAGATAGCTTCTGATGTTTTCATCAACTTCCCAGATGAAGAGCACTGTCGTTTTTCTGGGCATGAACATCGTTGACTCTTAGAGTCAAAACAGCTTTTTAACTTGGACCTCGCGTGTCAATTGCTCAGCAAAAGTGTCAAACCTTCACAAACGCCTCGTGTGAACGCGGATTGCGCTTCGCTGCTGAGGACTTGTAGACAACTATCGTCATGGCAGGTATGTGAGGATATCTAACGTAAATGACAGGACAGTCGTCGTTGTCGCAGTGATATCTGGACTTGCAGCTCTTCCTCGACAAAGGTCCTCCACATTCTGGACAGTTAGGCTTGCCACTCATTGTCTCTACCGGGTAAGAATACGGTTTTCTCCACTCTTAAGAGAAGCTTTGAACTTCGTCATATTGCTGAAATTGACATATGTTCTAGAAGTGACATCTAGAACAACTCTTCTATAATTCCCATAGCGAAATCCATGGAAAAATTCTCGATTCACAAAGTTTTTCAGAGCATCTGCAGTTTGGAATCATGGCAAAGAGAGAAAAATAATCGGCGCGGCAACCATTCTGGAGGTTTGACAAAGAATTCAATGGACGATGAGTGATATGGTTCGGATTGCTTTGCGAAGGTTCGCGGTGGAAGACAGTTTTGTTGAGATGACTCTAGAGGTTCTGAATGGCTTCTACAGTCGTGTCAAAGCCGCTGCGCCACAAATCATTGACCTTTACCTTTTCGGCAGGTCTTCATCAATGAATGCTTTTCTTTGTAGAGAGAAGACGAGGCTCGGAATTGGAACGTCAGATCTCGATTCCTCGTTCTTCGCCATGCACGACGCTTGGCGTGGAATCCCGAGGATAATTGTTGCCCAAGATAGATTGTCAGAACTGCCAAGGCAGGTAATCCTAGGTGTTCTGCACCATGAAGCAGCTCACACAATCCTTCACGGTTCTCTGGAATTCTACACGTTTCCAGTTCCAATGTCTATTCTTAGACTCGAAAGAAAAGGTGTTGTCTCGAAGCAGTTGGCTAGAGATCTTCTCTACTCAGCGTCACTGGCCGTTAAAGACTATGAAGTCACGCGCCTTCTTCTGGAAAAAAGCTACGTGGAGGACCAAGTTGCCTATAATAAGTACTTGCTGGAGGCCTCTGAAGAGGAAGAAAAAGTCTGGGGAAGCATTGACGGAAACAAGCTTGTCAGACTTCTGTTTTTAATCTCGCTCCTTAAGCCAGCATTATGCGCCGCACCGTTGCTTGAAGATGAGAGATACGGAAGGGAGGTGGCTGAATGTATAGCCGCGAGCGTTAGCCATCTGCCTATATATTGGCGTAGACACCTTTCAGGGATGCTTAGAGTAGCTTCTGGATTCAGCGATAACACGCATGAAAATGTGGCTCTTCTATTGGACAACATTGCAGAGTTGTTGCAGGTCGATGCGTAGACCACTCATTGCCGCTATGGCTCGGACGATACACGGGGAGGTTGGCGTCGTCTGCAAAAGACTTATAGTCATTAGCTGCCACTAGAACTATTCCTTTCATCAAAATGAGGTGTAAATTTGAGAGATGCTGCTATTGTTGGTGTTGGATGCACGGGTTTCGAATCGGTGACACCGGATATTTCGTACAAAGAAATGATGTTCGAAGCTGCAACGCGGGCCTACCAAGATGCAGGAAACATTAGCCCACGCAAGGACATCGATGCTTTCATCTCAGTGGCCGAAGACTACTGGGAAGGATTCAGTATTTTCGACGAATTTGTTCCAGACCAACTAGGCGCGGTGCTACGTCATCTGTTCACTGTTTCCGGAGACAGCATCATTGGCTTGGCCACGGCTAACATGCTGATAAAAACAGGGCACTTCGATGTGGTAGCGGTGGAATCTCATGGTAAACCATCTGACATACTTACACTATACGATGTTGTTTCGTTCGCAATGGATCCTATACTTAACAGACCCCTTGGAGGGCATCCGTTCTACGTTGGAGGCATGGAGATGAACCGATTCCTGTGTGAGACTGGTAATTCGAAAGAGCAATGTGCGATGGTTGTAGCTAAGAATAAGGGCAACGCGTTGGCTAACCCCTTTGCAGCCTACGGGGCAGACACCGACGTTGAAGACGTTCTACGTTCTGACCCGTACTTCTACCCGTTGAACAAGCTTGACATCAGCCAACCCTCTGACGGTGGCGTCGTAATAGTGCTAGCGTCGGATGAAGTCGCCTACAAACTTAACGATAACCCTATCTGGCTGAAGGGCGTGGGATGGATTTGTGACACACCATCGTTGGAAACCAGATGTTGGAGCGAAGCTGTCTACGCCCGAATGGCCGCCGATATGGCTTACAAGCATGCGGGAATCAACACTCCCAGCAAGGAGGTTGACTTCGCCGAAGTAGACGACTTGTTTTCTTACAAAGAGCTTCAGCATATGGAAGCTCTTAGACTGTGTGGAAAAGGACAAGCAGGAACGTTGACCGAGGAAGGCGTCACCAGCCTCGACGGCTATCTGCCAGTAAACCCGTCAGGTGGTATGCTTGGAATGGGTTGGCCGCTGGAAGCCTCGGGTATGCAACGTCTGCTGGAGGTTGTGCTACAGCTAAGAGGAGAAGCAGGCAGCAGGCAGCTGTCTGACGTAGAAGTTGGCGTGGCCCAATCGTGGCGCGGAATTCCAACAGCTACGGGCGCGGTCGCTGTGTTGAGCAACTGCTGAGGTGAGGGATGGAGATGTTTGGGAAGAAAAGAGTTGCAGTTATCGGTGCAGGCATGACCTTGTTCAGACGGAACTTGAAGGAAACTGGAAAGGAGCTGGCTTGGGAAGCTTCCAGCATGGCCTTGGACCAAGCTGGCCTTGAGCTCAAGGACATACAGAGCGTCGTAATGGGAACAGCCCCTGATGCTTTCGATGGTGTCCACATGAAGGGAGAGTACTTGGCAGACGGTGCTGGCAGCTGGAGAAAGCCTTACTCAAGAGTATTTGTGGGTGGAGGAACTGGAGTATTCACGATCGACGCCGGCTGGTGGCACGTGGCCTCAGGTCAGTTTGACACATGCTTGGTGGTAGGGGAGGAGAAAATGTCCTCATGTTATCCACATCCAGCCTACGCTTTCACGACGATCTTTGACCCTATATACGCCAGACCCCTGGGAGTGACCTTGATTTGGATTTTCGCCCTGGAAATGCACAGGTACATGCACGTTCATGGAATAAAGAAAGAAGAAATAGCGAGAGTTTCAGTGAAGAACAAACGAAACGCCCTAGATCATCCTTGTGCCCAGCTAGGAGCCAACATAACGGTTGAGGACGTTCTGAACTCGGAAGTCATGTGCTGGCCAGTCCAGCGTCTTGACATAAGCCCAACGAGCGACGGGGCAGCGGCCCTAATCCTGGCTTCTGAAGACGTCGCTAAGAAGCTAACAGACAACCCTGTTTGGATCGACGGTGTCGGATGGTGCATCGACTCAACCTTCTGGACAAACCGCGACCTGTACTTCCCTCAATACGTGCAGGGCGCGGCGCAGATGGCATACAAGATGGCAGGCATAAAGAACCCGCCGAAAGAAATCGACGTCGCAGAAGTCTACGACCCCTTCGACTACAAGGAACTACACCACATGGAAGGCCTGATGCTAGCCCGCAAAGGACAGGCTCCGAAGTTGACGGCAGAAGGCGTCACTCAACGAGACGGAGACCTGCCGATAAACCCTTCAGGAGGCTTGCTGGGCGTAGGCAACCCAATTGCAGCAGCAGGAACCATGAAATGCTGCGAAATCTTCTGGCAGCTTCGAGGCGAAGCCGGCAAAAGACAGGTTAAAGGCGATCCAAGAACCGGGCTGGCCCAAGCTTGGGGCGACTTGATGCAGTATGGTTCAGTCGTTATCATGAGGAGTTGAAACAGATGAGTGAGAAGATTAAGCGTTTTCCGGGCGAACAGCTGAAGGGCGCCGACATACGGGAAGGTAGAATCCCATCTGTGAAACATCGACCCAACGTCAAATATCTGTGGAGCACAGGCGTGGCCATGAGTCGATTCCTGGAAGGGTTGAAAAAAGGCAAGATAGTTGCATCGGCTTGCAGAAAATGCGGCCGCATCATGGTTCCTCCCAGAGCCTTCTGCGAGCAATGCTTCAAGCCAGCAGACGAATACGTTCCGATAAAGGACACTGGCACGATTAACACGTACTCAGTCTCTTACGTGGCGGGAGATGCCAGCCGCATAAAGGAGCCAATCCTAGTCGCAGTCATCGACATAGACGGAGCCTCAGAAGGAATGGGAATACTGCACTTGCTGGGCGAAATCGACGACTGGAAGCAAATAAAATTCGGCATGAGAGTCAAGGCCGTTTGGAAACGGCCAGAAGAACGCACTGGCAGCATTACTGACATAAAGTATTTCGCACCCCTAAAGGAGGGCTGAAAATGGCAACAGAAAAAATCACTGACCCCCGGAAGATAGCGCACTGGCCTGGACACATGGAAACTGACTACATTTACACTCTAGGGATAGCAGGGGAGAAATTCTTCAAAGAAATAAAAGAGAACGGAAGGATACTGGGAGCTAAGTGCAAGAGCTGCAGTGTTGTCTTCGTACCACCGAGGCTTTACTGCGAGAAATGCTTCGACAAGCTCACAGAGTGGGTAAACGTGGGTACAAAGGGCAACGTGCACACTTTCACGTTTGCGCACGTAGACGTCAACGGTGCAAGACTGAAAGAACCGATCATTTACGCCTTCATAAAGTTCGAAGGCGCAGCCGGTGGCCTTCTCCACAAACTTGGCGAGATAAGGCCTAGCGAAGTCAAGATCGGCCTACCCGTGGAGGCTGTGCTTAAGCCTCAAGCAGAGAGAACGGCAAACATCAACGACATCAAATATTTCAAGCCACGATAGCCTCTCTCTTTCTTTTTCCTTTTTCCGACAGTTCTGCATCTTCAGAGAAATGCAGAGTGAATTCCTGAAATCTTACATCTGCCTTCGGTGCGCGCGGCTAAATCTGCAGACGGCCGGGCAGAATCAGGCTTTGGTTCGTTGATGGAAAACTCCTTAAGAAAGGCTTCAGCATTCTAACTACCAATCAAACCGGCAGGATGGAATCAATGCCCAAGATCAGGGTCACTCTGTTGTCAGGCAGAACGATTGACCAAGGCACTTCAAAGGAGTACGGCAAGCTTTCGAAGGAGTACCGAGAAAACGTAGCCGTCTGTGAGATAGACCCCGACGACTTGAAGGAGCTGGGCCTCAGAGATAATTCCAATGTCAAAGTATCGACCCAGTATGGTTCAGTGGTTGTAGTGGCAAAAGATTCAAAGAGGGCGCCTCATCCCAAGATCGTTTACATGCCTTATGGACTCTGGGTGAACCTTATAGTTGAGCCTGAAACTCATGGAACAGGAATGCCCTCCTTCAAAGGAATACCCGCGGAAATCGAGCCTGCGCTTAAGGAGAAAGTCTTAACTTTGCCACAGCTTTTGAAACAGACTTTCGGGAAGGATCCGTGATGGAAGTGATTCGCAACGTCACCTGCCCCATCTGCGGAACCCTCTGTGATGACCTTGAGGTGACAGTGGACAAGAATGTTGTGGTAGACGTCAAGAATGCCTGTGCTGTCAGCGAAGCGAAATTCTTGAACTTCGCTAACCCTGCGCATCGAAACTTGAAACCTCTTATCAGAAAGAATGGAGCGCTGGAGGAAGCTTCCATGGAGGAAGCGGTGAAGAAAAGTGCTCAAATCCTCGCTGACTCGTCCTACCCTATCCTCTACGGTTGGAGTTGTACGAGCTGTGAAGCCATCAGAGTAGGAATTGAACTGGCTGAAGAGGTTGGCGGAGTAATCGACAACACCTCGACGGTGTGTCACGGACCGTCAATACTGAGTATCCAGAATGTGGGGATACCAACCTGCACTCTAGGCCAGATACGCCACAGGGCAGACTTAATTGTCTACTGGGCAAGCGATCCCTACAGTGCTCACCCGAGGCATATAGAGCGCTACACAGCGTTTTCGGAAGGGCGCTTCCAAGAGAGTGAGTGGGAGCACTATGTTGCCCGTCTCCGAGGAATACTTGGCAAAAAGAGGTTCAACAGAGCGTCAGAGCGAGTATTGATGAGAGAGGTTTCAGTGCCGCCAATCTCAGGGCAGAAACTGCCGCCTGAGTTTGAAACTAGAAGGCGAAAGCTAATCGTGGTTGACGTTCGCAAAACTCGTTCCGCGGAGCTTGCTGACTTCTTCGTTCAAGTTGAGCCTAACAAAGATTTCGAGCTTCTTCAAGCTCTTCGCTTGCTTGTGAGAGATGATGAACTTGAGGTTGACGAAGTCGCGGGCGTGCCCATTGGCCTCCTCGAGGACGTAGCGGATGCGTTGGTAGGCTGTTCCTTCGGAGTCTTTTTCTTCGGAGTAGGGCTGACGATGAGCTCTGGGAAATTGCAGAATATTGATGCGGCAATTGCTCTGACGAAGGATCTTAACTACCGGACGAAGTTCGTGATTATGCCAATGAGAGGGCACTTCAACGTCGCGGGCGCAAACATCGTTTCCACCTGGCAGACAGGCTTTCCCTTTGCCGTAGACTTCTCACAGGGCTTTCCACGCTACAACCCAGGCGAAACATCAGTTGTTGACATATTGAGCCGCAACGAAGCAGATGCTGGGCTGGTTATTGCGTCAGATCCCGTCTCGAACTTCCCAAGGAACGCAGTTCAAAACCTTGTGAAGAATCCCCTCATCGCTATTGACCCAGTAGTTTCTCCAACGACTATGATGGCAGACGTGGTGTTTCCTTGCGCCTTTGTGGGAATCGAAGACGAGGGGACAGCTTATCGTATGGATCGCGTTCCCTTGCCAATGAAGAAGGTGGCGGAGCCTCCTAGAGGCTGTCTATCAGATAAGGAGATTCTGCAAGAAATCCTGCGGGAAGTGAAACGGATAAAACGAAAGGAGAGCGAGTCGTAATATGGATGGGCTTCTGATAAGGAACGGCTTTGTCTACGACCCTCTAAACAACGTTGACGGAGAAAAGATGGATATCGCTATTTATGGGGGCAAAATCGTTGAGAAGGTGGAAAACGCCGAAACGGTTGACGCCTCTGGAATGGTCGTGATGCCGGGCGGCGTTGACTTGCACTCTCACATTGCAGGGGCTAAGGTCAATTCCGGCCGATTGTTGCGGCCCGAAGACCATTACAAGGATGTGGAGCCCAAAACTGCACGGACGCGCTCAGGAGTTGGCTACTCCATTCCATCAACCTTCACAACAGGCTACCGATACTCGAGAATGGGCTGGACCACCGTGATGGATCCTGCGATGCCGCCGCTGAAGGCTAAACATACTCACGAAGAGTTCAACGACACACCTATGATCGACAAAGGAGCGTATCCTCTTCTCGGCAGCAACTGGTTTGTGTTGGAGCATTTGAGGGCAAAGGAGTATGAAGAATGCGCTGCCTACGTCGCCTGGATTATGAACGCAACCAAAGGATACGCCATTAAACTCGTCAATCCGGGAGGAATAGAAGCCTGGGGCTTCGGCAGGAACGTCCGCGACATCGATGATCCAGTACCGAACTTCGATATCACGCCGCGAGAAATCGTCCGAGGATTGTGCAAAGCAAATCAGCTTCTCAACATGCCTCACACAATACACGTACACGCAAACAACCTCGGGAAGCCCGGCAACTACGTCACGACCCTTGAAACAATGAAATGCGTAGAAGACCTGGCACGAGAAGACAAACCGGTCATCCACATAACTCACTGCCAGTTCAGCGCCTTTGCAGGAGACGACTGGCACACCTTAAGATCTGCCTCAGAAGAAATCTCGAAATACATGAACTCTCACAGTCACGCCACCTTAGATTTGGGGCAGGTCATCTTTACGAACACGACTACGATGACAGCAGACGGACCATTCGAATTCATTCTCTACCAGATAACGGGCAACAAGTGGGTTAACAACGACGTAGAAGCCGAAACGGGATCGGGAATAGTGCCCTTCCACTACAAACGAAAAAGCTACGTCCACGCTACCCAGTGGACTATAGGACTGGAACTTGCCCTGCAAATAAAGGACCCTTGGAAAGTGTTCATGACAACCGATCACCCCAACGCCGGACCCTTCGAGGCGTACCCCAAGATAATTGCTTGGCTGATGAGCAAGAAAGCAAGGGAAGAGGTTTTGAAGAAAATCAGTAAGAGAGCTAGACGCAGAGCCTTGCTGCCTGCAATAGATAGAGAGTATACATTAACCGAGGTTGCTGTGGCAACGAGGGCTGGACAAGCTAAGTCTCTAGGCTTACGGGATAAAGGGCACCTCGGAGTTGGAGCAGACGCGGACGTAGCAGTCTACGATTTGAACCCAGAAGAAACGGATTTGGCAAAGCACCCGCGGCAGATCAGACGTGCCTTCAAGAATGCTGCCTACACAATAAAGGGCGGAGAAATCGTAGTCAGAAAGGGCGAAATTGTCAAACAGGTCATGGGAAGGACATACTGGGCTAATGTCAAGGCTCCTCCCAGCCTCTTAGAAATCGAGCCCGAGCTTCGAAAAGTCTTCGAAGAATACTACACAATTAAATATGAAAACTATCTCGTGCCAGAGAAATACTGCCCCAACTCTGTCGCCGTCCCCGTGGAAGCTCGGTTCTAGGAAACCATAGCACGGCATTGTAAGCGTAGTAGTCTCATTGTTCTAGAACTAACTTCTACAGAAGCCGCCGTCACTCTCGTGTTTGTTTAGGGCGTGTATCTGTGCCCGCGAGGTTTAGTCCACAAAGAATAAGAACTATAACGGACGAAGTGCGAGGGATGCAAGAATGACAGCAGATATGCGCCTGCGCAGGAAAGGATGCAGAAAATGGCATTAAGACTGAGTCTAAAGAGGGAATTGCGTGTCCCAGTTGATGCACAATGTATATCCCCAGACGCTTTCTCGGGGAAAACTATAGAGGAAATCGCTAAACTTCCCATGTGGGAAGGAAACCGTAAACGCCCGCTTGGAGACATCTTCAAGATTGAGGGAAGCTGTGGGAAAAAGCCAGGCGAGGTGACTATTGACATTATTGGTGACCTTTCAAAGGTCGGACGAGTAGGTTCAAGCATGACAGACGGAGAGATAAAGGCCCAAGGAAGCGTCGGGATGCATCTTGGCGAGGAAATGAAAGGAGGAAGGATCAGTGTTAAAGGTAACGCCGGCTCTTGGGCCGGCTCTGCCATGAAGGGGGGGACCATCGAGGTGAAAGATAGCTGCGGCGATTACGTCGGTGCAGCCTATCGGGGAAGCACCAAAGGAATGCGAGGGGGTTCAATCACAATACATGGAAACGCTGGTACTGAGGTCGGGCGTTTCATGAGGAAAGGGGTGATAAGGGTTCTAGGCGACGTCGGTCAGTTTGTGGGCATTCACATGAAGGACGGGGAAATAGTTGTTCAAGGTGACGCAGATGGAAGGGCAGGAGCTTACATGACGGGCGGGAAAATAATACTATGTGGGCACACAGCATCTGTCCTGCCAACGTTCACTTTTGACGGCATAAAAGGCAAGGCCAAGGCAGAAGGACAGGAGATTAAGGGTCCCTTCTACATGTTTGTCGGCGATCTTACAGAAGACGGAAGCGGAAGACTTTACGTATCAAAGGACAGAAACCAATATCTCAAGAACTTCGAAGAGTTGACCCAGTAACGTATCCGTTGACGAGATGTTTTCAGTGAGGTTGTAGTTCTTGCTGAGTGTGAATGAAAAAGCCTACAAACTAGTACAGAAACTCTGCGAAGAACCCGAGAAATACAGCGTCTCAACAAAGAAAGTTGGAGGAGCAACGTTGATTGACGCCGGAATTAAGACAAAGGGAGGCTTTGAAGCCGGCAGAATGATCACAGAAATCTGCATGGGCGGCCTCGGCAGAGCTCGAATATTCCCACGGGACTACGGCGACATGAAGCTCCTATCAATATTCGTCCAAAGCGACCATCCGGCTGTAGCCACGCTGGGTTCTCAGTTTGCAGGATGGCAGATAAAGGATGGGGATTTTTTCGCCATAGGCTCCGGCCCTGCCCGTGCACTAGCTCTCAAGCCCCGCAGCATTTATGATGAGATAGAATATGAGGACAAGGCCGACGTGGCGGTTTTGGTGCTGGAAACAGCTAGTGAACCGCCTGAAGAAATCATCGACAAGTTTTCCTCTGAGTGCAGAGTTCCTGCTGACAAGTTGTACGTCATTTTGTCCCCTACAACGAGCATGGCAGGCTCAACACAAGTTTCTGGAAGAATCGTGGAAACCGGCTTACACAAACTAACCAAACTAGGCTTTGACCCGCTGAATGTTAGGTATGCGTGGGGATACGCTCCCATAGCCCCAGTTCACCCGAAATTCTCTAGAGCCATGGGAAAAACAAACGACGTAATACTGTACGGCGGAGCCGCCTCTTATGTGCTGACCCATGAAGACGATGACGAGCTCAAAGCGTTGTTGAAAAAGGCGCCATCATCAGCATCAGAGCAATACGGCAAACCATTCAGCCAAATCTTCAAAGAAGCAGACCATGACTTCTACAAGATCGACCCCAATCTTTTCGCCCCAGCAGTCTTCATTGTAAACAACCTCAAAACGGGCAGCGTCTTTAAAGCTGGAGAATTCAATGTGGAAGTGCTGAGGCAGACCCTAGGGTTGACTGAACTCTAACTCTCAAAACGTTTCCAGCTGGGCACTCGCACGAGGCCTAGGCTGCCCATTATGGAGTTGAAATCCTTATTCTGATTTCATAATGGCTTTTAGCGCAAAGGGATACCGCACTTCTGACCTGAAATGGGCAAACTCAAAGAGATCCGCCTGAAAGTCGCCAAACTGCAGATGGAAGCCAAAGAACTGAAACGCCTCAAGTCAGACGCCGACGACCTGAGAAGATTCCGCAAGATGCTCGTCAAGGAAAAGTTCGACTAGCTGCGCGTTGATTCAATGGAAAAGAAGCTAAGAGAAACATTGGAAAGAGCTCTAGACAAGCTTCTTCAAGAAACTCTGGAAAACACTCACTACCGGCTGATGAAAAGGAAGTTTCTCAGATCGGTGAAATCGAAGGGGGACTTCCTGCTTGGGGTCATTGTGGGAGACATGTTCGAGGGTTTGGGCTTTTGCACGTATGGCGTGTACAAGAGATACCCGAAAGATGACGAATTCAACGAGTTACTCAAGATAATCCAAGGAAGATCAAAGGAAATCCGGGAAAAGACAAAGACATTGCTTTCAAAGTAGCTTGCCAGTAGGTCATGCTCTCTTCTGAACCCAAGATCCAGCTCCTACTCGCTTTTCATCTTTTTTGATCGACTTGGAATACTCAAGCTTGTAGAAAGGAATCTTGAAACGAAATCTCGAAAGCCGATGTTTCCCACCAATGCTCCCATAAGAACGCT
>Ga0209427_10007548_pt1 | contig 12314 bp, 13 predicted proteins | sample DeeMarSWOR136_30_FD_187465 | JGI IMG/M metagenome (GOLD analysis project Ga0209427, IMG submission 187465) | Marine sediment microbial communities from White Oak River estuary, North Carolina - WOR-1-36_30 (SPAdes) (version 2) | ecosystem: Environmental > Aquatic > Marine > Intertidal zone >... | reverse complement strand
CTCAGCAATTCATATGCAACCCCCGTTCGAAAACTGTACGCTAATATCGACGACTTTGAGATGAAAATAGTTCAGGCAAATAGAGTAATCAGCTCAAAATCCTCAACAAGAGGCGCTGTCAACGAGATCCTAGTCACCAACATACCCAAAGACGAATCTAGGAAGGGGAAAAGGTCACCGTTCTATCCGCTATCCCCGCCCGTTTAGAGGAGAAACAGACAGAACAGCAGGTTCATCATTAACGTTAACTAAGATGTTTTTGGACGCACCTTGTGTTTGTAAAGGCAACTAGTGAGACTTCGTCTATCTTTGGGCGGTATCTCCTCGAGGACAGGTCAAGTACTAGCTAGGTATAACAATAAGGTAACTATATGAAGACTAAAAAAGGCAGCCTTGAGAAGTCAGCGTCCAAGACCACATAAGAAGAAATAGGAGAACTGAAAGGATTCGCTCAGTGAAGGGTCTCTTCAAGCATGTTAATGAAGACCTCGGCCTGCTTCATCCCCTTCTCCCAGAAGGCCACGGACGTGATGTCGAAACCCAGCTCAGCCCCGAGCGCGCGGGGAGACTTGCTGGAGCCCGCGGCCAAGAGCCGCTTCAGCTTGGGGACGAAGGCCGCTCCCTGCTCTTGGTAGAGCCGGTACAGGGCGAAGACGAAGAGCTGGGCGAAGACGTAGGGATAGTTGTAGAAGCGGTAGTTTGAGAGGTAGTAATGAGGCTTCATCGTCCACTCCCACTTCATGACATCCAGCCACGTCACCGTGTCGCCGTAGATCTTGTCCCGTGCCGCCGTCCACAGCGCGGCCACCGTGTCTCCATCCAAGAACGCGCCCTGCTCGATGGCCGCATACAGGCTCTGTTCAAAGAAGACCCGGGCCGAGACCTGGAAGGCGGCCATGCCGAACTCGTCCAGTACGTTGGCGAGGATCGCCTGGCGCTCCGCCGTGGTTTCGGCTTTGGAGAGCAGTTGCTCGGTCAAGAGGAGTTCACCGAAGATACTGCCACACTCCGCGATGCAGCTCCCAACCTCGCAGTTACTCGGCTTCTGCGCCCTTGACGCAATATACGCATGAACGGCGTGGCCCAGTTCGTGGGCCTGCGTGTAGACGTCGCCCATCCGCTCGTTGAAGCTCTGTAAGACATACGCGCTTTTGCCCGCGAGCCACGACGCGCAGAAGGCCCCCGACCGCTTCCCGGTCCGCACCTCCCCGTCGATGTGCCGCTTTTCAAACATCTCGTCAGCCCAGGCCCCCATCTCCTCGTCGAAGCCCCGGTAGGCCTCCACCACCGCCTTCCGAGACTGGGGCCACGAGTAGTCCTTCTCTGGGACGTGAAGCAGAGGGGCTACCACATCGTAGTTGGCTAAATGGGGGAGGCCCATCAACGTGGCCTTCAACCGGAGATACCGGCGGTACAGGCCCACGTTTTTCTCAATGGTCGCCATCAGGCTGTCAATCGTCTGCTGATCCACGTCGTTGGCGATCAAGCTCTGGGTCATGGGCGTGGGATACTTCCTCAACGCACACATCTGTAGGTGGTCCGCACAGACGGCGCGGAGGGCGCTGGCCCAGAGGATCTCGTCCCGCCCTAAGCCCTCATAGACCACCTGATTGGCCCGCCGACGCAGATTACGGTCACTGCTCTGGTAGAAGCCAATGAGTTTCCCGTAGGGCAGGGTCCTTGTCTCGCCCTCCACCTCGATGTCGAAGGCGCGAGTGGACAGCCAATCACCCTGCAGTTGCTGCCACGCCCGGATTCCGTTCTTGTCTTTGACGATGGTAAGTTGCTCCGCGGTCTCCGACAACATGTGGGGCACACGTCTGAGGATCATCTCAAGGTAGTGCTGGTACTCCGCCAGCACCGGGTCCGTGACCAAGGCCCGGTTCTCAGCGAGGAGCGTGCCGACCTCGAGGTCGATGAAGGCCAAGGCTTGACCCACCTGCATGGAGGCCCGCCGCGCCGCGTCATTCAGCTGCTTCGCGACATCACACGTCGAATCCGCTGCATACAGGAGGCTGCAATACATCGCCGCCCCCTCGAACGTGAGGGTAAAGGTGTCCTTCAGCTCCAACAGCTTGAGGAGGCCCTCAGCGTGGAGGCCCCCAATTTTCCCGTGATAGGTATCCCGGATCCGTTCGGCTTCAGTCACCATGGACGCCAACGTCCGTTGGATGGACGCCGGATCGGTGTTCTCAACCAGCTGTGAGAGGTCCCAAATCATCTCTTCAACCGTCAAAGGACATCATCCCTACTCCTTGTAGGCTAAGTTATTTATGAAGACTACGAAGATGTTGAGCCCTCGAGGCAGCTTGATTCGAGGGAAAAGGCTGTGCGCCTCTCTTCCAAACGTGAGCCTGAACTTGTCTCATCGAGAAGGGCCATGTGTATAGTATAAAAAAGAGGAGGCGTCTTCGGAGGCTTGTTTAATAAACATTCGTGTCATCGAAAGTAATCAAATGGTGCTCGAACAGGTATTCTCCTGGATTCCAACCTATCATCTTAGCTAACTAAAGAGGCGGATGACCCCGTTCGCCTTCATTAGACCTCGGACGGCCGCGCCCTCTCTCGCAAATAGAAGACCAGGCCGATGACCGTCAAGAGGATGGCGAGGACTAAGAGAGGTATGGAGAAAGCCCCCGACCCGAGAATAATGGGAATGGGGCCGATGAAGACCACGGCGCCCCCGGAGACACCTCCGCTCCCCGAGAACAGAGCCGCCACCACCATGAGCACCACGCCGACGAACACGATGAAGACCCCCGTCAATAGGACGCGGGAAAGCCAACTCGGCCTGTATGCATAACCCACAACATGGTTCAGAGGTGAAGATTTACCCAGACACTCTGTGCACAGCCACCGCGGCGGATCAAAGCAGGCCTCGCACACTCGTCGCCCACAGGCATCGCAGACGTATCGGGCAACATGTGCGCCGCAGACCTCACACGTCCGTTCCACCTGAGTCCCTCCCTACCCCATCTGGGCCCACAGAAGGTTCATGACGAAGAACACGGCCATCAAGACCGCGGCGAACACGATGAGGACCTTTACGGTCTGGGCATCGGAGCCGAACACGATGGGGATTGGCCCGATCATGATGATGCCGCCGCCCCGTGCGCTCCGGCCGCGGCGCAGCAGGAAGAGCAGAGCGGCTACGAAGACGACGACGGTCCCGAGGATCGTTAGGGTGAAGCCGATGTCAAAGAGGAGATTTTGCCCCATGCGCCCCTTGTTAATCTAGCGTTTTGCCGCGATTTATCCCTTTTGCAGAGGCTAGTCGAAAGTCCCTTGGGTGAGACCTCTAGCTAGCTACTTCATCAGGAAAGCCTTTGTATTCGACGACACTCAGCTAGCTAGCTAAAAATTGAAATTTGTGTGTTTAAAGGAGAGTGTACATATTCATAATAACTAGCAGTTTTTATCAATATTATGAAGACTCACCTAAAATAACAAAAATCAAAAAGTTTAGTCTTAGTTATGCTTATACGTTATCAAGTCGTATTTAGCCAGCTGCCTGTATTAAGAACTAATTAGCGCGCTCTTGTTATTTTGAAGACCCGAAAGTACTAGCCAGTTAAGACTCGATTACGTTAAACGAAAAGCTTAAATATAATATGTAATATTATTAACATTATGTTAGATATATATAACTTATTATTAGAAATAGATAATGGAGGAAATGAGAAATGAAAACCGGAATAAGACGCCTATCATATGCCGTATTAGCTCTTGGGATTTCAATTTGTCTAGTCGGAGCGTTGTTGATGGTAATGGGTGAAGCAATTGTAGGAGCAGATCATGCGGGTATAGCAACGGTAGTCGGGATTGTTGGAATTGGAATAATAGGGTCTAGTGGCGCGACGATAGCGGGCGCGCGTTAATAATGTCGTCTTCTAGGAGGACAATGCATTGACAAATATACAATGGCCGATGGCGAGGGGAGGAATCCTCGTAACTATAGTGCTTATCGGCATCTTCGTTGTATGGAGCCGTCTCAAAGAGAGGCGGTCAGGTTTTCCTCTAAAGGATGAACGGACTCAAAAAATCACTGGAACCGCAGCCACCTACACGTTTTACATCAGCTCGTACTTCATGATCGCATTAATGGGGGTGAACCTTCTCAATCAAGAGTTTACCGGTGACCCGTTGCTTGAGACAGGGTACGCCTTGGTGATTTCAGTCCTAGTGCAAAGCCTAACGTTCGGCGGGATACTAGCGTACCTCAATAGAAAAGGCGAGTTTTGATGGCCTTCAGAACACGAATCAAGGAGCTCAGGGCACGATACGACCTGACGCAGGACGACCTCGCAAAAAAGGTTGGTGTGAGACGGGAAACGATCCTCTACCTGGAGAAGGGAAAATACAATCCCTCACTACTCCTATCTCATAAAATAGCCCAAGTCCTAAAAACGACTATAGATGACTTATTTATTTTCGCGGATAAAGAGACAGATGCAGACGTACAATGAGAGAAGAAAGAATCTTTACTAACTAAAAATATCGTCAAGTCAACAGCTTCCCTATCACCTTTTAGGGCGCGCTTCGCTGTCGCTCTGCTCCAGCGCCCTCCCACCCCTCCATACCGTTCTTGTAGCGTAACCTGAAAACTACGATGACGGCTCATCTCTTTTCTACGATAGAATATCATTCAATACTCCTTTATCGGTTATGTCTTTCCACCACTCGTTTCGATCTAAGCCCAATCTCTTTGCAGAAAAGATACCGATAAAGATCCACTCAACCTTTTGACAGATTTCCCCTCCGTGAAGGTCAACCTGAACGAGAATACTGGATTTTGTTGTTGTTACTATCAGTTTATGAAAATCTCCACTTATCGCAAAGGAGCGTTTTCTGAATAACCAGCATAAGGCGAGAGTCAGCGTTTGAGCCAGGTTTTCGTGTGTGGTCTTGGTTAAGTATTTCGTGACGTATCGTATTCCTCTCTTTATCTCTCGGATCGCTTGGACATCGACGAAACTGTGATACGACTTTTCAAACGCTTTCTTCTCTAGAATTCGATATTTACTCTTGCGTCTGGTAACCTTAAACCTGTAGTCTAGCTAGCTGCGGACCGTCAGCCCCCCATTCCTCCCACGTTCTCCCCATGGCGCCCGTCCTCACCCGTCGAATACGCGAATTATCAACGTATTTCCGCGGATCACCCCGAATCCAACGGAATCCCCACCACACATTTTGTCCTGATATTCCGACAAAACAGAACCCGCGCTAGCTCGCGGATGGCCCCCAACCGCTGAATACACACGGCGATAGCACGCGGATCAGAACGGCCCAGTCCTCATGGCGATAGACGGGCGTTCCACGCCTGCTGCAACACGGCCACCACCGCCGTCTCCTCCACATCCGACCACACCCGATACGCATCCGCCACCGCAAACACGGGCCCCGACCGCAGATTCAAGCACACCACCTGATCAACATGCGGCCGAATAAGCTCCACCGCGCGCACCGGCGCCGTTGGCACCGCGACCACCACCGCGCCCACCCCCCGCTGGGCCATTGCCTTCACCGTCGCTAACATGGAAAACCCCGACGCCAAGCCATCATCCACCACAATCACCCGCCGTCCCTGCAGCTCAGGAAAGGGCCGATCGCCCCGGAACAGCTGCACCCGCCGCGCCATCACCCGCTGCTCCGCCGCCACGCAACGCGCCACCTCCGCCGCTGATAACCCCAGCGACGCGACGAGGGCCTCATTCAGAAATACCCCCCCATCCCACGACACCGCTCCGAACCCCGCCTCCTGGTTCCATGGCACATGAAGCTTTCGCGTCACCGCCAAGTCCAAGGGCAGTCCCAGTCGCTGCGAGACCTCAACGGCCACCGGCACACCTCCCGCGGGAATCGCCAGCACATACGTCTCCGCCGCGCCCTGATACTCTCCTAGCTTGTCAGCCAACAACGCACCTGCGTGACCCCGATCATCAAACACGTGCACCCGATTCCGAAACGCGGGCTCATCCACCACCGCAGCCATCTCTGGTCTCAGATTACTATCCCGCCCATCCTATATATTCCCTCATCCTCACAGCCTGAGCCATCACGCCCGAGCGTGGCTATGACAACAGCTTGGTGAGGGTATGGATCAGCCGCCCCAAAATGAGGGCCGCGACGCCGAAAGCCAAAGGAAACCAGAGGGGGATGCCGAGAAAGGTCGGATTCGCATAGCGCCAGACCCCGAAGTGCACGAACACCACTTCCGCCACCGATCCCAGCACCGCCATGCCCCCAAAGAAGCACAGGTCACTCCGGTCATGCCAAACACCCAGCACGGCCAAGCCCTCCACCAACACGACGAGGAAGAGGCACAGGTTATCCCGCCACAGCAACACAATGGAAGCCACCAGCAGGGCGAAGGCCACGAGCTCCGTGAGAAGGCCACGCCACCGCGGGCTCGAGGACGACTTCAAACTTCAACACCCCACCCAACCGCCCCCTCCAGCCCCATGAAAGCCACTGCCATCCCACTGAAAAACACTGGGCAAGCAAGGCTTATATGACTTTCTTGAATCATCGTCCTACAGGTGGGGAGTGATGACGAAGAGCAGAATGGGCGTCGGAGGCAAGCTGCGGGCGTGGCTCGCCCTCTCCCGCCCCCCCTTCCACGCCGTGGGCGTCCTCCCCTTCCTGCTGGGCGGCATTCTGGCGTGGCAGCAAGAGGGCCTGTTTCGCTGGGACGCCTTCGCCTTGGGCACCCTCGGAACCGTCCTCATCATGCTGGCCACCTACTATGCGGGAGAATACTGGGATTACCTCGAGGACAGCCTCGCCGCCCACTGGGGCGCCACCCCCTTCGCCGGCGGCTCCCAAGTCCTACAACGCGGCCAGCTACCCCGTCACGCGGCGCTCTGGGCCTCCATCGCCAGCCTGCTGCTCGCTTGCGGCGTCGGGGTCATCCTCCAGCTGGCCTACCACACCGGGCCGTGGACCATCCCCCTCAGTCTCCTCGGCATGACAGGGGGCTTCTTCTATTCCACTCGACCCGTGCGATGGGTGAGTAGGGGCGTGGGAGAGATATGGATTGCCTTCTGCTACGGCTGGCTGACCGTGGCCGCGGGCTACTATCTCCAAACAGGCACACTAACTCCCATCGTCCACGTGCTGGCGCTTCCCATAGGCCTCACCATCTTCAACGTGATCTTGCTCAACGAGTTTCTCGACTACGACGCGGACGTAGCGGCGGGAAAAGCCAATCTGGTGGTGCGTCTGGGGCGAGATCGCGCTTCCCGCCTCTATGGCGTCACCAGCCTGGGAAGCTGGGTGGCCATGCTGCGCTCGATGGCATACGGCGTGCCCCCACAGGCGGTGTGGTTCTATCTCCCCGTCCTCCTCACCGCGCTGATCGTGGTGGTGCTGGTGCTGCGGGGACGATGGCAGCGTCGCGCAACGCTCAATAAGCTCTGTGGCGTGAATATCCTCGTGAACCTAGGCACCACCGCGGCTTACATCCTTGCCCTAATGAGTTGACGCCATGGAAAAAGGAATGCAGAAAACGCAGCCCCCGAAGCGCACGGTGCTGCCCTTTTGGCGGCCTCCAAGCCTCATGCTCAAACAGGCAGCAAGCGCGGTGTATATGGGCGCGCTCTCGGGCTGGAAGCGGCTGCCACAGTGGTTCCTAAAGTACGGGGTGAAATGTCTTCCCGGCGCCGCAGGCGCCCAGGGCATGGGCTGCATCGGCTTCCCATCCCACCCCGTCTGGGAGATGACAGCCGCCTGCAACTTGAAGTGTATCCACTGCCACGCCTCAGGGGGCCAGCCCGCGTCTACGGAATTGACAACCGCGGAGGGAAAGCGCCTCCTAGATCAACTGGCTGAGGTGACAGAATTTCGCATGATGGCGTTCACGGGGGGCGAGCCCTTGGTACGCCGCGACCTCTTTGAGCTGTTAGCCTACTCCCAAGCCTTGGGCTTCACCAATACCCTCGCCACCAACGCCACCCTCGTCACCGACACCGTGGCCCAGCGGCTACGCCGCCACGGCGTCGTCATCGCTGCCGTGAGTCTGGACGGCGTCGATGCCGCAACCCACGACCGGGTGCGGGGGTTACCCGGCGCCTTTGAGGCCGCACTCCGCGGAATGCGTGCCCTACGGGAAGTCGGCATCCTCTTGCACATCAACATTACAGCCATGGAATACAATATGGACCAGATGGAACGGCTCATGGCCCTCGTTGATGAGCTCGAGGCAGGCATCCTCTTACTGTACCAACTGATCCCTGTTGGGCGCGGGCGCGAAATCGAAGACGCGGCCCTAGATGTGGGTTCCAACGAGCGGCTCGTTCGCTTCATGGCGGAAGCGCAACGGAATACTCAAGCGATCATGGAGCCCGTGGCGAATCCCCAATATTGGCCGTTCCTGCTCCGTCGGGCGGGCATCTCCAGTGGCCCCCGGCTTCGCTTAGCAGAACAGGTCTTCCACGGCTGTTCAGCGGGACGCGGCTTCGTCTACATTAAGCCCAACGGCGAGGTCTGGCCCTGCCCCTTCATCGAGGTCAGCTGCGGCAATGTGCGGCACACACCCTTCCCGACCATCTGGGCCACCTCACCCGTCCTCCAGCACCTACGAGAACGAGAGACCCGGCTGAAAGGCCACTGCGGCGAGTGCTCCTACAGGCGGCTGTGCGGGGGCTGTCGGGGACGGGCCTGGGCGACCACGGGCGACTATCTTGCAGAAGACCCGGCGTGCTTCATCCACGCGTCAAACTGAGCCGGAAACCTAAAAAACCCTCAACGCTCAGGGAAACACCATGTTTATCTGCTTCAATAGAGGTTACGACATCACCCGGTGACATACATGGACGAAAGGGCTGAAGCCATCTCTTCAGATCTTCTTCCAGACGAGTTGAATGAGTACCGCGTTCGCGTCGAAAACGCGGTATTGGCTGAAGTGCAACGACGTAAACAGTCCATCTATTTCACGGCTCTCGCGAACGCGTTGAGGAAAGGAAAACGCATACGACCGATCTTGCTAATGCTCTCCTTTGAAAGTGTGGGGGGGCAGGAAACGAATCCGCTTCCAGCGGCAGTCGCGGTGGAACTCGTCCACACCGAATCCCTCATACATGACGACATGATCGATAGAGACACGCTCAGAAGAGACCAAACGGCGTACCACGCCACCCATGGTTACGCGATGGCGCTGTTGAGTGCGGACTTCGTGCTATCCATAATTCTCGATCTAACGGCCCAGTATATGGATCCGAGAATCACGCGGGCTCTCGCGCAAGCAATCGCGAGGATGTCCGAGGGAGAACTTGAGGAACTATTGGCTCTGAAAAACAAGCAGACCTTAAGCTCAGAGGAATACCTCAAGATCATATCCAAGAAAACGGCTTCTCTCTTCGAAGTCTCAGCAAGGCTCGGGGCCATCCTTGGCGGAGGCCGAGAGGAGGAAATTAACGCCTTATCCGAGTACGGGAGACTGTTTGGCATAGCCTATCAGATCCGAGATGATGTCTTGGATTCGGAGAAGAACCCTGGCACCAACGTCTTAAGTCTGTTGGATACAAACGTAGAAAAAGTCAAGGCGCTTCATATGATGGGAGAGGCACATATTCTCAAGGCAAAACAGGAGCTGACCAAACTCGGAGAAAGTCGGGCTCAAGGCCTGCTTAGCGAGCTAGCTGAAGCCATCATATCACCCTCAATGAGCGAGCCGTCCAACCGAAAGTAAGCTAGCTCGCGGAAACGAGGAAGATCCAAGCTAGATGATGCCCCCCATGAAGCGGCATGTTCTTCATCTTCTCAATTGTGAGGACGCGGAAGTCCACTGCCTCACGCCAGAGTGGCTTTCGTCTCTTCCATTCGCTCCCCCCACGACAAAGAACTGGGAGGATTCAACCGCAAATATTGAGTCCACGTAGACGCTTTACGGTTACCAGATGTCCGTTATGATGTGTTCAAGGCCGAAGGCCTTCAGCGTCTCGGGCAGCGGCCGCCCGCTCAGGACATCCCATCCCATCTGCTTGTAGTAGGTTTCAAGCATCTGCTCCCAGACCGGCGTGACGCTGAGGCCCTTCGACGGGCCGTCTACGGGGGTGGAGCCATATCGTTCAGACGGGTAATCCTGATTCTTCCCTATGCCACAGCGTATGTTATAGGCTCTTATGAGGTGCACGGCTCGAAGCCCGACGTTCTGCCCTTCATCGGCCGTGAAGTCCCAGCCCGTCGCCGCGTTCAAAGCCGCTACGAGAAGCCTCATATTCGTCAACGTATTGAAGACACAGGTCACGAGGGAGTCCTCGAAGATCATACGCCCCTTGGTCGCAGCCGTGTAGGTGGCGACTTCAGCGGGATAGCCGGGCCCCGACAACTCCGGGGTGGGCGGGGTGATCATCCATGTTTCAAGGGTTCCAGTACCTGAGGTTACCGTGTCAAACATCTCTTTCCAGCGCGTCCTGTGATCGTGGCCTCGGGGAGTGTTCCCTTTCATCGTATAAATGGCGCACTTCGCGGCGGCTCCGCCAACCTTCTGGGACGCTCGCATCACGCCCTCAGCGAGGAAGTCTCCACATCCTTGGCGGTGGGCGATCAAGAAGAGAAGCTGGCGAACGGCCTCCACATTACCCCACCCCAAGTCGAGGCCGCCCAAAGCATCCTTGGTCAGATATCCCTTCTCATAGCACTCCATCACCCACCCCACGAGCCATCCCGCCTCATTGTTGTCAAAGCCGAGCCGGTCACAGACCCCTGAGAGCATGAAGGCCGCGGCAACATCTTGATTATCGATGAGGGGGCCCCAGGCCGCTAACTGCTCGTACTCAGGCTCCTCAACCACCATGCCCTTGTACGGGCCATGAGGAATCGTCATGATTGAAGAGTGGGGTTTACTACACGCCCAACAGGAGTGAGGTTTGGGATCAAAGTGCTCCTTGATATACGCCTCACTATAGCAATGCAGCTTCTCCTCGGGGATATCCCAGATGTTCGTCGTGTAGTTCTTAATGGGCAGGGTTCCTAAACCCGATTTGTAGCTGTCATGTACGCCTCCAACCGTTGTCCTGAAGGTTGTAAGGGAGTCCGGGACCTCTTCCCACCCAGGGTCTGCACGGAACCTCTTTGCAACATCCGCGAGCTTTGCGCCATCCCACACATTGACCACGCCCATACTCCTCGCCACGGCTATGGCCTTCAACCGCTTAGAACCCATGACCGCGCCCGAACCATTGTGGGAAGCGGAGTGCCCCTTATCAACGAAGACACCAGCAAAGCGGACAAGGTGCTCGCCAGCGGGCCCGATGGAGAGCACACTCATCTGAAGATCCGTCTTCCCCAACTCGGCCTTGACGAGATCAGCCGTTTCATAGGTGTCCTTCCCTAAGAGGTGCCCCGCCGCCCTCAGCTCAGCCACCCCGTCCGCTATGTGGAGGGAGAGCCACCGCCCAGCTGCTCCTTGGATGATAACGCCATCATACCTCGAGAACTTGAGGAAGGCGCCGAAGAAGCCATTGGCCTGCACCGTTGTGGCGCCGTTGGTCAGAGCCCCCTTGGTCACCACGGAGATCGAGCCGGATCCGCCAATGCTCGTCCCATTGAGAGGGCCTGCGGCTACGATCAACCGGTTCTCGGGGTCTGACCAATCTACGTTTGGGGATACCTCATCGTAGAGGATCTTGGATCCGAGGGCCGTTCCGCCAACATACAGCCTCAGGGTCTCCTCGTCGAAGACGACCTCTGAGAGCCGCTCCCGCGTAAGATCTACCCTGAGAAACTTGCCAGCGTAACCCCCAATCACTTTACCAGACATTTTAACGCCTTCAAAGATTGCTTATTAACTATGAATGGGCAAGCTGCCATTATAAGCATTACATTGATCTTCAGGGTTCTTACAACGTAGACCGTGAACAAGCCGGGCCCCCAGAAGCTGGTGCGTCCCATCGCGCCAGCCCGTTTCCTAGTAAGCCTCCGCCACAAGGTACGTCAATTCGTCTTCCCTGTCATCGTGACGTGAGAATCGCCCTTACGAATTACCTTCTGGATCCCTCGTCTGACACATAGTAGTCAATACACTGAAACAACAAAATATTTAGATAGAAAGCGGGTTGAATGGTAGTAGGAGGAAGTGGTATGAAGATAACGAAGGTGGAGGTTGTTCACAGTAAGAAGCAGGTCACTTTACCCGCGGACTACAAGCCGGCGTGGTGGGAGCCGGATGGTAAACCCATAAGGTCTTTCGGATTCTCCTTCTACCGGCTTCACACGGACGAGGGCATTGTGGGCCTCGGCCCCTATCGGGGGGATCCTGATCCATTTGTGACACAAGCCCTGACGGGGTTGAACCCGTTCTACGTCGGAAGATT
>Ga0209427_10007545_pt1 | contig 12315 bp, 13 predicted proteins | sample DeeMarSWOR136_30_FD_187465 | JGI IMG/M metagenome (GOLD analysis project Ga0209427, IMG submission 187465) | Marine sediment microbial communities from White Oak River estuary, North Carolina - WOR-1-36_30 (SPAdes) (version 2) | ecosystem: Environmental > Aquatic > Marine > Intertidal zone >... | reverse complement strand
GGAGTCGATTTGATTATTGATGACACCCCTGAGGCGGTAATTCTTTCGAGTTTCAATCCAATCAGACGGGAGGTCGCTCGCATGGCGCTTGAGTGGCTGATCAGTGATGGGAGAATTCACCCCGCCAGAATTGAGGAGATCGTAAGCACTGTGGAACAGCAGGTGGAGCAGAGCGTAAAGGAGGCGGGGGAGCAAGCTGCTTTTGATGTGGGCGTGCATGGGCTGCATCCTGAGTTGATCAAGATGGTGGGGAAATTGAAATACAGAACGAGTTTTGCTCAGAATGTTTATCAGCACTCTATAGAGGTAGCCTTTCTCACTGGGATCATGGCGTCGGAATTGAACATGGATGTGAAGATCGCCAGAAGGGCAGGTCTTCTGCACGATATTGGCAAGGCGGTCGATCACGAAGTGGAGGGCGCCCATGCGGCCATCGGGGCTGATTTGGCTCGAAAATACGGCGAACACGAGGAGATCGTGAAGGCCATTGCTGCCCATCATGATGAAGCGAGCGCCGACAATCTCTTGGCCGTCTTGGTTGAAGCAGCTGACGCACTGTCCGGGGCGAGACCAGGGGCCAGAAGAGAAATGCTAGAGACATATGTGAAGCGTCTCGATGATCTGGAGCGCATTGCCAATTCCTTCCCCGGCGTAGACAAATCGTACGCCATACAGGCCGGTCGGGAGGTGCGCATCATTGTCCTCAATGACAGAGTTTCGGACGAAGAAACAGTGATGCTGTCGCACGATATTGCAACCAGAATCGAGAAGGAGCTAAGCTACCCTGGACAGATTAAGGTAACTGTGATCAGGGAAACGAGGGCAGTGGAGTACGCCAAATAAGCCAGAAGAGAAGATTCAAGTGAGAATATTCTTTGTTGGAGATGTGTTCGGCAAGGGGGGTAGGAGTGCAGTGGCACAAATGCTCCCCCGTATGCAGGACGACATCGATTTTGTCATAGCGAACGGAGAGAATGCTGCTGGCGGCATGGGTATCACGCCGGACATCGCTGAAGAATTGATGGATTTCGGTATCGACGTCATCACGACAGGTAATCATGTCTGGAAAAAGAAGGAGATCATCCCGTTTCTGGATCAAAACCCTCGTCTTCTTCGCCCGGCCAACCATCCCGTGGGCACGCCGGGCAGGGGCAGTGGCGTGTACACTGCCCATGATGGCAATAAGGTAGGCGTGCTTAATTTGGAAGGAAGGCTCTTCATGCGGCCCCTGGAGTCTCCGTTCAAGGTTGCAGAGGAGCATGTCGCGTACTTGCGAAACGAGACAGCGGTCATCATTGTGGACTTCCATGCCGAGGCCACGTCAGAGAAGATGGCCCTCGGGTGGTTCCTGGACGGAGAAGTCAGCGCCGTTTTGGGCACGCATACGCACGTCCAGACGGCCGATGAGAGGGTCTTACCTGCAGGGACCGCATATATCACGGATGTGGGGATGACCGGCCCGGTCGACTCGGTGATTGGAGTGAGAAAAGAAACAGCCATCGAGCGCTTTGTCACCATGCTCCCCAACAAATTTGAACAGGCTAAGGGCGCCGTTGAACTTCAAGGGGTTATTGTCGACGCAGACGAAGACAACGGCATGAGTGTCGGTATTAAACGGGTCAAGATCCCTTTGAATGAAGACAAATGATGAACAGCGTCTATGATGTCCTGAAAGAACGGGGCTTCATTGAGGGTGTCAGTGACGAGGATGGGATTCGGACCGTCGTTGCCTCTCAGCAGATACGCTGCTACATCGGGTTTGACCCCACCGCTCGCAGCCTCCACATAGGCAGTCTCGTCCCAATTATGTCCTTGGTGCACATGCAGCGGGCTGACCACCAACCCATTGCCCTCGTCGGGGGAGGGACTGGTCTGATCGGAGATCCGAGTGGGAAGAAGGAAATGCGGAAGCCGCTTTCCACGGCGGAGGTACGCGATAATGCCCAGGCGCTTAAGAAGCAACTCTCCCGGTACCTGGACTTTAGGGATGACAAGGCCTTTCTGTTGAATAATGCGGATTGGCTGAGTCAGCTGAATTACATCGAATTCTTGAGGGACATCGGTCGATATTTCAGTGTTAACAGGATGTTAGCTGCCGAGGCCTATCGAGCTAGGCTGAAAACGGGACTGAATTTTGTGGAATTTAACTATATGCTCCTGCAGGCTTATGATTTCCTGCATCTTTTTCGAGAATACGGTTGCTGTCTTCAAATGGGGGGGAGTGACCAGTGGGGCAATATCGTTGCGGGAGTGGATCTGATCAGAAGAGTTGAGGAGAAGGTTGCCTACGGTATGGTATTTCCTCTTATTACTACTGCTGGTGGCGAAAAGATGGGAAAGACAGCTCAGGGTGCCATTTGGCTTGATCCTGAACTTACCACTCCATACGAATATTATCAGTACTGGATCAACACCGATGATCGAGACGTAGAGAGGTTTCTTGCTCTTTTTACCCTCCTGCCTATGGAGGAAGTGAGAAAATACGGCCAGCTTACAGGGGCTGACCTCCGGGCGGCCAAGGAGATTCTGGCTTTTGAGGCCACGAAGATCACCCACGGCGTCCGGGAGGCCAAGAGTGCTCAGGAGGCTTCGAGAAGGGCCTTCGGAGGCGAGAAGGCTGATCTGCAAGGGATACCAACGTCGTACGTAGCGAGACAAGTCTTCCAGAACGGCATCGCTGTTTTTGAGCTCTTCGCCGACATAGGATTGTGTGCCTCGCGGGCGGAGGCAAGACGGTTGATCGAGCAGGGTGGGGGATACGTAAATGGGAGGCGCCTCCCTGCATTCGATGAACAGATAACAGATGATGACCTCCAGGAAGGCGCAATTGTTCTTCGGGCCGGAAAGAAACGGTATCACCGTGTTGTCGTTCAGGAGAGGTAGCGGCGGCTGCATGGCTAAGCGACGGAGACAGTAGGGAAATGGGTGATAGCCTATCTTCGTTCTGGCATTGGTGACCTGTGTGCTCTGGTGGAACCACATGGTATCTTATCTGGTTAGTAAACCGATAGGGTGGCGTTGATGATCCGTTCCGATCGAGAGATTTTGGGAACGGGGGCTACCGCAGAACGGCTTGTTTTCTCGGAATAGTCAGTTCAAAACCCATTCAGCCCCATGACACCGCTTAATTCAGCCCAACAGGAAATAACACTCACGTGCCCTCCTTTTCTTGACGGATAGCCCTAGCCTGCTAGAATTGATAATACATCCACCAAGCTACGCCATGCGTGCAGACGCAACGGCAAGCTACAGATCCAGGAGAGTATGAACCTGAGTTTCCAGGCTTTCGCCACACAAAGACGCCAGTTTCGGTGCGTCTCAACGTCGGGATGCAGTGGTGCCTTACACGCAGCATTGTTTAAAGGTGTTTGAGGGAGAGTTCTGATGATGAAGACAGGAGCAGAGGCCTTGGCCGAAGGGCTGATGTGGATGGGCGTCACGGAGGTTACGGGCTATCCCGGCAGTCCCGCCACGGGTATCATGGAACACTACAAGAAACTGGCAGGAGAGTTGAGCGATTTTCAGGGTAGATGGATGATCAACGAGAAGGTCTCCTTCGAGTACGCTGTCGGGAGCTCATTGGTGGGGTGTCGCGCCGCCACAGTGCTAAAGAATGTAGGATTCAATCTCGTTATGGACTCCCTTGTCATCACGGCCCTCACCGGGGTGAAGGCCGCCTGCCTTATTCTCCTGGGAGACGATCCAGGCGCGCGACAGTCCTCGCACGAGGAGGATGCCCGCCCACTGGCGGTATCCGCTGAAGTACCGCTTTTGGAGCCGGCGGCTCCGCACCGGTCCCCGGAGGTGCTTAGACGAGCCGTGGAAATTTCGGAGAAATATGAGGTGCCTGTGGTGATCCGTTTCACGCCTACCTTCATAGATTGGCAAGAAGACGTTACCTTTCCTGAACCACCATTGCTGGCACAGAGTGTTGATGAAAGCTCGGGGACTGTTCCCAGATTGACCTGCGTGCCTCATGAAGCTGTGTCGCTCCATGCCCGCCTGCACAAAATCATGGATAATCTTTCAAGAGAAGCAGCCTTGAGTCATTGGGAGGGCTCAGGATCGCCTGGAATCATCGCCGTCGGTGACAGCTGGCTCAAGGTCAGACGAGTTCTTGGGGAGATGGGGGCGGACAGCATGCGGGTCATGCGCCTGGAAGAGGTGAATCCACTGCCTGTAAAAAGCGTCTTGGCATTTCTTGCGGGTGTGAGGGACGTGTTTGTCGTTGAGGAGACTTTACCACTGGTGGAGGAAAAAGTCGCCGCGTTTTGCCACCAGCACAGAATGGACGTCAGGGTTTGGGGGAAACTGACGGGACATCTTCCACGCGAAGATGTGCTTTCTGTTAGAGATATTTGTATTGCGATCTCCGAGCTTGCCCGCCGCGGGATCAATGGCGATATCTTGAGCCGGTTGCGCGAAGACAAGGTAGGGTGGGGGGAGGGAACACCGGTATGTGAAGGATGTCCTTACGGCACTGTCCTCGAAGCCCTGCGGCAGTATTGGCGCGAAAGGGGCTTACCACCGCCTGTCCTGGCTGGCGAGCCTGGCTGCAGTGCACGCCTGAGTTATCCTCCGCATCACAAGCTGGACCTGTTCCTCTGTATGGGATCAAGCAGTCCCCTGATATCTGCCGTCGCTGAGCGCCGTCCTGATGACGGAAGACCGGTGGCAGTGATAGGTGACTCAGCCTTTCTCAACAGTGGTATACCTGCCTTGGTCGAGGCCTGCCGGTTAGGAGCGCGAATTTTGGTCATTATTGTGAACAACTATTCAGCAGCCCTCACCGGATTCCAACCGACCTTGGAGCTAAAACAAAGGCAGACTGTGAAGACGTTGGCTGCCATTATCAAGGGTGCTCGGCCAGCCTTTTTTGCCAGCGTGCTAGAACATGAGCTCGACAGGCTACTTGAGGTGATCAGGAGCGCCCATTCAGCAAAGGGTCCTGCGGTCTTGCTCATCAACGCTGCTTGCCCCAGCAGCTCCTAGCCAACATATGTGGCATCTTGGATCATGATTTTTCTGTCGGGATGAAGCTCTAGGACTAGCCACGGCCTGTTAAGGGTGTAACAGATGTCCATTAGTGCAGGAAGCACATCATGAGATGATATGACAACCATATATCCTATCGTTGATTACGCCACAATTTCGGTCAGGAGACTGTTGACAGCATTTGTCGGAATGCCTATATTCGTAGACATCATGTAGGCTCACCGGGTGATTGTTTTTGTATCAAAGAGAGGGGCCGAAAATGAAATTGAGCACAACACGCATCGAGCGGAAGCGCATAACTGATCAAATTATCGACCAATTTGTATCCATGATTGCGGACGGTAAGTTGAAACCAGGAGATAGGTTACCACCAGAACACGTTCTTATGCGACAATTTGGCGTGGGGCGCAGTTCGCTGCGAGAGGCCATAGGGGCATTATCGCTAATAGGGTTGCTGACTGTCCGTCCAGGGCATGGCACACACGTCGCTGCCTCTCCAAATGGCTTTCTCGAAAAACCCCTGAGCTGGAGTATGTTGACGGTGGGTCGTGATAAGGTGCACGAGCTCGTAGAGGCGCGCATCGCTCTTGAACATGCCATTGTAGGATTGGCAGCAGAAAGAGCAACCCAGGAGGAGATAGCTGAGATTAGGCACTACCAAGGTCGGCTAAAGGCCGCGAAGAAACGTGGACGAAGGAGCATCCGGGCTGATCTGTCATTCCACAATGCACTGGCGAAAGCTAGCCATAACAGTGTGCTGGCCAGACTCCTTTCAGAGCTACGTCAGCCGATGCGAACTTGGATGCAGCATTTGGGCGATTATGATAAGCTGATTGACGAGCATGACGCAATTGTGGACGCAGTTGAGGCACACGATGTGGACAGGGCGCAGTCTGCCGTACGTCAGCACCTTGAATCAGTGGGTGCAAGATTGGCCACCGCGCTACTGGGGAGACAGCGCAAGTAATTGGACATTCACGTACGCTGAAAGGGGCTCAGTTATTCTCCTGTTGGGCTCAAGATGGCGAGGTTATATCACGCTCCTCCTTCACAATTGGTTGACAATATCACGCCCCTGTTGTTACATTTCCACAGAACAACGTTGTTGTTTGGCAATGCTACAAAGAGCCGAAGGCACGGGCATTCATCAGGGGTCGCGTTGGCTTTGGCGTTTTTCTTGAGTACCGACTATTCCGACGCAGGAGGAGATGGTGAGTGAAAAAGATCGGCTGAATGCCTTGGAGGTAGCCCTGAACAATGAGATGCGAGAGCGGGAATTCTATTATAAGAATGCTGACAGGACCAAGAACGCTGTGGGCAAAGCTATGTTTCGGCAGCTCGGGGACGAGGAGATGGAGCATTACGACCGTCTGAAGGAGCTACATGAGAAGTGGGTGAAAGAGGACAGGTGGCCTGAGACCGTCCCATTAAAGGTCGAAAACACCATCGTCAAAGATGTTCTGGCCGATGCGGTCCAAAAAGTTGATGAAATGCCAGAAGCGGATGCCGACGACCTGGAGGCTGTACGCACAGCCATAGATTTTGAGGCGAAAGGGGCAAAGTACTACGCGCAGCTTCGCGACATGGTATCAGACCCCAAGGAGAAGGCGCTCTTTGCCCTTCTTTCGCAGATTGAGAACGAGCATTATCTGTCCCTCAAGGATACGGAGGAGTATTTTACCGATCCCGCCGATTGGTATCGGAGGGCTGAGCATCATAGCATAGATGGTGGATGAGTTTTGTCGATCATCTATGAGTAAACCTCGTAAGAACTCACTTCAGGAGGGATGTGCTCTATCAGGATCTGTCTCTATCCTCCCAGGCGGTCAGTTCGCCTTTTTTTTCCCACTTGCTCGTCCATAACTTACCCAAATACTAGCTTGTTGCTTTTGTCTGGCAAACATCTGACGGCCCGCAGCAGCACGCTAGATCAACTCGTAGAACTCATCGGTCCCCAGAATGGGAATCAATGCGCTGGTGAGCTCCGCGATGGATTTATCTGAATCAATCTCGATCCAACCTTCTACATCACCGAAGTGGCACATTCTCTGGCCTTTGAAACGGCGCTTCTCCTTATTGGTCACCACGAGGCGCAGCACAGGCGTGAATTGCGCGTCGGCTTCATAATCTTCCGCGCTACGGACGAAGTGCTCCCGTGCGAAATGAGCTGGGCCTAATTCAGCCTCTATCATCTTTATCAATTCCTGCAAGTCCGGCGTTGTTTGTTCGTAGATTGTAATATGTTTTGGCTTGATGTCGATGCGGTATTTTCTTGCCTGAGGGTGTCTTTGAAGAGCGGTCTTCACGCACTCAATTTCACGTTCTGAAAGAAGGATGGGACGAGCTTTCGTGAGAGATACAACGCCGTTTACGCTTTCACTGATTGCATAACCTTCCGGAATCTTATCGACGAGGTTATCGCCAGCTTCCCGGGTGAAAAAGTAATAAGGCTTACCAGTTTTTGAGAACCTCTTACACAGATAATATGTTCTGCCCTTCCGATTTGTGTACATCACTGGCATGCTGTCGAACGTCCTCGTAATTGGGTTCTTGATTGGAGAACTGCGGACGAAAAGTCAGCCTAAGAGTCGCTGGTGCTTCAAGTGCTGTCTCACAAACTCCAAGGCTCCCGGTGTCTTCTGCCAGTGCTTACCTTGTTCCACCCAATAGTAATATGCCTGGTCCTGCCCCCCGTGCGTAATACGTCCCGGACGCAAACTCGATGGCTTCCTGTGGCGCTCCTTGATCAATTCCTTTCCCACCCGCGGCAAATACTCAATCGCTTCCTTGAGTGCTCGCTCCGCTTCAACTTTCCTGCCCAACTGATACAATGCCAGAACACGCCCGTAAAGTAACTGTTCCATAGCGTCATGGGGATAGCGATTGCATACCGCCAACACCTCCTGGGGATGATTCAGCCGGAAGTAGCAGTCGATTAGCAAGGCGCGCGCCCCTTGGTTATCATTCGGGTTCACCGCCAAAATGTTATTGAAGATTTCCAACGCTTTTTCGGTATGGCCTCGCGCCAAATACTCCAGTCCAAGACCGTGGTACGCCCGCAAGAAGGGCCGGTTATCCAAAATCCCCCAGGGCAGGCGGTCTCGGCCCATTTCAAACCCCGGCGGCAGGCAGCTCAAACCCATTGACACCACCTCCTGCCACATCTGGAATGCCTTCTCTTGCTTGCCCTTCTCACTGAGCAGCAGAGCCAGGTGATGATATGCATCAATAAATTCGGGATATTCATTGATCAACTGCCGGTACGTTCGTTCGGGAAAGGTGACATACCCGGCCTCCCAATGCTCGATTGCGTCGTGCAACCTCTCATATACTTTCCCTCTGATTCTTGCGTACTCGAACACCCATTCGTGCTCATTGACCCGAACGACCCTGAGTGTACCTGGAGGACATTGAATTCCCTTTTTCATCACCACCTCCACGTCCAGAGTGCTCCTTCAGGCGTGTCGCGTGACAAACCCGATCTGCCCCGGTCTACGATTGGTGCATCGGAGGTTAAGGGTTAAGAGTTTCGATGTGTGTTTTCCAAAATTTGAAGACCAAAAGGATCACATCTTCATTTTTCAGTTTAAATCTTCTTGATCTTATCGGCAAGCCCAACAGATGCATGAACCAATCAAAATGAGTGACATCCAAAAAGGCTTTCATCCTGATTACGCAGCATCAGGACAAAAGTGATATTTCAAGCCCAGATCCCAACGCTTTTTGCCCCAAGGCTTTTATAGTGAGTTCTGTCATTAATTAAGTATGGTGTCCCCGGAATTTTTGGCCTCATTAATTAAGTATGGTGTCCCCGGAATTTTTGATGGTGTCCCCGGAATTTTTGGCCCACTTTTTTACGTGCTTGCCGGTCCTTGAGTCTCGATTTCATCAGAAGGTTAGTTTCAGCATTTGTTCAAAAGCGGATTTTCGCTGAAACACTTAACAACCCGGTCTCTCCTTGATCATTCCTTATCAAACAAACCGAGTTGTTTGCCCCGTTTATTCTTTCCTTTGTCTTCGGAAATTTTACGATTCATCTCTGCCCTTCGTGCTTTTCTCTCCCGGGCTTCGCGTTCCTTGTTACGCCGTTGCTCCTTCAAAAACTCCTCAATTTCCTTCGTCGCCTCATCATCGGCGATTTCATACTCAATTTCGAAACTGGAAAGCATGCTCTTGGGTAGTACTAATCCGTTGGGTAATTCGACCAGTGTGAACATATCCGATATGTGTTGACTGCAAAAGCCTTGAGCCCCCACACCAATCCGGCAGGCGTTTTCAATTTGCGTCGCTTTGTTACCCACCGTTGTTTTCTTGGTGCCAAGAAACTCGCAGATTGTATCGGCCGTCAGAAAATATTCATGCTCCGGGTCGAACAGGAAATTCAGGCGCGCAATCACGTACACGATTGCGGCCGCCCAGATCTCCTTCCTGCCCCGGGTGACGGAGACGGTTCGTTTGCGGCCAAGTGTATCAGACAGTTTCAAGGCGTAACCTGTCAGTTCCTCATTCAAATGCCGCTCGCAAAACGCTTGTACCAGTTCCTTGATTTCCTTAAGTCTTTCCGCTTTTTCGACTTTATTCATGTCCGTGCTCATTTTTTTCTTACCATTCTTCTCGCTAAAGCGAACTACGGATTTTCACCGTGCTACCTTAGGATTTCCCTTTTCGAGGAGCCTAATCCATGTAAGCTCCGGCCTACTGCCCCGCTTCTAGGTAAACTAACAACGTTCATCCCATAATCACTCAAGAAACGGGAACCGCATCCACTTTCATCATACAATCATATGCCTGCTCTGAGAACTCCCAGAATTATCATAGAACGGAAAAAGCAACACCTGCCCCCGCGTCGTTACGCATCGTTACATAATACTGCTATCAAAGGAAAGAAATTTAAGCCGCGAAAATTTAAGGTTACCAGTTGTAATCCTGAATCCTAGAAAGAGATGATAATAAAACAGACCTGACACCCTTGCGTTCTGCTGATGTCATAGGAACGGATTCTCAATAGTTACCCCACTTACAGTTTGACCATAGGACAAATCTTCAGAGAACAGAGTCACAGCCCTGCCTTTTACGGCAGCGTCCACAATGAGCGAATCCCAGAAGGAATACCCATATCTTTGAAGAATTTCTATCGCCCCCAAAATAGACTCGCCATCATTGACAACAACCGTCCATTTTAGAAAGTCGGCAACAATATCCTTTGCTAATGTGACATCCAGCGGTTTTGGAATCTTCCTCGTGACATTGACAAAAAACTCTTGCAGCACTTGCGTACTGACTACCCCCAGCCCGGACGCCCACAGATCCATGACAATTTGCTTCGCAATCTCATGTTTCCTGCCCGCGGAGGCATCATAAGCATAAATGATCACGTTAGTATCCAAGAATGTTTTATCGCCTTTCATGGATTTCTTCTCTTGTAATTGCTATGTGGCCATCGGTCCCGAGATCCACCCCTTTTCTGAGCAGCTCTAATTGTCTTTTCCGAGCCTTATTGTAACCATCGGTTTCTCTAACCTTTTCTTCAAGAGACTCCCTCAAGAACTGACTCAGCGACTTATCCTTGCTGGCAGCTAGCATCTTGGCTTTTTTAAGCAGAGCCCTGGGTAAAGAAATTGTGACATTCTGCTTTTCCATTGGCTTTTCTCCGGACTATTGTATGATATTTTACACAGATATATGTGTATCACATTTTTTTGTGATACACAAACAGGCAAATTCACCGTTCCTTCCTGTAGTTTTTGTTCGAAACCAAAAACAATCTTTTCTTTTCACTTTGTGCCTCTAACTTCCGGCTGGACCAATTTGCCAAATGTCAAGGGCAGACTGCGAGCTTTCCTTGATGGTGTTATCCACCATGTTATGTGAAGTACCTCTCAAAAAGTTCCTTTGCTTTTCTGCATCCCTCTGGCGTCACAGTAACCGATTTTCCTTTGCTGACAGGGTTTCCGATGAACCCCTTATCATACAGACGACTCATAGTATCCCAGTCAAATCCCTTCCAAGCTCTGGCTCCATGCTCGTCCTCGTCATGTATCACTAAATAAAGCAAAGCCAATGTGTATTCGTCTACTTTGTCTTTATCGTATTCCATGGCTTCTCATTTTCCTACGAGCTAACGCTAACACAAGTGGCGGGGTTTAGTGCGCTGCACAATTTAAAACCGCAGCGCGTTCGGTCAGTTTTTCTGACAAGGGCAAAAGGCAAGACCCCTTTGCCTACTATCGGAGAAAAGTGATATTTCAAGGCCTGCCCCGAAGGACCTTAGTGAAGATGTGCCCCCAGATCTTTTTAAAGCGCCCTTTCCAAGAACGATTTCGGGGTCACGATCAATGCCGGAATGTCATTTTTTTTAAGATCTTCCGGATAAATGGCCAGGAGATCTTTATCACCGGTGATCAGAAAATCAGCTTCCACCTCCTTGCACAAGGAGAGATAATGGTCATCCGTTGGATCCCTCGACAACGTAACGGCTAATGAAACAGGCACCAGCGTGGCCATCGCCACAACCTGGTGAATCCGCTCCTGGATGAAAATGATCTGCTCGTTCGACAGCTTCTCAGAAAGCTTGAGGAATGTGTTTTCCAGCTCACGTCTTATTGACTCGGACACATATACTTCGTGTTCTTTCAGTGCTAATACAAGCGCTTCTAGAGGCGCTCCCCCGTAGGCGGCAGAAATAATTACGTTTGCATCAATCACGACTTTAGCCATAAAGCTCCCGCCTCGCCCGATCAAGAGCTCTGAGCGCCTCCTCTTTTGAGATATCCGCCTCATCGAGAATCCTGCCAATCTCTAATAGAAGCAACTCCGGAGACCCCTCCCGCACCGGGGTGAGCCGGGCAATGGGTTTCTTGCGTTTTGTCACAACGATCTCTCTTCCCGCACGCAGGTATTTAACCAAATCCTGCTTAAACTCTCTTACACCGACAAATTTCATGTCCCTCACCTCCACGTAAAATGTTACCATAAATGTGGGAACATTCCAACGGAACACATAGGTTTATCTGCTGCCTTTTTTCCATTCTGGCAGAATCTACAAAAGGCAGACTACCGGCTGCAGCAGTCAACTGATAGCAGATACCTGAAGAACTCTTTGTGTTCCGAGGACACTTGCAAGAGTGCCCCGGCCCCTCATTGTCCGAAACGCTGATGAGGAATTTGAAGGTAATGCTGGGTTGATGTAAATGGCAGGGATGAGCCAAGACTAGATTTGATAATCATATAAAGGGCACCGCCTGTCCCATCGCAAGAATGATACAGTAAGATGGGATGGGAAAAAGGATGGTCAACCAATTAACCAACAGGAGGTGCCTT
>Ga0209427_10007542_pt1 | contig 12316 bp, 12 predicted proteins | sample DeeMarSWOR136_30_FD_187465 | JGI IMG/M metagenome (GOLD analysis project Ga0209427, IMG submission 187465) | Marine sediment microbial communities from White Oak River estuary, North Carolina - WOR-1-36_30 (SPAdes) (version 2) | ecosystem: Environmental > Aquatic > Marine > Intertidal zone >... | reverse complement strand
GGAAGCCCCCGGGACAACCTAATTTGCTCAAGAGCTCCCCTCAGTGGATTCAGATCGCGACGAAATCCAGTCCCAGCTTGCTTAACGTGGCCTTGGTGGGAACGCCGTCTTTACTCCAACCACGATCCGCATAGTAGTTGTCCAGGAGCTTCTCAATCTCATCAAATTTCAGAATAGCTCCCTTGGCGGCCCCAACAGAAAGGGCTTCCTTGTACATCCGCGGCGGGACGGTGTCGTCCGCCCTGGTGAAGCCCTCACGCATATTGAAGCACCGCTCCAGGGTGTAGATGCGCTCCGCAGTCTTCCAGTAATCGCCCATGCCGAACCTATACCCCGTGGCCGCATTGAGAAGATCCTTCATGCTCTCAGGCCTGAACCCTGCCAGTTGCGGAAACAGACAGATGCCGAGGCTGTCGTTCATCACCCGGGCGTTCTGGGTTGGGATATCTACGCCGGTGAGGTGATCGCCCCCCCGGTTGGCGGTGAGATAGGTGGTTTCGAAGCCCTTTAAGGCTCGTGTGTTCCAGGCCGCCCAACCCTGGCCCTTGGTCTCGATGGCATAGTCTCCACAGCCCTTACGCCAGGCATTCACCAGGGCTCTGAGATTCTGACCCAGAAGCTTCCCGCAGCCTTCTGCATTGGCCACCTTCTTCTGGATCTCGAGCATCGCATCCACATCGCCCCATTTGAGCGCGATGCCGTCCAGATCAGCCGCGGTGATAACGCCCTTCTCATAGCACTCCATACAAAAGCCAAGGACATTGCCCATGGAGATATAACAGAGCCCATAGTCATCAGCCGCCGCGATGTTGGCCTGCCACCCAAAGAGGTCCTTGACGCCGCAGTTAGCGCCCATCATGACGCCCTCATATTCAGGACCGTCATGGGTCATCCCGGTGAACTTGCCCGTTCGCACCACACCCCTGTGCAGGCAGGCGAGCGGGCACATGAAGCATGCATCATCACCGACCCACAGGTTCCTGTACGCCTTTTCCGCACTCAATAAATCGGCGTACTCGTAGGTGCCCTCCTTGAAATTATACACGGCCTCAGAGCCCCCATCGCTTGAGGCAGTCAACACCATGGCAGTCCCAAACTTTCTCCATTCATGGAAGCCTCCACTGGCCAAAAGCTCCGTCCAGGCCTGCTTGTTGGCCTTACGCCATGCCTTCATATTGTCGATATCAAGGCCTTTGGTTCCCCTTACGGTGATGAACTTGAGCCTCTTGGAGCCCATGACCGCTCCACTTCCACCCCTGCCGCAGGCACGGTGGATCTCGGTCATGATATTTGCATAGCGGACAAGGTTTTCTCCTGCAGGCCCGATGTACACGTTCTGGTAGCGCCGACCAAAGTCCTTATCAAGGGCGTTTTGTAACTCATAGTTACCCATGCCCCAGTGTTTATCCGCCGGGACAATCCTCACCTTGTCGTTTTCAATCACTATACCAACCGGGCTCCTAGAGGCCCCGGTGACGATTATGCCATCCCAGCCGGCGAACTTCAGCTCTGGGGACCAGCGACCACCCGTGTTGGTATGGCAGATACCAGTGTGTTCAGGGTTGCCCTTGGGAAATGTGGATGCCGAGCGTGTCACGATGGTCAGCCGGGCTGTAGCCGGTCCTGGAAGACCGTTCAAGGGGCCTGTCATGTAGCAGATCGGGGTGTCAGGGTCAAGGTAGCTTCCTGCCGGCTTGGTGCGATCCCACAGCCATTTTGCGCCTAGGCCCCTACCCCCGATGAACATCTGCGCTTCTTTCGTATCCAACGCCGTCTTCTTGATCTTTTTGGTGGTCAGGTCGACCTCCAGGATCTTACCTGTATATCCTCCAGACATATCTGTTTACCTCCTTTCTTCACGTGGTAGGTATCGGCCTACTTCCAATTATCCACGATAGTCTTTGGCCCGCCGTACAGCGTTTCGATAGCCTCGCTGGCCAAGAGATCGGCTTTCTTGGCCGCATACTTACCATCGGTCGTGCGAGGCAGAACACCAAGGGCATTTTCGGGGCACTGCTTGACGCACTCACCGCACAGGTTGCACGCATCGGGATAATCCTCCTCGGTCATTGTGAGACTCCCGTTTCTCTGAGTCGCGCAGGCCTCGACGCACTTGCCGCAATTGATACACCTATCACGGTCAACAGCGAGGGCCTTGGTGTTGGGGTCTTCATACAGGGCCCTCCTGCCGTCTTTATCGGGCTCTACGGGACAGGCGTTAATGCAAGGCCTATCCCCACACTGCTGGCAGACGATACCTACGAAGACCGTCGGCTGATAGGTGTAGATCTTGATGCGAGATTTGAATGGATTGACTTCCTTGAAGTTGTAGTAAGCACAGGCCATCTCACAGACCCGGCATCCCGTACACTTGCGGTAATCATGGGAGATTCGCCCGGCCGCAACCACCTCGCCCCGTATAGACGGTTTCATCGCGAACACATCGATGTCTATGCCCTCTGCCTGTCTGAGCAAAAGCGGGCTTAAGGCTAAGGCGCCTGCTCCAACAGCCACCCCCTTCACGAAATCCCGCCGCGTAGGATTTGAGAGCTTCTCCTTGAGTTTCGATTCCTTTTCGGGGGTTTCTCCTTTGAGCATTTTCTTCGGATCAATCATGGCTGCACCTCCTTTTCTTTTTCGTTATTGCGGAAACGAGTTCTTTCATCCGACTCGCACCTGTTCACCCCCACAAAACCTCACCGGATATCCTCCAAGCTCAAACATAGGGAGGTTCCGCACATAAGTTATCGCGTTTCTACATTACGGAGAAAATTGTTAGGCCCCTAACGGAATAACAGGCAGCTCCGTTAGGGGCCTAGTAGGCACAATTTTAAAACTGTCTGCATCAGAGATACCTATGGACATAGGTTAGTGGTGGGCAGACACAGCCATTTTTTTGATAGCAGAAGAGCCTTCGTCTGTCAAGTCAAAAAGCGTTATGCAGGTCAAAAGTCTGTAGGTGTCACCCTTCACAATCCGCTTTTAGAGGTGAACCACCTCTGAAATGATTCATCTGAGAGTTTCTTTCTTATTTCCGGCTTCTCCCTCTCTAGATATTGTCTGCCTGGATTGGCCAATTCAAAGGGATATTCACCCACCAGGTACTCCTCTTCTTGGATACACCATCCCAGGCCTCTCCATCTTTCCTTAAGTTTCCCCTTATACTCTTGCAACTCTTCTGAAGTCATTTGCCTAATCTTAGACAGATAAGTAGAAACAGTAGATGTCATTTTACCGTAGTAGACGACCACGAGCTCCATTTCTCGAGTTTGTCCATAAGCTCTGACACTCCTTCCTTCCCCGACCCAGAAGTGGTAAAAGGGTATGCGAGAGGGTATCAGAAACGGTATTTTCTCCTTGCTGCCGAGGTAGAATTCAAATTTTCCCAGCCAGCCGTTCTCCATCTCCTCTTTGAGAAACGCATTGATCTCTCCAGAGTCAAATCCCTCGTCCTCCAGTACTTTTAGCAATGTCTTCAGACGAAACAGGTGAGGTACTGCGAGCCCATCTCTCAATACCACAATTCTGTTCCTGTGGCATGGATATGGAGAGGCTCCTAAAGTATCGGATAGCAAACCCCTCACAATCAACTCTATCTTCGGCCTTTTGATGGCTTTTTCATAGACGGCCTGCATTTTCTTGAAGAATTCCTCATTAGCTGACGTCTGGCGATATTGATAGAATTCTCCGTTTTTAGCTACGATCCTTTTTTCAACTAATTTCCCCAGGGCTCTTTTGACATAAACTTCGTTCTCCTTAGTTCGCTCAACAAGGTCTTTTTGAGTTAACAGTGCCTTCGTCTCTCTGAGTAATCTTAGCGATTTGAGTAAAGACGGCTCCATGATTCCCAGTCCGTGTTCAGCGGCCTCTAAGACCACCGACAGGTTTTCCTTTTTGTAATTAGATAGTCTTCGATGACCATTTCCCCTAATCTTAGGGGAGAGGTGAAGACAACTCTACCCAGGTTTTTCTTGGCTAAAATGGAGGCCAACTCCTTCAAGCGCGGACCCTGGTCTAACATGATTATGTTCAGGGTGATGCCGGCCTGCCGGTAGTAGAGGGATTCCTGGACCACTCCAACAACCGCCCGCTCAAAGCCGACAAACCTGCCATCCTCTGTATTAGGTTCAGTATCCGTGATGAGATAGGCCTGCCTGTCTCCTTTCTCAGCGAAGACAGCTTTTCTGAATGCCCTCATCGCCGCCCTTATGTCCGTTGTCCCGCTCGAAAAACTGGTGTTTAATAGCTCGTAATAGGGTATCTCCCTCACTCGAGACGAGAACAGGTAGACTTTCAGCCAATCTCTTGGCTCCCCTCTGATCATTTCAGATAAGGCTAAAGCTGTATCTATGGCTGCATTCATCTTTTCTCCGCCCATACTCCCAGACTCATCTATAATCAACCCAGAACACATTCTCGTTTGATGTATTTCCTCGTAGACATGAAAGTCCTCGAATTCCAAGGAAATATGTCCTTGCCTTGACTTTTCCAAGGCCTTTCTCTCTAAGGCATTGAGAAACGTCTCCTCAAAATCGACCTTATCATATTCGTCTCCCGGCTCATATTTCCTTGAGCTGACAGAGAGCTCTGAACCATAACCTGGCTCCTGGATGGTATGAGGACCAATCTCCTTTTTGGCCAAGCTCTCCAAGGTTCTTCTCAAGATGATCTTAGCCAGTTTTCTTGCCCCCTTTGGGGTTATCCTGATCTTCCCCCTCTCTAAATCAATATCTCCCTGCTCAATATATTCTCTCAAGGTGTCTTCCAAGTCTTGACCGGTTATTCCCTCTGGCTGCCACCTTAACTGCCTTATTTGCTCCTCTAGTGCTCTTCTTACCTTATCTCCAGTTATCCTTTCGGCGACCTTATCTACCTCCTCTCCCTCCAAAACTCTGTCCATTATCTGAGAGGCCAATCTCTCTTCATATTCCTTTAGCTTCTCCTCATATTCGGCCTGTTTTCTCGTTCTCTCGTGCAATCGTCTCCTGGCATGCTGGCTGGCTTTCTCCCTTAAACTGCTCTCTCGATATTGCATTTGCCTGAGTAGATCCTGAAGAGACCGATCCTTGGAGCCGGCAATCTCGCCCAAAATCCTACTATCCTCAGGTTCCTTGACTAGACATCTCGTGCAGATTTCCACTCTTTCAGATCTCCCCTCTACCATTTTACCATTTGGGGAACAAACACCCTTCCCCTGATTGTCTCTTCACTCACTATTCTTTTGTGCCAGGCCAGATTGACCAGAGTTTCCAAAGCTGAATAGTCATACTCGGTCAAGACTTCCTTATCGACTTTCTCTGGACAGCAGAATAACTTCTTCTCTGCCTCATTCAGATCATCGGTCACTCTTTCCTGGCCCATTCTTTTCATTTGCCCTATCACGCTGCTTAGCTCTCGGTATCCTTGAAGCCTTTCCGTAACATCGTTTAACCCATCGGAGAATAGGGAAGCTATCTCGCCAGCCAGTTTTTCCTGATCCGTCTCGTACGGAAGATTGAAATCCTCTAAGGCATTCCAGAGTAAATCCTCAGTCACCTGGTTGGTTTTTCGAAAGCTTTCCTTTGGCCTCTCAAAATCTATTAGATCAGCCCTTAAGCCAATTCTTCCCCGCAAGGCTAACCTTAATCCCTGATAGGCATCCCTTAGATTAGCTACCTTTCGATTTTCCAATTCAACTGAGGCATAGGTATGATCTAGCCCTTTGGTGCTTCCCCTTATCGAGGCTTTCTTATCTAACCAACGGCAAATTCGGCTGTGTCTGACCGCCTTATTGACCAGATCCGTAATCCACCAAGGTAGCACCACCTTTCTCTCTAACTCTTCCAAAGCCGGGTAGAATAGAGCCTCTGGTATTTCAACCCGCTGGTCATATTTCTTGATCCTGAATTTCTCCCTTAGCATTATTTCCCTTTCCACTTTCTCTTCGGGCAAATCCATGTAGATCAACTCCAGCCTGTCGAGCAGGGGTCGAGGAACCTCATTAACATGAGAAAAGCCCTGGGGATTACCAGTGGCTATCAAAACCAAATCCAGAGGATGTTCCCAGTTATATTCTTCCAGAATCGCCTTTTTCTCCTCCAGAACAGGGTGCAGGAGAACCTGGACTTTAGTTCTAATGGCAGGCAATTCATCAACAAACAGAATTCCCCGGCTGGCCCTGAAGACTCCAGTGCCCGTGAAGACCGCGGGGTCAGCCGGACTCTTGCCCTGGGCAATTGCCTGGATGTCTTTTAGGCCCAACAATTTGGCCTCATTCGTATATTCATTACCTTGAATCCGAGAGAACCTCTTCTCTCCCCTAATTAATTCAATGCCATACTCTTTGATTGGATCTTTACTGCCCCGACATCTTGGGCACAGCAGGCTGGCTCGCCATTTCGGGTCATCGTTATAAGGACAACCGCGAATGACCGGGATTGCCGGTAGAAGCTTGGTGAGCGATCTGGCTAACCTTGTCTTCCCGGTCCCCTCTTCAGATACTAAGTAGGGATGAGCCCCGGATAACAACGCCCTCAAGACATCCTCTTTCACCTCTTGCCTGCCTTGAATGTCCGGTAATGGATCCTCACCTTTTTTTACTTTCTCCAAGATTGAATACCGTAACTGATAGGCCACCGGCAACGGCTCATAGCCTTCCAAATCAACAGCTTTCTCTTTCATCTCTCCCTTCCCTTATCAAATCTTTCAGTCAGGCAGGCTTTGTCAATGCAACGAAAATTCATTATGAAGGAAAGGGGGGAAATAAGCAAGCTCCAGGACTACACCCTGGGGTAAAAACCGATTGGTTTGAGACTTGCTTGGGCTCCGCTAAGAAGGGGCTGTCTCCACGCCCCTTCCATGGTATAGGACCCACTAAAAACCGCTATAATTATTTATGTCTTTCCCCTGTCCCCAAAGGAGAAGATTTGATGGTCAGACTCTATATCATTTCAGACACCCGTCGTGATGACGAGGCTGATCTTTCGGAGAGTACGGACTTGATGAGAGTTCAGTCAGTCATGTACGTGCCCTTGATCAGCAAGTCAAAGATCAGGGGAGTTATCTACGTTGACAGCGTCACCAAACCAAATGGATTCCGAAGGATGGGGAATAATATATCAGGTAAAGGACTGGTGCTGAGCAGTATGATCGGGAGATCATTTACAACTTGAGCAGTGCATCAAGCAGGCCCATGCCAACTCCCTTCTTTTTGACCGCCAGCAGTGGAGTGGCCGTTGTCTTAATTAAATGCTCCGTTACACTCCCCAGCAAGATGCCCGCTCCTGCTTTTCTACCCCTTGCCCCGATGACGATGAGGGAACTCTGGTGTTCTTTGGCCGCCTGCTCAATGCCCTTGTATTCCTTTTTCGCTAGCCTGAATAGGGGGGCCACCGAAACGCCCTTCAGATCAATTTTCTCGATGAATTCCCGATAGTTTCTTTCTGCGTGCCCTCTCATGATCTCAGCAAATTCTTGGTAGCTCTTTCCGGTCTTGGAATAGCCGATGGGGACATTATAAACGTGAAGACAATAGATCTCTCCTATCTCAGTAGATGCCGATGCTATAGCTACAGCTGCTTCCATTGCGTCCATTGAGTTCTCCGAAAAATCCACTGGCACGAGGATATTCCTGAACCAGGCCTTACTTCCCTCAGGGACGAAGAGCACTGAACACGGTGCCTTTCTGGCAAGTTTTTCGAACAGCGTTCCGCTCGCTGTGGGTCTCCGACGTTTCCGCATGACAATGAGATCGATTTCCGCCTCCTTAGCCAGCCGCAAAAACTCGATCAGCGGTGAACCTTCGGCAAGCTTATAGGTAATCTGGGTGTCAGGATGGCCGTCGAAGTATTTCTTGACAAGGACCTCCATCTCTCGTTTCGCATATTTATCAACGGGTTCAAACAAATCCGGGTACTCCTCAAGAAGGTCCTCTGGAATATCCAGGGTGCTGGCAACATGGAGAAAAATAGTCTTCTCGGACTTGGCCATCCGGCTGATCAGGGCTGCATAGCGAAGGGAAGCCCCGTCCTGATGAGCAAAGGAAATACCCACTAAAAGTCGCCTAAATCGATACATATCTTACTCCTTTCTAATCTCAATCAATACTCCCCGCCTCGCTGCCTACACGGGGTGATGGTGGCTCACCAGAGAGCTAGTTCACTAACAAGAACCCACCTCTGGAATAAGGGAGTGTAAAGCAACCTCAATTTCAGTCCTTCTTGGTCACCTCCACGACACCATGGTCTGCGTTTACCTTTACCCAATCGCCGGTGGCGATCACTTCGGTCGGGTCATTGTCCAAATCCGTCACCGTGGGAACGCGCATAACCACGGCCCCAATACCGGTCAGTGAATTCACCTCCCTGATAATCATGGCCTTAGGGGATTGACCTAGCAAACGAATAACCTGGGCCACCGTGGACCACCCGGAGGACCCCTTGGCCGAGGGAAAAACCAGGACCTTGTCTTTAAAGCTCTGGCCCCTGAGTTCGTGTCTCCTTTCGGTTATAATACCCGTTGCAGCGTCCACACCTCCCCATGTGGAGATAGTCTGCCTGGTTACGAGGGCCTCGCCTTCGGAGCTCCCTCCGACAACCTTTCTTCCCTTCAGGACGATCCGTTTCATCGTAATTCTCCCCTCCATGTGCCGGTGATGGCTGCCTTAATACAGTCCTCCATACTGCCAAACCAAACCCCCACCCCCGCAATTGCGGGGGCATAGTGGGCATGTTTGGCAGAATCGGTGGCAACCACTTTCGTCCCACTCGGGAACAGGTTGGTATTCAAGGGGCAACTGTCCGTCATCACCTGGCCGCCTGCCTTTAGAATGATATCCGTGTACCCATTGCGGTCGGCAATGGCCTTGAGTTGATGTGCCGTCCATATCCACAGCGTGACATTCTCGTGGACCTTCTTGCCCTCCAGCAATCTGGTCACTTCCCTGAGCTCTTCCAAGGAATAATGCGGGCATCCGATGTTGATCAGATCAACTGCTGGGTCATTGGCGGAGTTCAGAGCCTCGTAGGTTTGCCTTCGTTCCCCTTGACCGTAGGTCAGAGTTTCCTTGATCCTTTTGTGACCGAATGCCGCCTCCAGGGTGGGGGCCTCTGGAGTTACCCCCACCACGTGATACATCATGATGCCGCCGGAAGAGGCCCCGGCCGCGTTAAAGCCCTTAAGCATGCTGATATTGGGGACCATCCCGTATCTGAGATCAATGACCGGAACAGCAAGTTGACTCATCTCTCCTGCATAGTAGCCCAGGAGATACCAGTCCCTCACGCTATTAACATCAATCTCCACATGGATTAAATGGTCACCCAGACGGTTCTCATCCAGATGAAACCCCGAGAGGGGCACCTTTCCGGTAAGGGCTATGGGGAAGGCGCTGTGAGCGGCCTCTGTGTTGGTACGGGCGCCGAGGACCGCATTGCAAAATGGTACTGCTGAGGACTCAGTCCAGGCGCAGTGCTCGCCTCTTGTCGGCACATTTCCCACCTGATAGGGCGTGCAGGTAGCTGTAAGGCTGATCCCAGTCCTTATGCAGTATTTCCTGATCGCCTCCATGAGTCCATGCAGGGTTTCCGGGGCCCCCATGAGCTGCCACCTTTCCAGGTCCATGGCAAAGATGTGAGTCGTGTTAAGAGTCTCGACGTAATCCACGACGATTTTGTCCTCGGAGTCAAGAAGGAACTTTGAGACCAGCCCGTCGGCGTCTTGAACGGTAACGACCTCAGGATAAGGGTGGAAGCCGATGAGAAGGTGTACATTGTTTGTGTTTATAAACCGTTCGACACCGAGCGCATCGGCGTACTGTACCAGGATTTCCATGGCCCTCTGTTTCGCACGACCACGTTTCCCATCCAGCATTTCCTGTTCATCTCTGGCTAGCTTTACCATATGCTGCTCGTTTCATGGCCCCAAACACCTATCTGATCCTAAGCCGATCAGATTGGCCGGGGAAACCAGAGACAGCTATCCCAAGGGCCACTGATCTCGGGACACTCACAAACCTCTTCTGAGACATATTCATAAACCTTCCCCTTTGCCACTGTTGAGTGACTGAGGATCTGGAACTGTATTGGTTACACAGCCTGCCAACTTATAAATCACCCATTAATACCTGTCAAAGGCATTCTTTATACAACCCCCACTATTCTAGTACTTCGGCCACAATTGAACTTGATACGTAAAGGGGCATGCGCTGTGCAAGAAGAACGGATGGCAGCCTCTTTTCCCTTGATCCTCGAGGCCATTTTCCCGTACACTGTGCTCCAAACACCGTACGAGTCCAGTAACACCACAAATTGAGAGCAGAGGGAAAATGGCAGCAAGGCTTCGATTTGCGCTCATGGGACTTGGGAATGTTGGCGGCATCTACGTGAGGGCACTGAAGCATGTTCCGGATGCGGAACTGGTGGGCTTCATCGAGGCCTATACGACTGTAAAGCCGGGGTGTCCCAACAGGATCGAAATCCACGACAAAAAGGGAGCATCATGCTCGGAGAATCGCAGGTCATCACCTGGGATATGGACGGCGTGGAACCTCCGACCGTGGAAAGGGACAATATCGTCACAGGTGCGACTGACCCGACGGGCATCGGTGCCAAAAACCATGAGCGGATCATCAGGTATTTCACCCAGGCCATCCGCGAAGATCGGGATCCCCTGGTAAATCCAGCTAGTGCGCGTGTGACGAGTGAATTGATTAGGGCAATCTACAAATCCTCTCGCGAGGGCAGGACCGTGGAGCTTTCAGAGGGGAGGGATTGATGAAATTCTGCATCTGCAGCGAGACATTTGAAGGGTGGGGTTTAGGAGATATCTTCAAATTCGCGGCGCAAACGGGGTACCAAGCTGTGGAGGTAGCGCCCTTTGCCTTTTGTGACTCCGTGGCAGAGGTAACCAGGGAGGAAAGGGAAGGGATTCGCAGATCCGTTGAGGAGGCAGGTATTGAGATAGCCGGCCTTCATTACCTGCTCCGCTCCCCTGCAGGCCTGCACCTTACTGGCCCTGATCCAGAGATCCGGCTCAGGACAAGGCAATACCTCCGGGACCTGGTTCACTTCTGCGCTGATATCGGTGGCAAGGTCATGGTCATGGGCTCCCCCCCACAGCGAAACGTGGTCGAAGGAGTAAGCTATGAGGAGGCGTGGCGGTTCGCCAGGGATGCCTTCAAAGAGTGCTCTGAACTGGCTCGCCACCATGGAGTAACCCTGTGCATAGAGCCCCTGTGCCATGAAATGACCAACTTCATAAACACCACAGAGGAAGCCATGAAGATGGTAGAGGAGGTGGGCCACCCGAATTTCCGTTGGATATTGGACACCTACAGCATGAACTGTCAGGGCGTAGATATAGTTCAGGCCATTGAAAAGTTCCAAGGCCATTTAGCCCATGTGCATGTCAACGATGATAACAAAAGCTGGCCAGGATCAGGTGGCATCGACTTTAGGTCCATAGCAGAGGCCCTTAGGGACAAAGATTACGAGGGCTATATATCCGTTGAGGTGTTCGACTTTGAGCCTGACCCGGAGACCATTACTCGGGAGGCTATCAAATATCTCAACTCGGTTTTCGCGTAAACCCTTTTCAACATTTCTTAAGGAGGTAGCATGATGGAAGCGACCCTATTCAAAAAGCGGTCCATGACGTATGGAGTGGCCCTTTTCATCTGCGCCGTGTTTTCATTAGCGACCATTTCGATTGCGTCAGGCAGGCCGTTCCGTACGGGGAAAGTCCCTGGAAGGTTCGGCTGTGCCGCGTGCCACCTGGCTTCCAGGGGAGGAGGCGAACGGAACCTCTTCGGAAAGGACTATGAAAGGATTGCTATTCCAGCCGGCGAAGAATACACCAAAGAGCTGGGGGCATTGGATTCTGATGGGGACGGATTCACCAATGATCAGGAATTCGCTGCCGGTACACACCCAGGATATCCCAACTCCAAGCCGTGAGGCACCGTCGTAGATGGCGTTAAGCACCTCACCCACAGCCCGCTGGACAATTTTGTCTTCCAGCACCGGTTACCTATCGGCCGCTGCTTACCATCTTGCTTCGGGATATATACTCTTTTGACCGGCTTCACTGATCCCGTACGGCTGCCAGTGCATGACTTGGGGCCGATACAAAGGCTAGACTTTCCAAAAGCTCAATTCTTATTAGCGACGGCAGCTATGCCGCTAAATAGCTCCTTTAAAATCTTCCTATATTCCTTCTTTAATAAAATTTAAAAGGCCATCATCAAGCGGCCGCGGGTTCGTCTGAATACGCCTTGTCTGAACTAATGTATTTTCCATCAGCTTTTGAGCATCTCCTTTACTAATACCTAATTCTGAAG
>Ga0209427_10007541_pt1 | contig 12317 bp, 9 predicted proteins | sample DeeMarSWOR136_30_FD_187465 | JGI IMG/M metagenome (GOLD analysis project Ga0209427, IMG submission 187465) | Marine sediment microbial communities from White Oak River estuary, North Carolina - WOR-1-36_30 (SPAdes) (version 2) | ecosystem: Environmental > Aquatic > Marine > Intertidal zone >... | reverse complement strand
CTTCCGGCCTCTAAAGGGCCGGCTTTCCCCTTCCTGCTCACCCTCGAAGGGTACCCCACTTCTCCACCAGATTCGCTCAGAAACAACGGAGTCTCCTTAAAAAGTCCGGAAACTCCAGCATCCTTAATGTGGACATTCACTTTTAAGAAAAGGATAATGGGCAAACTTGAGATTTTTCGGTCGAGGCGGCCTTTTTTAATCGCTTTGGTAGAGATGAGGGGGCTTAGTGGCTTTGGGACGTCCGAAGATCGTTATCACAGATTGTGACCATGGATCGATTGAGGATGAAAGGGCTATCTTCAGCTTACCAACCCACGTGTGAAATGGCTATATCTATTAGATAACCCCCCGTTAGCAGAATTGCGGTGAACAAGTGTAACTTGATCGTGGCGGCCTGGGCAGGGATCAATTGAGGTGTTTGGTCGTAGTACCGACACAGGCCTTGCACTGACCGATAGGCCTGTGGCAAGGAAAACATGGCCAACAGCGCTGCGTATGGCAATGTTCCCACTGCCGTGCCGATCACCACGATGATGTAGACACAAGCGAGTAAAATAATGTAGCCCGGAACCGCCTTCTTCTTACCCATCACGACAACGAGGGTTTGCTTGCCGGCGGCCTTGTCGGCAACGTAATCTGGGTATTCGTTGATATAAAGGATCAGTGCTGTCAGTATACCAATGGGCACCGATGCCCAGACGGCCGGCGAGGTAATGGTCTGCGCCTGCACGTAGTACGCACCGCAGACGGCCAGGGGACCAGCGGCCAAGCCGGTTGTCAGTTCACCCAGGCCGTGACCACGATAGGCCAGCTTGATCGGTGGTGCATCATAGAAATAGCAGATGAACATAGCCGCCAGGCCGATGGCCAGCACGGGCCACCCACGGGTCCAACTCAAATACAGGCCAATGAGCACGGTGAGGGCAAAGAAGATAAGCGACAGCATCAGCATCCGGCGAGGGGAAGCTATGCCATCCTGGATAACCCGGCTGCCACCACTGAACGGCGTGAGTTCCAGGTTTATGGCATCGTCGGTGGAAAGATGATCGTAGTAATCGTTGGCGGTGTTGATGCCGGCGTTGGCGCAGATCACGCCCAGGAATGTCAGGAGGAAATACCACAGGTTCAGATAACCGTCATGCCAGGCAATGGCCGTGCCCAGTATTGTAGATGTGGCCGTGGCTGTGAAGAATGGTGCGCGAATTGTGTGGAAGAATTGCTTCAATGTACTCCTCCTGTCATACCCTTGAGGATCCAGAGTATCGATTCTGAAAAGAAATGGGGTTTCTGAAAAGAAATAGGGTTATCGAAAAGCATAAGGGAACCCATAAGGATTTAATATTAACCCATTAGGATGTACTATTAACCCGTTAGGATGTAATATTACTGATTTTGATGATGAAAAACGAGGACGTCCAGAATTTATTGTAATGGGTTTATTGCCCCAAACCCCTTTCGCTCTCCTGAATGCGATTTTGAGCATTCTCATTTTCATCATCGAACACTATTGTCCCTTCGTTTCAGGGTTTGAGCAATAGCCCCCAATGGTCTTACGCCAATTTCATTATGGGGATTAGAACACCTATCCAAATGGCCACATAAAAACCTCTACGCCGTAACAGAGGCTATCTTATTAGATTAGTTCTTCATACATAATCAATAAGAAGCCCTCGGTCAATATCCAATTTTGATCAATGTGCGTTGATACGATATTCATAGTTCAACAAATACAATATTCAGTATCTCGAGCAAGAAATCAACATCCATGCGTGTAATGCACATTGGTTGTCTGATGCGTGGCACGATGCCGTAAAAACCACCTTTGCCGCGGACGTCGCCAATCATGTCGTGATTGGACTTGAATTTCTCATGAGCGGCAAGGGGATTGTGTCTAAAGCGAACATATGTTTCGAGATCTTGGATATTAAAGCACAATGTCTCGGTGATGCTTTCTGCTTGACCCACTGTACTTCTTTCGGGTATATTTTTCCCCAAGCCAGGGCTCGTGAAGTTGCACTACACTGAACGGAAAAGGAACGAAAGCAGGGAAGGATAATCCAGTAGTGTTCACCCACGCTATTGCCTCTATTTCCCTTAAAGGCGAGCAGGGAAAGAGGATAGGTGATCATTGTGAAGCTCCCCGCCCCCAGGGCGGGGCTTCCCGGGCACTTGCCGGCCAAACTACCATTTAATAAATCGGAGGGAGACGAAATGGAGGTCAGAAGGCTTCAAAATTACATTAACGGTGAATGGGTTGACTCCGAATCAAAAGAGCTTGAAGAAGTGCGAAATCCGGCCTGGGATAAACTTTTGTGTCATGTGCCAATGAGCACGAAAGCCGAAGTTGATCGTGCAGTTCAGGCGTCGAAAGACGCCTTCCCGGAATGGAGAAACATCCCACCCGTGACCAGATGCAGGTATCTCCAAAGGCTGATTGAATTGATGGAGGAGAGATTCGATGAACTGAGTAGAGTGCAGACAACTGAACACGGTAAGACCATCGATGAATCAAGGGGTGAAACCAGACGTGCCATTGAGATGGTGGAAGTGGCTTCAGGGATCCCTTCATTAATGCAGGGGTTTAATCTGGAAGATATTGCAGCGGGTATTGACGAATATGCAATTTACCAGCCCTTGGGGGTCTTTTGCGCTCTAGCCCCCTTCAATTTCCCCTTCATGGTGCCCCTCTGGTTTTTGCCTTTTGCCATTGCGTGTGGAAATACCTTCGTCGTTAAGCCTTCTCCCAGGACCCCGATGAGTCAGGCTGAGCTCTTTAGCATTTTTGACGAGGTAGGGTTTCCACCGGGTGTAGTGAACCTCGTTAACGGTGCCGCGGATGTAGCAAATCATCTCATGGAGCACCCTGATATTCAAGGTGTGACCTTTGTCGGCTCTACCCCGGTGGGCAGAATTGTATACCGCAAGTGCGGTGAAACCGGTAAGAGGGTTATCGCCCAATGCGGGGCCAAGAATTTTCTCGTTATTATGCCCGATGCTGAGCTCGATAGTTCTATGGCAAGTCTCATGTCGTCATTCTTCGGCAATACTGGCCAACGCTGTCTCTCTGGGGCCAATGCCCTGGTAGTTGGCGACGATGCGGTTTATAAGCGATTTGTGGATAAGTTCGTGGAGGCGGCAGCCAACATAAGGGTCGGCGACGGTCTCGATGAATCCGTGCAGATGGGCCCCCTGCAAAATGTTGCATCAAAACAGAGGGTAGCCGGGGTTATCGAAAGGGGTGTTAAAGAGGATGCTCAACTGACCCTGGATGGGAGGAAGCTAAACCTGGTTGGGGATGTTCCGGAAACCTGTTTCCTTAACCCGACTGTTTTTGAGAATGTGACACCGGATATGAGCCTCGCCAGGGAGGAAATCTTCGGACCAGTGGCTTCGATATTGAGGGCCAAGGACCTGGATGAAGCGATAGAAATTATCCATGGCAACCCTTACGGCAATGCCGGATCGATTTTTACGAGCAGCGGAAAATGGGCCAGACAGTTCCAGCATGATGTTGCAGTGGGTAACGTCGGCATCAATATCGGGATCGTAGCGCCTATGTCGTTCTTCCCCTTTGGCGGGCGGAAGGATTCCTTCTTTGGCGTAACACATGGGCAAGGCAGAGATGCCATCCGATTTTTCACCGACCCCAAAGTGGTCATTCAGAGGTGGTTCTAATGAAATTAAACACGATGGCAGCGGTCATGAGCTTTGTCTCAAAGGTTGAGAATGAGTCTGCTCAATTATACGAGGATTACGCCAGGAGATATCCGAAAATAGGAGATATCTTTTCATCTTTTATCAAGGAAAATAAGAGATTCGAGAAGGGGATAAAACAGACCTATTTTGGGGTGATTACGGATACCATTGAGGCATGTTACTCTTTTGAGGGCCTGGATACGGATGATTATGAGTTTGTTATCAATTCAAATCCGAGTACACCTCTTGCCAATGCCTTACAGATGGCCCTGGAAATAGAGGATAAGATCGAGAAATTCTATCTTAAGGTGGCCGAGCTATCAAATTCGTTGATGGCTGATATACCGATAGCATGTACGAGGGTTGCCAAAAAAAGGCAAGATCGTAAGGCCACCTTACAATCCCTCCTCGAAAAGGTCTAAGCCCGTCGGTGTATGTGGATTGAATACCTTGAATATACCGGGCAAAGATCAGGAGTATCCCATAGGTTTTTTCTTTTCCTCAGCCTGCCTCTCCCCGGACTTTCAGACCTCTGCCCCCTGGATTCGAGAGATTAGGTTTTAAGCACAACTCCCATTATTCCTATAACGGCAATTCCCGTTTTCCTATTATGGTGATGGGCCTATCCACGTAACCCTCTCAGGCCAGAAGTGCAAGGTTTTGGCAGGCAGGGGATTCATTCCTCCCTTATCCAGGGGAAAAGAGCTTGAAAGGGAAGGGATTTTAGACTATAGAATAATCTTGAGTATCGGGAAGGGGATTCGAGAGAGAAGTCCCACGCCTCTGGGAAATACGGAGAATATCCCATGAGAAAATACATCAAATGGATTGTCTTGGGGCTGATCCTCGCTTTTACCGTAGGGATCGAGGCTTACAAGGGGGAAGGGAAGCTGCCCTGGGCCATCATTTTTGCCGGTGTGGTGGTCTTCTTTGTCTACTTTATCTGGAGGCGAAAATAGGCTCGGTAAGAGCGGAAAAGAGTTGGGGTGATCAGGTGGAAATGAACTGCTCGAGATGTGGAACCCCCTACGAACAGGGAGATCTGTTCTGTCGAAAATGTGGAGCGAGGGTGATATCCACCCCGCAAGCACCAGGGCAGGTCACTCCATTCGAGATGGAGCTCATGGCCCTTCTGAAGACCATAAAAGAGTTTCGCGCGTGGATAGACCAGAAGAAGAGAAAAAATGTCCGTTTCATGAGGGCCTACAAGGAGAGAATAGAAGGGGAGATACGTCCATCCATCAATGAATTCGATGAAAAATACCGGGAGACGGAGAAGGGACAGTCGCCTCTCTTCCACCTTATCATGGAGTCCTTTTCCTGGCTCAGCCGCCCGATTGGCCTTATGGAAACGGAGCTCAGGCCATCGGTCGGCATGGGGGTTTTCCTTGAGCGATGGATGGTGACGAAGGCTGCTGAGGACTATCTGAAGGAGTGTTGTCAAGAGGCCGATCAACGTATCGATGAGCTAACGAAGGAGATCGGGTTGGACTAAGTTAGAATGAGCCAGGTACACGAGCGCTACGCCCGCGAGATCTGAGGCGAGGAATCTCGTGCCTCCAGCTCAAAGGTACCATGGCCGATTGTTCAAACTAAAGGAATAAATCCAGGTGAGTGAAGGGGTACTAGTGAGTGAAGGGGTACTGGTGTGTGAAGGGGTATTATGGAAGTCCTCGAAAAGGGAAAATCAATTTCCATTTATACCGGTGAGAAGTCCCCGATTAAAGATATCCTCGTGGACGCAGGGATTGTCATAATCTTGATATGGGGGGTTTTTACCGTTCTCGTCTATTTTTTCTCAAGGTCTGGTGGAGAGATGCTCCCGTATTTCATCGCGATTACATTGCTCCTCGTCGTTCCCCTCGTCTCCGGGATTTTGATTCGACAATCCCGACGCTATAGGGAGATCCATTTTGATGGGGAGAGAAAGGTGCTCTCCCTCAGGGGTGTATGGCGCTCCTGGCAGGTTCCCTTCGAGGAGATTAAGGGGTTTCAGGTGAATAGGTATCGTTTCAAGAGAGATGTCTTCCTCTATCGATTCGAGGCCATCCATTCTTCAGGCAAGATCCTTCGGCTGGTTCAGGATGTCCCGGACAGCGAACCACTTCATTCCCTGGGCGAGAAAGTCCGAGAGCTTGTCAAAAGGCCCCTCCACGTGTATCACTAATCCTCAAATCACCAATTGTCCCGCTTGCCCGATGAAAAAAAGTGGGGTTCATTTCGAACCCCACCGATAAAGTGAACGGTAGTTTACAACCAACGATTAGGATAACCTGCCTGGAAAAGCGTATAGTATTGAGCATGAGCTGAAGATTATGAAGCTTCAAGCTGAATGCTCTATATCCTATTGCTTCTTGAAAGCCTTACTGCCAATTCCAAAAAGGAGAATTCCCACCCCAAGCAGGAGCAAAGACACTGGACAGGGCAAAGGCCAGCCACCAATTGGGTTTGGTTTTCCAGCAAACATCAATATTGCGTCGTAGATTAACAACGCGCCAGCTATTATCAATAGCCATTTTGCTATCGTTAACATGCTCAGCCTCCTCTTGCTATATATCAACTACTTATGGGAGTTCCAAAGTTTTAATAAGGATACCTCTATGAATATCTGATTTACGTGGTTATAAAATTTCAGAAGATTATTTCGTTGTTTCTTTACTTCAATACTCTGCGGCTTGTTGCCCGGATTCCCTTTCCCTCCCTGAAAAGAATTTTTTATTATTCTCGATTTCGCCTCACAGTAAAAAGAACATGGAGCACTGCTTCGTTCCATAATGGATGGGGCAGCACTGAATAATTTTTTGCTCCGGGGAACCCGGGCAACAGCCGATTTTTAGATTATCCTTGAATTCCTACCACTTCTCCAACATATTACGCTCAGAAACAACGGAGTTTAAGAAATTCAAGAAACTCCAGCAAATACTAACCTTGATGCCTTGCTGGATCATCATCCAGCTTCGGCCCATGCCTTGAGTCCTCGCTCCTCCTCTGTCCCGGGAACAATATTATCGAGGGTAAGGCCGATGAGTCCACCAACTGCCATTCCCGTACTCCCCACGGTTGTGATGATATCACCCACCCATTTCCACCAGCCCCAGGTTTCACCCATGGGGTGTGCGGCAAAATATTCGGGCAGGCTCAATCCCATGAAGAAGGCGAATCCGATGATAAACAGGTTCCGGGCAGAGGTCATGTCACAGAGCACGAGGTTGGACAACCCCACCGCTGCGATCATGCCGAAAAGTCCGCAGTACATGGCGCCCACAACAGGATTCGGCATAGTGGTAAAGATCGCCCCGAACTTCGTGACAAAGGCAAGGATGATCATCACCGTGGCCCCCCATCTCACCACGTGGCGGCTGGCCACCCTGGTCAGGCCGATGGCCCCGATATTCTCCGAATAGGTTGTCGAGCCATTGCAGGTCTGGAGAAATCCGGCGATGAGACAGCCAATACCCTCGGTTCCCAAACCCCTGCTGATCATGGAGCCGGTGGGGATAGGGGCCTCGCTGATCCGGGAAACCGCGTAGTAGTCTCCGATTGACTCGATCATGGAGGCAAGGTATGCGGCCACCATGGCAAGGATGAGGGCGATTTGAAACTGCGGAACGCCCCATTTGAATGGAACAATGGGCATGTAACTAACCCATGGGGCTTCAGCTACCTTTGCCCAGTCAACAAAGGCCGGATGCCCGGGCCCAACCCAACCCACTGCCGAAATGATGATGGCGATGACCCATCCGGTGACGATGGCGAGAAGGACCGGAAAGAGGAGAAAGAGCCTCGACTTTTTCCCGAAAAACTGCGAGTACAGTATCAGCGCAATGATAGTGAGCCCGGCAACGAACCAGCTTCCCCCCAGTCCCCCTGAAAAGGCCTGAGGGGCCCCCACCTTATACAGCGCCAGTCCAATCAGGGCGATGGTCGGTCCAATGGTGACAGGCCCTACATATTTCCTCACCTTTCCGATGAGTCCGGACCATCCGAGGACGATCTCAAAAGCGGATGCGATGATGATGGCACCGGTGATCTGCTGAACGGCAATTTCATAGCCCATTCCCTTTCCGACCGTAGCTCCGATGATGACAAAGGCCGGGGGGAGGAAGGAAAAAGAACCGCCCTGAACCACGGGAAGCCTGTTTCCGATGGTGGACTGGAGCCACGTCGTGATTCCCGAGACGAGAAAGATCGTCGAGATGAGAAGGGCCGTATCTCCCGCGGTCATCTTCATGGCCGATGCAAGGAGTAGGGGAATCAAGACCGTAGCTCCAAACATGGTCAGATAATGCTGGATTCCGAGAAAAATGCTTTCACCAGTTGGTGGCTTATCTTCTATGGTGTAGATAATCCACTTTTTTTCAGCCATTTATATCCCTCCTTTTTATATAATGACTGCCTATGAGATCCTTCTACCTCCTTTCATTGAGAGGAGAAAACCTAATCTCACCTCCTTTCTTAAAAATGGACTTGAGATTTTATCTAATGATGGGGGCTCAACAGGTTTGTCTATAAAATTTTGGCCATCATACGCAAATACCGTATGTTTGTCAAACAAATAATGTAAAATCTCTAAAAAATTCGCTCTTCACTGCTTAAAAATTTTTAAGGGGGATACCGTAGAAATCGAGCTTCGTAAGTTCTCCCCATCTAGAATATTGGAATAATGGAATGATGGAATATTGGGTTTGTATTTTATCCGGTTTGATATCCACTATTCCAATAATCCAACATTCCGATATTCAATGTGAATTCGTGCTCAGAGCTCCTTTTCCGAGTTTTTCACAGATCTCATACTCTCCCAGAGTTTCCTGATGAAATATGTATGTACAAACACAGCTAATTAGTTGAGAGCTAACATAGTATTTGATTGAGAAAGTTCTGATGCCTATTTACTTCCTTCCGCCCAAGAACTCAGAAATTCCCGATTTTAAAAGGCCAGACCATCATTTCTCACGGAAGCCTGAAAGTCTTCCGCTTGATATATCGTCCCCCTCCGGGCTGCCCCAGAAACTTTCCCTCTTTGACGAGGACCTTGCCCTGGGCAATGACTATGCGAGGCACTCCCTTCCCCTTATACCCCTCGTAGGGCGTATAATCTACCTTTTGATGGTTGGTCTTCGCCGTAATGGTGAACCGCTCCTTCGGATCAAAGACAACCAGGTCGGCATCGCTGCCCACTGCTACAGTCCCCTTTTCTGGATAGAGGCCAAACAGCTTGGCCGGGGTGGTGGAAACGAGGTCGACAAAGCGATTGATGCTGACACATCCCCTGTTCACCCCCTCGTTATACATGAGGCAGAGGCGATTCTCTATCCCCGGGGCCCCGTTTGGGATCTGTGAAAAGTCGTTTTTTCCGAGATCCTTCTGACCTTTGAAGTTGAAGGGGCAATGGTCCGTTGAAATGACCTGGAGGTCACCAGAGGCCAGGCCCTGCCACAGGGGGGCATGGTTGGATTTGTCCCTGAGGGGTGGAGACATGACGTACTTGGCCCCGTTAAATCCCGGTTCTTCGTAGTTCTTGTAAGAGAGAATGAGATACTGAGGACAGGTTTCGGCAAGGGCGGGAAGTCCCCTGTCCCGTGCCTCCTTAACTTTCTCGAGAGCTTCCCTGCACGAAAGATGGACGATATAGATGGGTGCCCCTGCCATCTGGGCAATGGCAATGGCTCGGCCTGTGGCTTCTGCTTCTGCTTCAGGAGGGCGGCTCAGGGCATGGTACCTGGGGGCTGTCTTCTTTTGGGCCAGGAGCTCCTTGACCATGAGATCGACGATATCACCGTTTTCAGCGTGAATCATGACCAGTGCACCTACTTCCTTGGATTTCTGGAGGATCTGGAAGAGGGCTCCGTCATCGATCATAAGAGTGCCCTTGTAGGCCAGAAAGGTCTTGAAGCTCGTCACGCCCTCGGCAACAACATCCGGGATCTCGTTGAGGACCCCTTCAGTCAGGTCACAGATGGCGATATGAAAACCATAGTCAAAAACCGCCTTTCCCTCTGCCTTGGCTTTCCACGTGTTGAGGGTCTCTTTCAGGGATTGCCCCTTTCCCTGGATGGCGAAATCAACGATACAAGTGGTGCCCCCATGAGCCGCAGCAATGGTCCCTGTCTCAAAGTCATCGGACGAGAAACTCCCCATGAAAGGCATGTCGAGGTGGGTATGCATGTCGATGCCGCCCGGAAAGACGTAAGTCCCTCTGGCATCGATAACCTCTTTAGCGCCTTCGGAGATCTTCTGAGCAATCTCCACAATCTTGCCCTTTTCGATCCCAATATCGGCTCGATAGGTATCGGTGGGTGTGATGATGGTACCGTTGATGATCTTAATCTCCATTTTCCCCTCCCCCTTGTGTCAAAGGAGCGATTTTACCTGTTAAGGGGCTGTTGCCCAAAACCCATTTCGCTCTCTGAAAAGAATTTCTGACCATTCTCATTTTCATAAAAGAATACCCTTGTCCCTTCGCTTCAGCGCTTCCGAGGTGACCCTTTCGGGGTTCGCAGGCGGGGAATACTTGCCCCTTCCGGCCTCTAAAGGGCCGGTTTTCCCCTCCCCGCTCACCCTCGATGGGTTCCCCACCTCTCCAGCAATTTACGCTCATGGACAACGGTATTCTCCAGAAATTCAGGAAACACCATAGGTTCAAATATTGGGTTTGCGGCCGTTTCACTTCACCAAGAGTGGTTACCAAAAATTCTTTCATGTTCGCTTCAGGGATTTGGGCAACACCCCTTAATACCCAAATGACAAACTAAAACGGTTTGTTTGAACCTTGGGCTTTGTTGTTTGTCACTCTATAATGGCAACAAAAAATCCATTGATATCCATTACCCCCCGCTCACCTCTTTCATGACAACACAATCCCAGACAGGGCAGACCTGATAGCACAGAGAACAACCCGTGCACTTTTCCTCGTCGATAATGGGAATCCGATCCTCTCTCAGGCTGATCGCCTGGTAACCCGCATCCTTACAGGAAATGTAGCAAATATCACATTTTACACATTTGCTCTCGTCCACACTGGATACCACTTTATATTCTTTGCTCAGGTCGGAAAGAGGTTTCATTTTTTCCCAGGCCACGCCAATCATGTCCTTTATAGAGGCAAAGTCATGGTCCTCCATGTAGTTGCTGAGGCCATCCTTAAGATCCTCAATGATGCCGTACCCCCTAACCATGACCTCTGTGCAGAGTTGCAACATTGATGCACCCATGAGAAGAAACTCCGCCGCATCCTCCCAGGTTGCTATGCCGCCGATTCCAGAAATAGGGATATCAACGGCTTCCCTGATAGTGGCGATGGCTTTCAAGGCGATGGGCTTGACCGCCATACCGGAAAGGCCTCCATGGGCCGAGTACCCAGCGACTGCAGGTCTAGGTACAAGGGTATCAAGGTCTACCCCCATGATGGCACCAACGGTGTTGATGGCCGAAATAGCGGAGGCTCCGTTCTCCATACAGGCTCTCGCTGGCTGTGCTATGTCGGTCACATTGGGTGTCATCTTGGCCATGACAGGAATCTTGACGGCATCAGCCACCCACTTGGTCACCTTACCAGCCAGCTCGGGATTCTGGCCAATAGCCGAACCCATTCCTTGTTCTGGCATACCGTGGGGGCAGGACATGTTGAGTTCGATCATATGAGCCCCGGCACTTTCCACCTTCTTGGCCATCTCCTTCCACCCCTCGGGATGTGAGGCGTCATCCATCAAACTAGCGATAATGACGTGATCGGGATAGGACTTTCGAATATCCTCAATCTCCTCGAGCCACACGCTGAAGGGCCTGTCCGTGACGAGCTCGATGTTTTCAAAGGCATAGATTTTTTTTGGCTCTTCCGGAGAACCTGGGAAAGCGAGGGATGCAAAGCGAGGTTTCACATTGACAATCTCTTCTCTAATTAGGGTTTTGGTTATAGCCCCGCCCCACCCGGCATCAAAGGCCCTTTTGATCATCTCACCCGTTGTGGTGGGTGGGGCTGACGACAGAACAAAGGGGTTTTGGAATTTCAGGCCACAAAAATCTATACCGAGGTCAGCTTCCTTGGAGATCTTCATGATTATCCTCCTCCTTTTTTATCTTATCAATCATCTGGGCTCTGGCTTGCCCATTTTTTCCCTGAGGTACTCATCAATAGCAAAGGCGGCCCTTTTGCCGTCCCCCACAGCCCTTACAGCCGTATCTCCACCGTTGACGAGGTCTCCTCCTGCGTATATGCTCTCAATGGATGTGGCCATGGTCTGTTCATCCACTTGGATCCATCTCTCAGGGGAGGTATCAATTCCCTCGATGACCTCATACGATGGTCTTTGCCCTATGGCGACTATCGCCGTGTCGGCCTCAATGGTAAATTCAGAGCCCTTGATGGGTATGGGCTGCGCCCTACCCGATTTGTCGGTCTCTCCGAGTCTCATCCTTATATATTCGATCCCCCTGAGCCTGCCATGATCCCCAAGAAAGCGTTTTGGTGAACACAGGAACTCCAACCTCACCCCTTCTTTTTGAGCAAATGCTATTTCATCCCTCCAGGCAGGCATCTCTTTTTCGCTTCGTCGGTATCGAATGGTCACGTCCTCTGCGCCGAGTCTCCTGGCACTGGCAGCAGCGTCTACTGCCACGTTTCC
>Ga0209427_10007540_pt1 | contig 12318 bp, 7 predicted proteins | sample DeeMarSWOR136_30_FD_187465 | JGI IMG/M metagenome (GOLD analysis project Ga0209427, IMG submission 187465) | Marine sediment microbial communities from White Oak River estuary, North Carolina - WOR-1-36_30 (SPAdes) (version 2) | ecosystem: Environmental > Aquatic > Marine > Intertidal zone >... | reverse complement strand
ACCGAATATAATAATCAGGGTGATCCAAACAGTTTTTATTTTATAAGTGATGAAAATAATGTATACATTCCTTCAATCTTTGATTTCCAATATTTCAAGGAAGTAAGAATTGATCATACAAAAGTTTCTGGGACAGGAAATCTTATTGATTTTCCAATATTAATCTCAATTTTCGATTCTGATCTTCATAATAATACTCAGCCTGATGGTGATGATATTGCTTTTAACAATGGTACAACATGGTTATTCCATGAAATTGAATTATTCAATCAAAATTATAATAGCACACACGCTCAATTGATAGCATGGATTTGTATACCAAAATTATCCCCTTTCGAAGATACTGTTATTCGGATGTACTATGGAAATTCCACTATGGAATCTCAAGAAAACAATTTTGGTGTTTGGGATTCAAATTTCCTTGGAGTTTGGCATTTAAGCGAACCAAGTGGACCTGTTTTGGACTCAACTTTAAATAGATATAATGGTGTCGTCACAGGGGCATCATCAACAGCATCTGCAATAATAGATGGTGGCTATGAATTTGTTAGATCAGAAACAGATTATATTGAAATGCTAGATACTGGTGATAAACTTCAATTAGAAGATTTTACTGTTGAGGTCTGGATGAAGACTCCAGACTCAACTGTGCCAGACGATTATTATCTTGTAACTCAAAGCTTATATTACGATACTGAATCATGGGCTATAAATATATGCGATGATACTGGACATTTGAATGAGGGAAGATTTACTATAAAAATTTCTGGAGATCAGCAAATTGTATATTCTAACTCTGAAATTACTGGAAATGAGTGGCATCATTTAGTTGGAGTAAGAGGTTCTTCACAGCTTTTTATCTATATTGATGGTTTATTAGCTAATTCTATTACAGATGATAAACCTGGTCAATTTATCAAATCATTTAAAAATATATCATTTGGTTCAGCTATTACTGTTGATTCAGAAGATTTTAATGGTTTACTTGATGAAGTCCGAATTTCAACGATTGCGCGCTCAGCTGATTGGATTAAGACTGAATATAATAATCAGTTCACTCCAAACTCATTTTATTCTTTAGGTGATGAGATAAAAGTAGAAGATGATAAACCTCAGGATGATTTCTATTTTAGGTTTTATAAGGTAATTAAGATTGATAATAGTTTGGTTTTTGGATCCGGTTTTCATTCTAATTTTCCAGTATTAATTTCTCTTTTCGATTCTGATTTACATAGTGATGTGCAATTAGATGGAGATGATATTGCTTTTTCCTTAGGATCGAATTGGCTGGATCATGAAATTGAATTATTCAATCAGAATTATAATGGAACACATGCGCAGCTAATTGTTTGGGTACGAATTCCTGAACTCTCAACTTCCTTAGATACTTATATTAGAATGTACTATGGAAATTCTACTATAAGTTCTTGTGAAAATCCAGCAGGTGTGTGGGATGGTGCTTATAAAGGTGTATGGCATCTCACAGAATCGAGTGGCGTAACTATTGATTCTACTTCTTATAATGAAAATGGTATAGTTACTGGCACAGTGATACGCCCATCTAGTGGTCAAATTGGTAATGCATATAATTATGGGACCGATGGTACTTTCAATGTGGGAGATCCTTCTGATGGGCATCTTGATTTTACTACAGAGAGTTTCACGGTTAGTATGTGGATAAATATTGATACAAGTACAGGTACGTTGCAAATTCCACTTTATAAGGGTGCAACAAGCACGTGGAATCCTGGTTATTGTTTCGGAACTCCACCAACTGGAGATAGTTTATCTTTTCATATTACTGATGGAAATGATAACATTGGTAGTCCTGATGCTAGTATTACATTTGATACTTGGGCATATATAGTGGGTATTGTTGATAGAACAAATGATTTGATTCGAATATATAAAGATGGATATGAAGTAGGCTCAGGGACAGACATAAGCGGTATCCTAAGCTTAGCTGATACTGAAAATATAGAATTTCAATGTGCTAATCCTACATATGATTTTGATGGTTTATTAGATGAAATTAGGGTAATCAACGTAACTCGATCTAATAACTGGATTAAAACAGAATATTATAATCAGTATGATCCTAATTCTTTTTATTCGGTAGGATTAGAACAAGGGGTAGCAGGAATTAAATATAGCAATCTTCAAATTGATACTATAGATTTATATGGAAATTCAATACCCTTTGCTAATGTCTCTATATATAATCAAACAACTCATGTAAGAAGCAATCTAACTGATTTAAATGGAAATGCTGTATTTACGGATTTGATTCAAGCGGAGTATAATTTTACAGTTTCAATAACCTCAGATATTGGAAATTATGTTGAAATTGTAAACACCACCTCTGAAGCGATTATGATTAATCAATCATTTCAAATAGTCACCTTAATTTGTAATGTTGGTTCGAATTTTTTTGAAGTAGTTGATATAGATGGAATTCATTTGGATTCCGGCTGGATTGTCGTTGGCAACAGCTCTTATGAACTTCAAAACTGTTCAATTGATAGTAATGGTCAAGCTCGATTTTGGTGGGTAAATACCATCCCTTATGAATATAATTATACTGTCTATTATCAAGATAATAACTATAACCCTAATATTATTCAAGTCGCTTCAGGAGATATAAATACTCATAACTCTTCAATTCAAATACAAGCTGGTTTAACTACTATTGACTTTAATATTCAGACTCTCGTTACAAAACAACCTGTGAGTGGAGTTAAATGTATTTTAACAGCAACTACTACTGGAGAAAGTATTGTGAATCTAACCACAGATAATGATGGAATAGCAACCTTACGATGGTTGAATTCTACAGGAATTAATGGAAATTATTCAATACAGCTTGAATTCTTCGGAATTTCACGATTGTTTAATATGAGTAGTATTACTCAAACCTTGGTCATTGAAGCTAATTTTACAGTTTCAGTTAAAGATCAATTTAACATTTACGTTGAAGTTTCATTGGAAAACTATGAAACTGAACTGATCTCCCTAAACCCTACAAAATATATTTCTTTGGAATGGGGATCTCAGTTGAGACTGAGAATATTATTTAACGTGAGTAAAGCAGTAGGAGCAGAACAGTTATTGGGTCCTGCTTATAGCGATATAATGAGCTATAAAATCTTTAAAGGTGCAGTTCTTATTCACTCTGGAACTATGGGCAGTGAAAGTGGATATATAGGAACTCACTATTCACTCATCGAGACAACAGAATTAGAAAGTGATACAACTTATTTGATATTCATTTCAGCCGAAAAGTCTGGTTACTCCATTCCTCAAGACTTACTCCTCCAATTGAATATATTGAAGAGTAATTTAATCTTAAATCAATCAGAAAATGATGATTCAATCGTCTCAGTTTATTGGTTAGATAATGTTGACTTATCCCTAAAAACATATGGAGAAATTACTGAAAACTTTATCACTGAAACCAAAATATTTCAAGATATTGATCATAGTTTCAGCTTCTTTTTATCTAATATTAATACTAACTGGAATTTATCACAGATTACCTTCAACATTTATAATATCTCATGGAATGTTAATGCATCTGATATTTATTTGTCAATAATAGATCCCTATGGAATAAATAGAATATATAATACTTCGAATCATGATGGATGGGATTATAATCTTGGTATGTGGACCGGGATCATCATAGATCTGAATAAAGGAAGCCCAACTGGTGATAATAACTTCGAATTTGATATCAGTGGAACGTTTAATGGCACTATAGACGTCATTGCAGATACAACCTCTCTTAGAGATGATATTAATGTTCAATATTTCCAATACAATGTTTCAGATTCAATTTCAATTTTATCTGCTTCTGAAGGGTGGGCAATGAAAAATGTCAGTTTTATAATTCAAAATTGCTATTATACTTCTAACTGGAGTAACGTAGATTTAGCTCCTCTAACGAACTTAAATATAACTACGGTTGATGGATCCGCATATTCTCTTCGTTCTGGAGATAGTAATGGAAACGGGTTATTAATTATCGATGATAAAATTATCTATCCGGTTGATAATCAATTCTTATTTAGTGTTGAAAGTAATTCAGATATTATGTGTGATGTCGTAATTAAGGTTGAGTTTGTTCAAATTTTTTACCAGAATCAATATTTAGAAACTTCCAATAGAACAAATATGCAGCAAAATGTCCCTAATGGTGGAAGTTTTCAATTAAGTCTAAGTAATGAAGATTGGAATGAAGATTATGTAGTTATATTAGTTAATGGGATAAATAATGGCACTCATTACTTCAATCCGTCTCAATTAGCCATGAACATTACAATAGGAAGTCAGACTTACTCCATTAGTAATACACTTCCTGGACAAGGAATAATTTCATTAAATGAGTTTAATAAGGACTTATTATATACAGCGATAATTGAAACTAATAAACCTGTTAATTTTACACTTTCCTTTAAATTGAGTTATGTAAGGAGTATCGTCTATGAGACTTTAGGAACCATGAATTATTTCATCAGAGAATCTCCTGGCATATCTGGTATAGTTAACTATTATTTTAGTCTAAAGCATTATCTGCAAACAATTGATACCTCTATGATAGATGCGGGATATTATACTGTAAGATTTGAAATGTCTAAAGAAAATTATAATAATGCAATCAAGGATCTGGATATTATCGTTATGAAACGTTTAACTTTAATAAATGGTGATTCTAAAATTTTTAGAGAACTTGAATTCATTTATGTTAAAGATGAAATTTCCTTTTCATTCCTATATACGGATAATTTAACTGGTGTAAGGATTACAGATTTAACAACCCAGTATTATATGTGGGAGAAATATGATATTAATGGAAATGTTACTGCAAATGGTGATGGAGTATTAATACAAGAAGTTGATGATTCTCTTGTTTTAGATTTCGATTCTGAACTTAGAACTGTCGGAGATTATCTATTAATTGTTACTTTAGAAAAAGATAATTATGAATATAAAAACGCTATGATTTTTCTAACAATTAGACCAAGATATCTCTCATATTCTCTAAGTAGCAATTTTAAAGATAATAAAATAAGTATTGTAAAAGGTAAAGTAGTACCAATACAAGTTAATTTAACTGATCCAACGAGAGGAGGCATTCCTCTTTTAAACGCAAGTGTGATACTAACCATTGAGGGTATTGATCATGAATTTACCGAATTAGCTAATGGTACTTATATCGTTAATTTCAACACAAATCATGTACAAGCCTTTTTTACTTCAAAAACACTTTCTGGTATTATAAATGTTACTAGAGAAGATTTCATTTCAGTAGAATTCTCCATTACTATTATAGTAGAAATGGAAGAAATTTTTCCTGGTATGCCATTATTTTACTTCTTAATATTAATTTTTAGTGTTCTTGCGATTGTGGGAAGTATTGTTGGTTATAGAATATATAAGCAAGCTAAGATCCCTACTTTCGTCAAAAATGTAAGAGAGATACAAAAGGAAATTAAAAAGGGAAAGAATATTTCAGAATCATTGTTATATTATCCAAAAGAAATTTTTGTTGGAGAATTATTAAGAGATAAATGGAATTCCATTGGACTTTCACTGGGAGAAATCTTAGGTATAGAAATTAAAAAGAGTAAGAGATTGGATGGGAGTATATATAATAAACCTGAGAAGACTCACGATTTTAATCCATTGGGATTAGTGTTGATGAGATGGGATGAAAGAATAGGAGTAGAGTCATTAGAAAAATATCCTCAAGACGTAAATGTTTCTGATAAAACTTTATTGCAAGTCTATGGAATACATGAATATAGTGGTGAAAAAGGAGCAATTACATTGATAAGGGGATCGTTAAATATTTTATCTTATTACACAGGTCCAGAATCAGGGTATTATATTATCTTGATCTTACATTTAGATGATGATCCCGACATGTATGAAGAGGCAATGGCAAATATCGCACAAATATTACTACAAAACCTTGAAGATGATGCCTATTTAAAGATGATTCCTTCACTTTTTCAACGTTTATCCATTTTTCCATCTCTGACATATGAGCAAAAACTTATCTTCTACTACCAGGATAATATTAAACAAATGATTATAAATATTTTAAGAGATTATGGAGTCATTACTAAATCGGAATTGAATATTTGGGTGAAAGACCAAGATTTAGAGAAATTGGTTGACATAGAAGCAATTTTAGCTGACCTTGTTAAGATAGATTTGATCAAATTGGCTTCAGTAAAAGGAGTTCCATCAGAACTGATATTTTTCACCAAGGATATTTTTATGTTAAGAATACCACCAGATAGTCTATATCAAGATCCAGAGAGTCATGGTTTGCCTAAAGAGGCTATTAAAATGTATCGAAACGAAATTCAGAAATTTTTTAGTGAATATCGTCCAACCGAAGAAGATAATCTTAGTCTCCTTGATATTTTAATTGACCCAGAAGTGTATCAAACATTACGTCTACTAAGAAAAGCTATTGTAACAATGAAAGATTTTGAAAAATTAAAGAATAAAGGTGTTAGTGATATTTATAAAGTATTGAAAAACCTATATGACAATAAAATGATAAGGATCTTCAAAGATCAGAATGAAACGGAATATTATGCACTCATAACCGACTTTTACATTGATCTTATATTTCCAAAATACCTTTTAAGAATTATAAAGACATCATTTGAACAAAAATCTAAAACAGATAAAGTACTATTAGAATATCTTAATTTACTTGAAGAAACATACACAAGCCAAAAATCAAAAAAATAAATTCCTTACTTTTTTCATCTTAATCCTTTTTCTTCTAGTTTTTACTTTTTACTAACAAAATTTATAATTTTTTATTTCTGATAATTGTTCTATCTTAAGTCTAATTGCTCTAAATTCTTTAAATTTCATTGAAAATAAGATTTATGTTTGATTCACTCTAAATTTTCTATTTTAAAATAGTCAACAGTAATAGTGCTCTTTGTCTCAATTATATCTCCGGTAATCAACACTTTTTTATCAAGAAATTTATGCAATTCAGGATCTTTTTCCCACATGTGAGTTTTTTTCCTTACCAAGACTTCTGTCCATCTATTTTTATAATCATCCAAAGGTTTTATGAAATATGTAGGACCTTCCGATCGTGTTCCTTTTCCTTGTATCATAGCAAAGAGAATTCCTCTTATTTCACCCATAATATAAGCTCATATGATTATTTATTTTTGTTTTGAAAGGTATCTGATTTTTACCAGTAGATCTCGAAGTTCCATTTTATCATTATCAGGTGTAATATATTTCTTTTTTACTCCTTCTGAAAGAGGAATTGCTTTAATTTTATTTCCTTGAAGAGAGACCATATTCCCAAATTTGCCTTCTAAAACAAGTTTCATTGCTGCTAACCCAAATCTTAGTCCTAAAATCCTATCAAACGAATTAGGTGGACCAGCTCGCATAGTATGGCCAAGAACTACGCTTCGACACTCAAACTCAACCCCATTTTTCTGAAATTCTTGTTTTAAATCATCTCTTATGTTTAACTCTTCAACAATTATTTTAGACATATTCAATTTTACTAATAACGGATTGCCAAATGTATCTTTAGGTAGTTTATCAATTTTTTCCTTGGATATGGTTTTAAAATCTCGATTTAAAGATTCTTTATTTGGGTATGCCCCCTCCGATGTAGCAATTATATGATATTTATAACCAGCATTAACTCTTTTTTTCAAAACATCAATAACATCCTTTTCTAAATCAAACGGTGTTTCCGGTATTAAAATTATATCTGCTCCAGCTGAGATTCCGCTATACATAGTTAAAAAACCAGCATCTCGTCCCATTATCTCGACAACAAATACTCGTTGATGGGATCGTGCAGTAGTTGTAAGATTATCCATTGCGTTAGACGCTAATTGTGTGGCACTCCAGAACCCAAATGTATAATGAGTTCCCGCAAGGTCGTTATCAATGGTTTTTGGTACACCTATTACTTTAGCATTAGCGAACTTATACAAGGTATCAGCTACTCCTAATGTATCGTGTTCAGTTTAAAATAGATATTATTTTAAATCTCCACCGATAGCAATTAGAGCATCGATACCCAATATCTCAAATTGTTTTGCTAATTCTTTAGCTTTTTCTTCTTTCGAATCAGCTGATTTAAATGGATTTGTTCTGCTTGTATATAAGATTGTTCCACCAACTGTATGTAAATCGTCATGTTCAGCTATTTTCAATGGAATAGTCTCATTTTCCGTAAAACCTTTCCACCCTTTAAGGATTCCAACACATTCAACCCCTGCGTCATAAGCCTTTAACATAATTCCATAGAGGACAGAATTTAAACCGGGACAGTCTGTGGTTCATAAAGATGTCTTTTAAATGAATCTCCACCGCCCGTTAAGATTCCCACTTTATTAATTTTAATGAATATTCACCTTAATCATTTTTAATTTGGTTCATTAACTAATTAAATAAGCCATTTTTGATTAAAAAAGTTATGATTAAAGATAAAAATAATCTAACCAACGATAATATGGTTTATAGAACTCAGAATCTTTATCTTGATAGTGAATTAACTGAGTTTTCTTGAATTGTAATTATTGAGATGATAATAAAAACTATTAGCTTATTTTTCTGTTTTTAAATAAATTTTAATAATTTACGGTTAATTCGGGAAGATCATTAACGTTATAACATATCAACGAATTTTTTAACAATCTCTTTCAAGATAGGGTTTAAATCCTTAATCCAAGCCATACCATCTAATTTCTTATTTTTAAGGGTTTTTTCAAAATTTAATAACAGATCGGAAATAAAAGTATCCAATGAATCGAACTTATGATTTTCTGGTAATCCGGAATATAAACTATCTGTTAAATGTTCTATCAATTTATCTTTAAAATCTTCATATTTATATATTTGGCCAAATTTGAGAAAAGAGGATAAAAAACTAGAAATTGAGTTTTCAAGTTCCCTTTCAACTATTTTTCGTTTGTTAAAGCAGAACGATTTGATTAATCTCTCTAACATTGTCCCATCGAAGTTTGTTTTTATTGACAACGCCTTAAATTTAGTTTTGTGCTGTTCCATTTTAACTTGATCTCTTGACTTGTGCAATTCATTATAATCTTTCTTGATCATCGACCATAATCCCTCTCGTAATGTAAAGATATTAGTATTTACCTTTTCTTTCTCTTTAAAAATTGTGTGTACCCTTAACTCATTTTTTCTTAAAAATTCGTCCAAATTTGTAGATTCCATTTGATTAGGATTAAAGAATATCTCATATAAAGCACAAATTTCAATTTCACTTATATCTTTTATAAAGAATTCTCTAATATATTTATCATAATCTAAAAAGAAAAGAAAAATGGTGTCATCTATTGCACTGTTGGGGTGTTCATAAGTCGCTAAATTGATAAATTTCTTATATTCGAATCTAATTTTATTCGCTCGAACCCATTCAAAAGCGAAATCTAACATTTTTTTATTTTTACTAATTAGAGGTTTGTAATAATTGAGTATATCTAATATTCTATCAAGGGAAAATCCTACTGATTGATTTATCAAGAATTTAGCTATGATTTCTACATGATCAGAATTTTTAAACATACGATTTATTCTCTGATAATTCCATAATAATCTTTCATCATCAATCTTAAACAATTGTTTGAATTTGATCTCTTCCAAAAACCTTCCCTCAATACCTCTTTTTTTTAATTTTTGTTATCAAGTAATTCTTTAATTTTGCTAAGACCTTCATTAGAATTAGCACTCCATTTATCGAACGGATTAATTCTTGAATTTATTTCAATTATAGTCTTTTCAAAATTCCTCTTCTCATCTAAAATGAACCTTAATTTTTTTTTAAAAAATGAAATTTCATAACTTTCTTTCAATTTTTCCTGTGTTGGAATTAATATTAAACCATAGCTCTTTCTGGTTTGATTTTCGACTACAAATTCTTCTATGTATAAAACTTCAACATTAGAACCACTTAATTTTATTTTTCTAATGTTAGGATAAATATCTTTTTTTTCGAAAAGCTTTAAGGTTTCAAATATACGTTTTTCAAAATAATCTGGTAATATTGCCATGAAATAGTAGGAGGGAATAGCGTTTAAAAACCTAATTCTTAATGGATCATCAGTATCAAATGTATATAAGTTAGATTCTACAAAATCTCCATTTTTTATTCTTTCTATTAAGCCTATTGAAAAATATTTCTTTTTTTCTTCCCAGTACATCTTTCTCGGAGATCCTAATGAATGTTTGATCAGATTTATACCTCTTCGTAATTCTGCACTTATAAATTTGTTATAGTTAAATTCAACCCCATAAGTTTTTTGGTTTATATGTCTCCCTTGAATGATACTCTGATGAATATATTTATTGATTTTTTCATAAAGCAACTTAGGATCTTCTGTATACGGAGATCCAATGAATGCAAAGAGATAAGTCGTATTATTCTCTACTTCAACTAAAGAATTAAGACATAGGAATGATTGTATAAAACTTTCTTGAATCTTATATTCTTGATTTGACGATAATGTCGATTCAATAAAATTAATATTCCACTTTCGCTTATTTTCATAAGCGTGGCTCATAAATAAAGGTCCAAGAAACCTCATAGGTAAGAGCTTTATTTGCTTGATATTTTCTTCTGATAATCGTGTAGATAGGTCAATTTTTTCATATACAATGTTGTCTTCTGTAGAAAAGAATAAACCTAATAGTAAATCTAAGCTTTCCATTTTTAGTAACGAATTATTATATCAAAATGATCTTAAAACACTCTGATAAATCTTTTCAGTTAAAATAGATCTAGGAAAGACAAAATTCGACAAAACTGTAACAATTAAGACAATTTCAATGTTTAATCTCAAATTTTTAAAGGAAAATGATAGTAAAAATTCATAAAGGTCAAACTCAGAGTCTAATTTCAATGAAAATTCAATGAAAAATATTCAATAAACAATTATGATAGAATTTTATTTTATATTTATTCTGATTCTTTAATATCAAGTTTTTTAAATTTATATTTTGATTTATCTGTAGGAATTATATAACTCCCTCCTTCAGAATCAGTTATTTTCAATGTAAATTCAAATTTCCCTTCTAATGCCTTGCTTAAATTATTTAGGATCTCTTCAATATCAGGTATTTCTGGATCACCATTTTGGAGATTTTTATGATATATTGAGACTGCACTTTCGAACCTGTATAAAATACCTTCTACGTTAGTGTAATAAAATTCTGCTCTAGGACCTGGTTCTACATTTAATTCGAGTTCAGGAATTTCTAGTTTTCCTGTTGGCGAACGGTAAATCTTTGATTTAAGATCTTCCTCAGTACTAACTTCCAAGGTCATTACTCCTGGATTAATATTTGTTGTCAAAGGAATTATATCATTTTTATGAAAGGTGCAATTATCACATTCGAATTTCAATATAAGCATCTTATCTCCATCACGTAAATCATATACACTCCTAATAATATCTATTGTGCCACTCTCACACGATGGACATTTAAATGAATATAAAGTTTCACTATTTTTTTTCTCATCAGACATACGAATCATAAAAATTTCAAATTAGCTTAGAATTTATCTCATCTTATTTTAAAGTTTCTCTATATTAATTCAAAATAATGAAATTTAGAAAATAAACTATTTATTAGAACCTTATTTTTAGATATAATAATTATAATTAAAAACCCTATATTATTGTTAAATATTGCAATTATAGGAGAAATATCAAAAGAACTATTATTCATTAATTACTGAAGAACTCAACAAAAATAAGTTGGTTAAATTTGATTCAAGAAGAAAAAATTATAGAAATCACTATGCATTGTAGGGGTGGTCAAACATGTATAACCGCTAGTCAATTGTTAGCTGAAATGGCCTTTGAAGAAGGGTTTAAGGACACAATAGCAATCCCTATAATTGGTGCTGAGAGAAGGGGTGCTCCTATACAAGCATTTTCGAAAATTTCAAAAAGCAAATCGATCAAAACATATGACAGTGTAGTAAATCCAGATTATATTTTGATGTTTGATACCTCATTGCTGGATATTCCGAGCATTAAAGAATCCATAAAAGAGGGGACGACATTGATAGTAAATAGCCCAAATCCAATCGATACTACCGAACTTCCTAAAAACATAAGAATTTTTATAGTTGATGCTACAGGAATTTGTATCCAAAAAGATTTTATGCATTCTAGTGGCCCCATCCTAAATATCCCTATGTTAGGTGCTTTTGGAAAAGTAACTGGGTATTATGATCTTAACAGTATGGAAAAAGTAATTAAAAAAGAGTTTGGG
>Ga0209427_10007538_pt1 | contig 12321 bp, 9 predicted proteins | sample DeeMarSWOR136_30_FD_187465 | JGI IMG/M metagenome (GOLD analysis project Ga0209427, IMG submission 187465) | Marine sediment microbial communities from White Oak River estuary, North Carolina - WOR-1-36_30 (SPAdes) (version 2) | ecosystem: Environmental > Aquatic > Marine > Intertidal zone >... | reverse complement strand
TCGGCGTTGAACCCTTGAGTATTTGAGCATCGCCTGCCGCACCTTCCCGGAACTGAAGCGACACAAACTTGGCGAGGTCCTCTACCGTCGAAGCCATATTTCCCGAGGCAACCATGGCCTTTTTGTTGAAGAATTGTTCTGTCCGCCGGGGCTGCCCCGGTTTGCGAAATCCGTACCCTGTGGCTAAGGTGGGCATGTTTTCTCGTGGCATGACCACAGTCCCGGTCATCCCCAAAGGCTGCAGGATGTGTTCTGTAACATAGTCAGGATAGGGCTTCCCAGAAACGGAAGCGACAACTTCGCCAAGAACGTTGAAGCCCACATTCGAGTACTTCAGTTCAGTTTCACGGGGTAGAATTGTCGATGATTCCTGGAACATCCTTACAAATTCCCCAAGTTCCGGAAATTTCATCTCATCCCAGTAGAGAGCGTTCAGTTCCCGGGGCAGACCAGAGGTGTGAGAAAGCAGGTGGCGAATAGTGATAACCGGGCTGTCGTCAAAGCTATCATTGATGCGAAACCAGCTAAGATGTTTCGCAACCGGATCGTCGAGCTGCAACTTGCCGGCATCGCGTAACTGAAGAATCGCCGTTGCGGTAAAAAGCTTGGTTATAGACGCAATTCGGTAGGCGGTCTTGGGTGTCTCCGGAATTTTCTTTTCTAAGTCTGCATAGCCATACCCCTTGGCCCAGATCAAATCCTGATCGTATACAATTCCTATTGAGACTCCGGGCTGTTCCCGATTGTATAAGGTATGCTGACACCAAGCATCAAAAACTGCAATCGCCGCGGAGACCTCTGGATTCTCGACGAGCGATTCAATTGCTCCAAGTTCAATTGGTACCCAAGCAATAACAATAAGAATGATAATAATGAGAGTTCTCAATAAATCCTTTCGCATAGTTATCTCCTCATTTTCATTGTTTTGGTAATTATGGAAAAACCTTCACCATTGAAAATTGCTCGTTTGCTCTATAGCCTCTGTGACAAGTAAATTTAATGAAGTTTATCAATTGAAGCAACAAATAATTGACAAATAATAAGAGCTTATTGCTACTGAACAGGTGGGATAGTTATGAGACATTGGGATGTAGCGACTTACAAAAAGCGGGCAAACGAGATACGAATTTCTCTCGTGATGTTCCTGAAGGTCTTATCTGCCCACAACCCTAACTGACTGGAAAGCAAACACTTAAAAGGCAGGGACTGGGATTCGAATCGGCTCGTTTCTATAAGTTGCTGTCCAGTACTGCATTGCGACGCAAGACGCTCATAGACAAGAATTTGTCAATTACGGTTATTTTGATGTAGTTTGATGCAGTTTGATCTATTTTGACTTGAAGTTGGCACAAAGGTATACCTCATCAGCAAAGAGTCGGGGCATAGTCGTTCAAGCATGAGGTCTGAAGGAGCCGCAAAACGGAGAGAAAGAAAGCTCATGAATAGGGATATGATGTATCACGATTGAGGACTCTAAAAGCTACCATTCACATTTTCCTCCTTTCCTTCCTTTGGAGTTGACAATTCATTATTTTTTGTTAAACTATTATTCAAAGGCTTAGTTAGCGATCAAATGAGCAGGAGAGTAATTTCTCCCTAAGAGATTTTAGAAAATCTCAGAGAGGGAGGCTAAAGGTGTATACCATGATTAATTGCAAAAAGGAGGTGAAATATGCGAAAAATAGCAAAAGCTTTCTTGATTTGGAGTTTGATTTTGGTTTTTGCTATCAGTTTAAGTTCAAGTCAGGTTTGGGGCGTCCAGATGGGTCGTCAGGTTCTGGATGGAGGAGGGGCCATGTGGCTTTCGACAACCAACTATAAGCTTTCCTCATCTTTGGGTCAATCCATCACCGGAGTTCAGGAGGGAGCAGCCAATAAACTGTATACCGGCTTTTGGAACCCTTGGGTAGTCCAGATGACCCCGGTGGAGTGGGAGGAGGAAGATCATGCCCAGCTTCCCAAAGAGTTTGATTTGCGTCAGAACTATCCCAATCCATTTAATCCCACGACTGTCATCGAATATGCCTTGCCTAAAGCGTCTGAGGTCAAGATTCAGATTTATAACATCCTGGGGCAAAAAGTGAAGAGCCTGATGGATGAACCGCAAGAAGCAGGTTACAAGACGATCCACTGGGATGGCAAGGATGACCATGGGAATGAGGTCAGTTCTGGAGTTTACTTTTGCAGGATCGAGGCTGGAGATTTCGTGAAGTGCAAGAAGATGGCCCTTTTGAAGTGATCTCGAACCGGAGTGCACCAGCTTGCTGGTGCGAAGTTAATCTTGAACTCTAAAACTAAAACCGCAGAAGCCCCCCAAAGCGGGATCTCCGCTTCGCTGTGACAAGCTTCTGCACTCCTAGAGTATCAAGCTTTAACTTGATCAAAAGGCTTTGCAATGTCGTGCTTTACCCGGACCAATGGTCTGCCTGAAGGCAGACACTCCAATAAACTGAAATCTTTAACCCTTTAAAGGAAGTTGGAGGAAAAGATGAAAAAGCTTTTGACCTTCTTGGTAATGGGGGCAGTGGTCTCATTTGTTTTGCTTTTTTGTGGAGCCCCTGTTCAATGTGCGATCCCTCATATGATAAATTACCAGGGAATGCTGACCGATGATTTGGGCGATCCCGTAACCGATACTCTGGATCTGGAGTTCAAGATCTACAACGCCGAATCGAATGGAACTCTTAAATGGAGCGAAACTCAAACAGATGTTCCCATAATAGATGGTCTGTTCAACGTGATTTTAGGGAGCGTGAATCTGATAGACACTCTGAGCTTCGCTGAAACTTACTGGTTGGAAATCAAAGTTGGCGCACAGACCATGCCAAATCGGCTAAGATTTACCAGCGTGGGTTATGCTTATCGGGCGGAAAAGGCGGACACAGCGGATTATGCTCTCTCATCGTCCTCGGGTCCGGGGGGCTATACTTGGACATTTCGTATAACTGACACAGCCGATACCACCATCTCCACCGGCGGTAACTGGGGCATTGCTCGCTACGGTAACACTCTTTACGGCAATGCGGACTCCACTCATGTGAACCTGGGAGTGGCATGCACCACCGGAACAAGTGGGCAAAATTATAAATACTGTACCGTGGGAGGTGGACGGGGGAACACTGCCAGCGGACGATATGCAACCGTGGGAGGTGGAACTTACAACACCGCCAGCGAATACAGTGCAACCGTGGGAGGTGGATATCTCAACACCGCAGACACGAATTATACAACCGTGGGAGGTGGATATGACAACACCGCCAGCGGATTCTATGCAACCGTGGGAGGTGGATATCTCAACACCGCCAGCGAATGGTATGCGACCGTGGCAGGTGGAAACCGCAATACCGCCAGCGGCGCTTATTCCTTTGCCGCCGGAAGCAGAGCCAAAGCCAACCACACTGGAGCCTTTGTCTGGGCGGACGCGACCAATGCCAATTTTGCTTCCACAGATACCAATCAATTCCTGATCCGGGCTTCTGGGGGTGTGGGCATTGGCACCAACAGCCCAGAGGAGATGCTGCATGTTCAAAATGCTACCGAAGGTGTGATAAAAGTGGGAACTCCAACCACCAATGGTAATGCAACCATCATATTTGAAGAAGGAAATACCGATGCCTTGGCTTTGAGATATAATGGCTCGGCAAATGAGCTGAGGATTGATGACGAGACCACAGACAATACCAGGATGGTGATAGAGCGTTCCGGCAACGTGGGCATTGGGACAACCAGTCCGGGGAGCTATAAGTTAGCGGTAAGTGGATCGGCAGCAAAGACCGGCGGGGGCAGCTGGAGTGTCTTTTCGGATTTGAGGCTGAAGGAGGTTAAAACTCCCTATAAGTATGGTTTGTCGGAGATCAACAGACTCCAGCCAGTTCATTATTGCTATAAGGAAGATAATGCGTTGGGTTTGCCCGCGGGGAAGGAGTATGTGGGATTGGTAGCCCAGGATGTGGAAAGAGTGATTCCGGATGCGATAGAGAAGAATGACCAGGGCTATTTGATGTTGAACAATGATCCGATCATCTGGGCGATGCTGAATGCCATAAAGGAATTGAATGCAGAGAATGAGGAGTTGAAGAAAAGAATTCAGGCTTTAGAAAGCAAATAAACAGAGAACAACAGCTCCGCTTGTCGCTTCCTCAACACCCTCTTGTTTAAGCTCCTGTGGCACAAAGACTTAAAACGGAGAGACTGGGATTCGTCGTCAGACCCTGTCTTCGACCCTGAGCTCAGACCGAAGGGAGCGAGTCCGCCCCTCGATTTCACTCGGGGCGGTGAGCCTGTCGAACCGAAGGACGAGTCGAAGGGAGCCCCCTAATCAGCCATTCCTTCTTTTCTCTACGCCGACCCTTCAACTGAGCTTCTCGCCCGCGGGCGCTGGCGTGGTTAGCGTGCTGTTCTGTGTAAACAAGCTTCACCGGTCTCCGCTTCTTGGTAAAGGCACATCCTTGTCCGGCATTATGCTCTTTGACACGATCTGCTACGTCCGTCGCGACGCCAACGTAATATGAACCGTCTTTGCAATGTAGCATGTAGACGAACCACTTTTGATTTTCTCAGTTCATATCAGCCCTTCGACAAGCTCAGGGCCATTGTCTACGGACAATGGCGGAGAGACTGGGATTCGAACCCAGGAGCCCCTTTTGGGGGCTACACGCTCTCCAGGCGTGCTCCTTAGACCAACTCGGACATCTCTCCGCGAACACAATACAGCTACTCTGGTACACCTTTAGCCAAAAGCTTTTGGAGGGCTTCACCACCCTTGTACCTCTTAATCTGCTTTTCCCTTAAGAAAGCCTCTTTCTTGGTTGGATACTGCTCCTTGTGCACCAATCGCCACGGTCCCTTCTTTCTGGTCCACCTACTCTTGCTAGAGTTGTGGCCCTTGATCCTTTTGGCCAAATCAGACGTGTATCCTACGTAGTGATTTCCAGATTCGTTTTCCAAGATGTATACGTAATACATCTTCAGGTCCTACACGCTCTTTCCGCCTTTGGCGGAACCTCGCCACCGGCGACGGCCAGGCGTGCTCCTTAGACCAAACTTGTCCCGCTTTTGCGGGGCTCGGACATCTCTCCGACAAATCAGTTAAAAGTTTAGAGTAAAAAGTTTGAAGCCTATTAATCTTCAAACTCACTTCTTAGTATAATCTCTTTTCAAACATAACGCAACGAAATTTTTGTACTATTTCAGTTCGGCAAATACCGCCTCTATCTGTTATGAGAGCCATCAAATCTTCCATTCGATAAAGGGGTAGAGATTCAACCTGCCCTAACAGCGGATTTTGCAATTCCGGTTATCTTCTGAGTTGTCCCAAAATACACATCGGATGAACCTTTTGGTTCACTTTCTCTTTCGGCATGAGAACCCTATTTTTGAGAACGAAACTTTTAGTGAGTAATCGATTGAATAGAGTGGGGTTACCTAAAGAAAACATTCTGTCATCATCTTCTTGTTTAGACACGTTTGTTGCGTTAAGATTTGGGGGGAACAGTTGAAAATCCCCCGCCTTTGGCGGGGGGAGGTTAGGAGGGGTTAAAAGGCGTGGTTTTATTTAACGCAACACTATTGGGATAAAGGGAGATTGAAGCTCGCCAAAAATCTTCCGCCAAAGGTGCCACGGCTGCCCGTCTTGGGCGGGCAGGAATTCACCTCTGGTGTAAGAGATGGCAGAAGCCCTTGTGGCATTCAACCCTGCCAGCAGAGTTTTTCGACAGCTCTGGCTTTAATCCTGCCCCAACCAAGAGATCCTCTACTCTTTACGAATGGTTACATTTTTACCTCTGAGAGTCAGTGGTCGGGTTATGGTGAGCGTTGGTGTAGAGAAGGTATTATCAGAGCCGGCTTTGAATATTAATATCGAATTATCCGGGGCTTCTGCGATTGCCTCCTGAATGTCACGGTATGGGTCATCAGGGGAGCCATCGCCCAGGCTGGCTGCTCCAACGAATTTCACGTTTTCAGGCGCTATGTAGTGAATAAAACAATGATTAGCATAAGGATAAGTGTTCTCCCAGGATACCCAGTCGATGGCCCCGTTTACGGAGTTCATCCCAAATTGTATGGAATCTGGCAGAAACGTTCGGTTATAAGCGAACAAAATCCAGGAATGAACCATCTCCCATCCATAGTATTGAATCGGTCGAAGCCATTGGATTTCATTAATCATATCGTTTACCCCCGCAGCATAAAGACCAGTATCCTTCACCACATATTCCGCATCATCATCATACCGGAAATTATTCTGGTAGGCGGTCACGGCTGAATCTGCGCCCGCTCCAGACCCCCAGACACCATAACCCATTTCGCATGCTACTCCAGCATGGTAGCACAAGACCGCCACCGCCGTGTCTGCCGCATCTGGCGGCTCCGTGTGAACATCTTGCATAAGGCTCCACTGATATGTGGTAGTGCCGAAATTGGCAAAGCAGTTCTTGGATGCGGATGTGAGCCTGTTGTAAAGGTTTTCAAGAGCTATTCGATAAGCAGCATTATTGCTAATCTCTCGTGCTGCACCATATACACTACCATCCCAGTAGCCATTCATGCGCAGTTTTCCTCCGCCAGTGGCGGTCCATTCCAGACGACCTCCGCCACCCCAATTAGCTGGGATGCCGGGATTAGTGGCTAAAGGCTCCTCGTCCCAGGTGTTCCTCCAACGGTAATAATAGATCGTGGTCTCGTTTCCCACACCGGTGATGGGCCACTCCCAATATCGCATTATCGCAGCCACAGATCCAGCAACACAACCGATCACGCAATGCTCATCCGCACCTGGAGTCAGTTCCGGGCAAAGGTCATTGTAAGGAGATCCCTGATGCCACACTGAGGTCAAGTCGAGCGTTACCGCATTGGGACCATCAGGTATCCGAGCCTTTCTTTCCGGAACGCCTCCACTGGCAAGGTGGGTCCAGTATCTTTGCCTCTCTTCAAAAGCGGTGCGATACTTATCCAGAACTGGATCGCTGCTCTTTTGTGCATTTCTTAACGTTTGCGTGTTGTTGACTATCTCCCCAAGAAAGTATTGATAAGCCGGATATTGTGGATCAAAATAGCCACTTGGGGAGTAGAGGTAAACTGGAAGTTGCATATCATCCACTCCGCAAAGGCAGAAACCGCTATCCGCAAGGTGGGCGGCGTAAGCTACGATAATCCCATCAACAAAGTGAGGCTCCATTTGCTCAACCACTGCGTCCACCCGGGCATCTGCTGTCACATATCTTACCCAGGTTTCCACAGCAGCGCGAATTTCTTGTTCCGAAAGCTCTCTTCCCTGAAGAGACGCAGGTATCAAGATTAAGCAGAAGAACAGGATTGCTGTTAGTGACCAGCCTGCTTTCAGAACTTTATTTTTTGTCAGTTTCATCATGGTACATTCCTCCTATTGCAAACTCACCAGCACAAGAACCAGCCCCTCTCCTTCTTCCAGCGAGCTCATGGCTTTGCCAATGATAGCGCCTTGCGCTCTGGCGTAGTCGGTCACCTTCATGGCATGTCCCGGGATGTCTGATGTGGTGAGCAAATCGCCGGGCTGGATAGATCCATTGGAAACATCAGCCCAGCAATAGACCCGACCGGTCAGCGCCACGGGATGTGATCCATCAGCCTTGGAATCTTTCTGCCCCATCAGCACTCCCGTTTCAATTCCGCCGGCACCGCTGATTATGCCAGCCACTGTGCGGTCATAGGGTTTTGTGCTGACAGTCAATTCTCCAAGATGTTCGGGGTCAATACATACCAACATTCCAGGTTTGACATCTTCATCTACAGACTTAATGTTAAACTGCTCGGACAAATCGCTTCCGCCGGTGAGTTGAAGCTCTGAACACACAACCCTGCCGTCGTTCTCAACCTTGAAAACGGAATGCCAACCACCTGTCCAGCTATCGCAGCGAAATACGTCACCGTCGCCTTTTTGCGATACTAGCAGAGGTAGATCGCTGGAGGTGGCTTCGACTATCATAGCGAGACCACTGGCATGGGTATTTTGGATAAAGGCAGTAGCACCATCTACGCCACTACCAGATGATTCAACATATAGCCTGTGACTTCCAGGACCTGTGGTTCCGATGCCAGTATTGCCTTGGACCAACATCCCATTGCTGGGCGCAGTAGAAGAACCTGAATATGACGATCCTACAACCATTGCTCCTTCCACGTCCAGCTTGTTTTGAGGACTTGTGGTTCCGATGCCGATTTTGTCACTGACATAAGTCTTCCCATTAAAGTAACTGGCCCAGGTTGCGCCATTGGCGTCACCCCAAATTGCATAATCAACGCCAGATGAACCTCGGGCATATATAGCACTTCTGCCAGAACCATCCGCATTCGCCTGGATAGCATCGCCGCCTGTGCCCGTATTTTTAGCAATTATCGCCGCGCCTGCACTGGAGCCACTCCACTCTGCGTAGATTGGGTAAGAAGCACCTCCGCTCCCCACTACATGCAGATTTGCATGGGCGGAGGGGCTCATCGTCCCAATGCCGATTTTCTGTGCCCCTGGATTGACTAAAATCCAGCTCGGACTCCCGTCAGCACCGATATAGATGTCGTCGTCTGGCTGTAAAAGAAGATCGTCATCAGCGGTAAGATACAAATCATACGATGATTCGAAGATTTTTGTGTTATCATCGCCGAATGCGATACCTCCACCAGCATTTAACCTGATATCTCCCGCAACATGAAGTTTCTCCGCTGGAATTCCCGTCCCGATGCCAACTTTGTCAGTGCTGGTCGCCAATCTGACCACTGCCCCATCATCAGTCCAACCACCTCCGGTGGGTGCAGAGACTGCCACGAATGCACTGTCCGCCATCTTAGCTCTGTAAGCATAACCCATGCTGGTGAGCTGGATTCTGGGAGAAAATTCCGGCTCGCCGTCCAGCCTGATGCCCAACCAATAGGGAGCATCAAAGGGTAGATTCAAAGTATTTAGGCTTCCTAAAATGACGTTGAACAAACCCTTGGTTACCTCCACGTTGGTATGATATTCCCGCCAAAGAGAGTCCGTGCCAGACTCAGAACCGTAAATCTTGAAGAGGATGTTGCATGTTCCGTCCAAAGGTTTGTCTTCAGCATTGGTCACCATCCCCTGATAATTGATCAGCTTGGGGATGTCCGCCATCACGGTAGATTCAGAAAAAACTAAGACCGAAACTACAATTATCCCCAATGCCAATAATATCAAAAGCTTCTTCATCTTTCCCTCCAGCTTCTTTTCTGGGGTTAAAGGTTTTAGGTTTAAGGTGAAAAATCTTAGGAGTGCAAAAACTCTGTTTTTGCATTCCCCTTTGCAGGTAATCTGGAGTGTCTGCCTTTAGGGACTGTTAAAAACCCCCCCTTTAATGTCATTGCGAGGAGTCCCTATGGACGACGAAGCAATCTCTAACTCATTGATTTATAAGGAGCGAGATTGCTTCTCCCGCCTTCGGCGGGATCGCAATGACGGTCCCTTAGACTTTTTCAACGCAGCCTTTAGGCAGACCTTTGATCAAGCTAAGGCTTGATACTCCGAATATTTGCCCTACTTTAACAGGATCATCTTCCTGCGCTTGACGAACTCTTCGCTTGCCTGATTGGTGCGGGCAACTATTCGATAGAAATAGATTCCCGAGCCTACCTCGTTTCCCGAATCGTCTTTGCCATCCCAAGAAATCGCTTTGTATCCCGCCTCTTGCCGTTCATCCACCAGATCTCTCACTCTTTGTCCCAAGATGTTGTAGATTCGAATCTTGACCTGAGAGGCTCTGGGCAAAGCATATTCGATCACAGTGGCTGGATTGAATGGATTGGGATAATTCTGGCGCAAATCGAATTCCTGGGGAAGTCGAGCGCCATCCTCCACCTCCTCCCACTCCACCGGCGTCATATAGACCACCCAGGGGTTCCAGAAACCGGTATACAAAATCGTGTCTCCTACCGATATGGGACTATCGGCAATGGATTGACCCACAGATGACGAGAGCTTGTAATTGGATGTGGTCTGCCACATAGCTCCCCCCATATCCAGAACCTGGCGCTCGATCTTGTTGGCAGAAAGCGAACTTGAATTCAAGTTAAAAACAATGCCTAAAATAAAACTCAGGATTAGGAATGCTTTAGCCGTTTTTGTCATGTTTCACCTCCTCTCTCTTAAAAAGTCAGATTCTTAAAGATTTCACTCCGATTCGAAACTCTCTTACGACTTTTCTGAAGACCTCCTTTTTGGTCAAAAAGTTGGAAGTCTCATACACTTCTTGAGCAAAAAACTATATAAAAAAATTAACGCACCCAACTTGATAATGTCAATAAAATTCCTAGGGTTGATCAAATCTTATACTTTCTCCTGATTTTGGCATGGCTCAGCAGGAGACCGGATGAGTAGCTCCCTTCTCATCGAGAAGGTTCAGTTAAATAATCAGGATATTTCTCTTTTAGCTTCAAAGCTTCGTTTTTCTGGTCAAAATAAGTCAGATAATTCATGCGCGCACTCATCATCAGCGGATATTGTTTTAAATTGTTTAAGGTGCGGTCGTCCTTGTAAATTCTTTTGTCTTTTATCCCTCGAAGTTCGAAATCCGGAAAATCGAAAGGATAATATTTTACGCTGTCTTTAAGACTGTATACCAGCCCTTCAGGGATTTTGACAAACATCTTCCCAATCTTTGTCTCTCTGAGCAGATTATCGTATATGGGTTTCCACCAGTAATTCTTCACAAAGAAGCTGTTCAGCATATCGATATATGCCTCCTCGATGAGATTGGGATCAAAGGGAAGCTGATTTTCAAAGGGATAAACCTCTTTTATAAATTTTTTGATCTCTTCCTGAGAAGTTTCAAAAAGATCAGGATAGCTCCTTTTAATATAATCAAAATACCATGATCTCCGGCAAAGCTCCTTGTCCACACAGACCACATCCGGTCGTTTCAATTCGACGTGTCTGAGATAGAGCCAGGGGGAATAGTGATCCCAAACATCGGTCAGAATGATGGCATCTTTTTTCACCGACCTCATGAGGTTGCAAGCAAAGTCATAGGCAAGATAATTCTTACTTCTATCTGATTTATAATAGTTGTTCTTTAGCAGAAGAAAAGGAAGGAGGATAAAACAGAAAATTATTCCATACGAGAGAACCCTTTTGATTTTCAATTTATCTATTATCTGAAATAAAGAGTATAGTCCGGCTCCGACCAAGATTGAGTTGGCCAAGAAGGACATTAAGAAATATGGATCTATGTCGGGAATATCGTAGTTGATCCCATAAAATATGTTGGCAAAAAACAAGATCAGAAGAAAAAAGAGAAACTTTTGATCTTTGGAGAAAATCTCATAAATGCCTAAAAGGGACAAAGGCAAAAGATAAAAAGGAAATTGGTGAAAGAACAATTTGATGAAATTCAAAAGGCTGGCATACAATCTTTCAGTTGATTCGGAAAACATCCACACCTGATACTGCCAGCCGGTTACGTGTCTTTTGAGCATTGACCAGGTTTCCGGATTGCCCCAGTCCAAAAGAGGATTTTGAGAGGAACGAAGCGGAAGATAGATGTAGATGGAGAGTCCCAAAAAGAAAAGAAAGAAAGACAAAATTATTCCTTTCGGATCGAAAGTTAACCATCCCCAGGTAGCCATTATAAAGAAAATCAAAGCCGGAAGAAGCAAAATGGTGGACATATGATTGCCGAAGCTTAAACCATAAAGAAATATCAGGAGAAAGAAAAATCTTTTGCTTCCCGGTCTCCCCAAATTGCTTCGCCACAAGAGAAGCAGAATTATGATCAGGTTGTAAAAAAGGATATTTAACGAATACACTTCGTTGGAGATGGCTTGCGACCATAGGGTAGGAGTAAAGGAAAAGATCAGACAAGCCAAAAAGGCTGCCCAGATTTTCCAGTAAGATTTCTTAAAATCCTCTCCTTCCTTCTTTGGAAATGTCGGTTCAATTACTTCTAAAATAATAAAAAACAAAATCAGATTGCTAAAACACACAAAAAAAAGCGACATGAGATTGACCCTGAAGATTATATCTTTTACAGGCAAGAGGCAAAATATCCTTCCCAGAAGATTATAGATGGGGTAGCCGGTGGGATGAGCGATTCCCAATTTGGCGCAAACCACCGCCAGTTCTCCGGAATCGATGAATTGAACTGTGGGTGAAAGTGTGGAAAGGTAGACTGTTAGATTAAGTACCAAAATGAGAAGGGCAGAAGAGAATAATTTGGCACGAAATGGCATGAGGAAAAATTCCGGTTACATTTGAAGACACTTTGTTTGAGCTGGTTCGGGAAATCTTCTGTGGAACGGCACCTTGACGACAATTCCCGCACAAACAAAAAGATTTTT
>Ga0209427_10007537_pt1 | contig 12323 bp, 10 predicted proteins | sample DeeMarSWOR136_30_FD_187465 | JGI IMG/M metagenome (GOLD analysis project Ga0209427, IMG submission 187465) | Marine sediment microbial communities from White Oak River estuary, North Carolina - WOR-1-36_30 (SPAdes) (version 2) | ecosystem: Environmental > Aquatic > Marine > Intertidal zone >... | reverse complement strand
GATGGCTGCGATCCACTTCCACATCGCGGTATGTACCCACTATCAACAGCCTGGCACCGGCCAGATTACGCGAAACATGGGTCAGCATTTCCAGGGTGCCCTTATCGGCATCGTGTAGGTCTTCCAGGACAACCAGCATTGGCTGGACATTGGCAGCGTTAGTTAGAAACTCACTGACCCCCTGCAGCAGGCGGTATCTTTCCTCTTCGGGGTCTTTCTGAGTTCTGAGTTTTATCTTGAGCCGTTCCCTTATCTCAGAGATGATGCGAGCCACATCGGCTGCACCGCTGCCCAGCTCTTCTTTGAGGTCCTTGGGGTCGCGGCTAAGTACATAGGAACGCAGTGCCTCTACAAAGGCCAGGTAGGGCAGAGATAACGAGCCCGCCTCATAGCAGTGACCGACCAGCGTCCGCCCGCCGCGCAGAGTCACGTAGGTTGATAGCTGCTCGCACAAGGCTGTCTTGCCGATGCCCGGTTCACCTGTCACCATCATCAGGGCTCCCTGTCCCGATATGGCACCATCAAAGGCCGATTGGAGCTGCTTCAATTCGGGCTCGCGGCCGACGAATACCCTGCGGTAGAGTGGATTTTCGGCAGGACCTTCTTTAGTCGGTTCCTTCTCTACTTTGCCTGCCTCGATTGCCTCCAGGGCTTGGAGGACAACCGTGGCTGATTCGGGACGTTTCTCGGGGTCTTTTTCCAGGAGTTGCAGAACGAGAGTCTCCAGGGCCGGTGGCAAATCAGCTCTGTGCCACGTAGGCGACACCGGTGGGGTATTGATATGCTGTCCGATGATGGCAATAGAATCGTCCCCCACAAAGGGCGGACGGCCGGTCACCATCTCATAGAGCATTGCCCCCAACGAATAAAGGTCAACCTTGGCGGTCACCTTACCACCCATAGCCTGCTCCGGAGGCATATAGGTCACTGTGCCCACCATCATGCCAGGCTGCGTCAATCGGGACAGGTCTACCGCCAGAGCCAGGCCGAAGTCGCCTATCTTGGCAGTGCCATCGGCACCCAGCCAGACATTGTCGGGTTTTATGTCGCGGTGGATGATTCCCTTGGAGTGGGCGAACTCCAGACCTCGGCAGACAGCCTTGGCAATATTGATGGTCTGCTTGATGGGCAGGCGGTGCTCCGGGGCTTTTTCAATCAGGCTCTCTATATCACCACCAGGCATGACAGGGATAACGATATAGGGCTGTCCCTCATGGTCACCCATATCATGGATAGTAACGATGTTAGCATGGTCGCCGAGCCGCCCCATTGCTCGGGCTTCGCGGCTGACGCGGGTCCGTGTTGCGTCATCCAATTTCTCTGTCTTGATGAGGGCAAATGCCACGTCACGGTCAAGGAGAGTATCATGGACCAGGTAGACCTTCTTCTTCCCTCCCTCTCCCAGGAATTTCTTGACCTCGTAGCGGCCGCCCACGAAGGACGTGGGCTCAGGCGAGGGTGGGTGCGATGGTGGAACGGGCTCAGTTAGAGCATGGCCGCACTGGAGACAGAACTGAAACTCTTGAGGATTGACCTGACCACACTGTGGGCAAAGACGCTCGCCTTTCAGTGATTGTCCACAGACCCCACAGAATTTCGCATTGTCAGGAAGTTCGGCCTGACACTTCGGGCACTTCATTAGCACTGTCCTCCCCTTGAGTTACAGTCTATGGCCCTCGGGCAGGAGTGTCAAGTACCCTGCATGTGAGTCCTTCTTGTTTGCTTCTGTGGTCAGGGAAGAGAAAACTGAGGGTTTTGCAGAAGATTCTACCTTCTATCATGTGTGATATCACAGGGCAGTATATGTTACCGCTGGCATTTATGCCGGACTGTTGGCCATATCCTTCGTACTGGCAATGGTGATAAGAGAACCCGCCAGGAGCCAGAAAGGATGATGCTATCCACGTAATTGAGTGTCAACTTCGGATATGAGCTCGTTTGGATTACAGGTTTTCCTGTGAAGAATGCCTAGCTATGAAGGTGGCAGTATGGAGCACTACCTATACTTCATATCGTGTGCTATATAGACAGTTTTTTGGGTAATGAGTATAATTCTGCTACCGTTTGCGAAAGTGATGCAATTGTATGGAGGGACAGCAATGAAATTGAGAGTGTTCTTGATATTCACGATATTTACAGCGGCGTTGTTACTGTCATCATGTATTGTGACGTCACACGATTATGACGTTGAGATTTCTTGCGACGAGTTTGAGCAGAGCAATCACCGTAGCGGCGAGTTTGAAGTAGAGGTCGGTGATAAAATCAGAATGGAGCTATGCTCAAATCAAACAGCAGGTTTTCAGTGGGATTATGAAATGACCGTAGAAAATGTATTAAAGGAAGAAGATCATGACTTTGAAGAACCTGAGGGAGATATTCCTGGAGCCGCTGGAATAGAAACCTGGACTTTTGAAGCAGTTGAAACAGGGACAACCGAAGTGCAAATGGAATACAGCCAACCGCAGGAAGGTGGCTTGAAGTCAAAGTGGACCTATAATATGACGGTCACGGTTGAGTAAAGTCATTTCACCAATCAGCGCAATAATAAGAGAGCGTTGTTACTCCCCTATACATTGTTAACGGCACCACCATGTGTTTTTGGGTATGTCTGCCCTCCCATGCTTATGTGCTAGCTACATAAATTTAGTCGTGTTTGTCCAGAGATGTGTGTAACGCTTTGAGACTGTTCACTCCTTCCTTGAACCTGCAACTACTCATCAGAGGTCCAGGCCTTGGCTAGTAGACACGAGTTGATGAAAGGATATAGTCAGCAATCCTCTGAATGGTTGCCCAATCTTCCTTTGTCAGCTCAAATCGCCTATCCACCTGCAGTGTCCACCCGTGGAACTCCTTGGCATAGCTGTGAACTGTCAAATTCCCAATCCTTCTCGCCAGGTCTTTTACTGCTTCATCGTTGGAAAGAACTTGAACTAGGCCGGTATGATGGTCGTCACCTTTCCAGATCACATCGACTACTTTTCCGAACAATGGAAATGTCTTCTTCCTGATTGTCTTGATGTCAACCGCCTTGTGACTTGAAAGAGGTCTTTCATCCGGTATACCAAGGATGACCCACCATTGAGGAGGGCTTCGCCCACTCCCGTCTTTTTTCAAGATACTTATCCACCTGACCAGCCCTTCTGGTATGTCTATAATGCCCAAAGAACGTTGATACCATGAATTCTCTACTTTCTCTTCGGCCCGGCCACGTTCAGCCAAGACTGCTCTAATACCCAATGAGTTGAGGTTCTGAGATAATTGGTCTCTTGATTTATCACGGAATAATTCTCTCATTTGTTGGAATCATATTATAGTGCATTAGAGACAGCAACTAAACCATTTTGCCTATGTAGAACAAACATCGGGATGATGTAGCAGGCGCAATCTCGCTAGCCAGCTTGAGCTTTTACGTATCGGTTCCACTGCCAGCGCAAAGCGTTTCCTTCTGGCTCCGGCTGTAGGAGTCCTCTGGCTATCAATTCGTCAATTCGCCGCCGGGTCACTTCCATGTCAATGCCTAGCTTCCGGGAAACTCGGCCAACCAGTTCCGACTCGGGGTTGCCGGGATTCATGGCAGCGGCTGAAGGCATCTTCCCGACTTTCTCGATGATATCTTCCTGGAAGAGGGCCCACACGAATTCATTTCTTTCCTTTCCTTCGATTATCTCAGCGCACTCGGCATCTCCGTCTCCAGCCCGCCGCTTTATATCGTCCCAGGCATCTTCTATGCCTCGGTTGTAGATGGACATTGCCTCTTTAACCATCTCTTTGCTCATGGTCGCCGTCTCGGTGATCGGCTGATTGGCATTATAGCGTGCCCAGTTCCGGCTGAGGATGCGGATGCCATAATCGTGAGCTCTCTCGTATATTTCGGTTCCGGGGAGGGGGGACAGCATATGGAAGCCATACTTGGCGCCATATTTGTGATGAAGCTCGTCGCCAAGGGCTAAAGACTTGAGGGCTGTGTCCCAGCTTTCCCCGGGAAGTCCGAGAATGAAGGAGTTGAAGACGTTGATGCCGGCCTCGGCGGCTATCTTCACCCCGCGCCGCACGTCATCGGGGGTGAGTCCCTTCTTTATGGTCTTGAGAATCCCGTCATCAGCCGACTCGATACCAAATAGTACCCATCCGCAGCCAGCCCGTTTCATTAGCTGAGCCAGGTCCTCGCTAATCCTGTCCACTCGAGCGAAAACGCTCCATTCTATCTTCAGATTACGTCTGAGCATTTCGTCACACACCGCCCCGGCGTGGTTGTGGTTGAGGGTAAAGGTGTCATCAACGATGTTGATTTTGGCAAACCCGAAATCACGCTGGATTTGCTCAATCTCATCCACCACTGACTCCGGGCTGCGAAAACGGACTCTGGGTCCGAACATCCGATGTCCTGAGCAGAAGATGCAGCTATAAGGGCAGCCACGGCTGGTTATCAACGTGCACGGGGTGCCCAGGGCGTGGTATCTCGCCATGGGCAACAACTCGCGTGCTGGTAAGGGCAGCTGATCGAGGTCCTCGATGAGAGGTCGGGCAGAAGTCTTCACCACCATAGCTCCGTTGGCAAATGCAATCCCCGGCACATCGTGGATGTCCCCGTCTTCTTCCACCGCCCTGGCCAATTCCACCAAGGTTCTCTCCCCTTCACCGATGACTATGGCATCAATCCACGGTGACTGGAGCAGCGTCTCTTCTAGGGCAAAGGTAACATGAGGACCGCCGATAACGGTGAAGATGTGGGGGTCGAAAGCTTTGCATACCTTGAGCATCCTCCTGGCGACGGGGTAATTCAGGGTAACACAGGCAGCGCCTACAAGTTGTGGTCGGTATTCCTCCAATTCCCGCCTCAGTTTCCTGGGATGGTAATGGGCCACCAGAAAATCCAGAATCTTGACCTCAATACCTTCTCTATTCAGGACGCCGGCCAGATAGCTTAAGGAGAGAGGAGGGAGTGGGCTCTCCTCCAGAGGGTGTGGTGTGCTAAGTAGCAGTACTCGCATATATCAGCCGACAGCTCGCTACCCCACATCCCTGACCTCTCGAATTTGGCGTCATGAGTATAGCCCCTGTCATAGCCAAAATCAAGCGTGTGTACCGGTTCATGTGATTAGTGACACTTCTCCTTTGTCATTGCCAGGAACGAGATTCCTTGCTTACGCTTCGGGATAGACTACGCAATCCCCGCATGTCATTGCGAGGGGTTCAGCACTTAACGCCGTGAGTGCTGGGCGACGAAGCAATCTTGGTGGGGTGAGAGATTGCCACGCTCCGCTCGCAATGACAAGAGAAAAGAGGGACTCCCAATGACACAGGCGGTTATCACTGGACGTTACAAACTTATGGAGTGCCACGTATCTGTCTGGACCAGGTCGCTGCACTGGCAAGGTTCTATGTTTTTGTGATTCTATGCTATAAAATTGGATTGAGGAGGTGAGCATGGCTAAAGGAACAAGGATAACTGTGGATTTGGGGAGTGAGGAGCTTCTCAAGGCGGTAAAGTTTGCCTCTGTCGAGCAGGGTAAACCAATTCGGGAGATTATTATCGAGGCGCTGGAGCAGTGGATGGGGGGAGAGAAAGGCTCGGGACAACAGGATTACCTGGCTATGATGAAGGCCCTGGGTGCATACCGAAAGACCGCCGACAAGGGGGATTGAGACACCTGTGGAGTGACATGGGCTTTCCGGTCACGGTCCCAGGGTGAGTAAACGCTATCATTAGGAGAATACAAGGCGCCTCAAGGAGGACGATATGATCATTGATATTCATACACACCTTTGTGATTATGATATTGTTGCCAAACCTTTTTGGGATGGTTGGGCAGAGACTAGCGCACTGAGGGTCAACAGGCCGGTGGAAAGGGTGCAAAGACGATTGCCGGAGTTCTGGGATATTTCCGGCGACATGATAGTCAAGGATATGGATGGTGCCGGGATTCACAAGAGTGTGCTGCTGGCGATTGATTGGGGTCTGGCTCACTATCTTGGCGAACCCAAGCTGAGCGTTGAGAAGATAAACAAGATTCATGCCGATGCGGCGGAGAAACATCCCCAGCGATTGATTGCTTTTGCCGGTATAGACCCGAGAAGAGATAAAGCTGCTGAAATGGTGGGCAGATTTCTCAAGGAATGGGGGATGAAGGGCATAAAGTTCCACACGGCTGCCGGTTTCTATCCCAACGATAAGGCATGTTACCCCATTTATGAGAAGGCATTGGAATATGAAGTTCCTGTTCTACTCCATACAGGGGACGTGATGAAGCCACTTTATTTCAAATATTGCCAGCCCATTTATGTGCAGGAGATAGCCATGGATTTTCCTGACCTGAACATAATTCTGGCGCATACCGGTGGGTGCTGGTACTCCGAAGCAGTGGCAATCTGTAGCAACGCCACGAATGTTTATCTCGATTTGTCGGTGTGGCAGTCGCGGCTCCTCCACCCTCTGGAATTCTACAGAGACCTGAGGGCATTGTTGGACGCAGTCCCCTGGCAGAGAGTGTTGTTCGGCAGTGATTACCCATTTTTGAAGCTGCTAGTCAATCAAGAGCGGTGGGTCAAAGCCTTTACCGAAATTCCCGACTCCGTGAAGGAGCAGGGAATCGAGTTTACAGACGAGGAAATCGCAGGAATACTGGGCGGCAACGCTGCTACGATTCTGGGGCTAACAGAATAAGCTCTGGTGTGCTAAACGTTCATCCCTCCGCTGATGGCGAAAGCGCCGCCGGTAACAAAGGAGGCAGCGTCCGAGGCCAGCCAGATTACCATTTCGGCCACTTCTTCAGGTTCGCCCCATCTCTTCAGAGGTATCATTGACCGGAAAGCATCGGCGTCTTTTCGGGCGCGCAGCTCTTCAGTCATGCGGGTCTTGATCCAGCCGGGGCAGATGGCGACCACCCGGATGTTGTCCCTCCCATACTCGACCGCCGCTGCCTTAGAAAGGCCCACGACGGCGTGTTTACTTCCACTGTAGACAGCCAATCTCTCCGCGGTGGCCACGCCGGAGATGGAGGCATTGTTTATAATGATTCCACCCCCTTGTCCCTGCATCACCGGTATTTCGTATTTCATGGACAACCAGACGCCCTTGAAGTTGGTATCCACCAGTTCGTCAAATATTTCCTCGGTCGTCCGTATCAGGCGGGCCATTATGCCTCCCACTCCGGCATTGTTGAAGGCGATATCCAGACGGCCGTATTTGGTAACTGTTTGTTGGACCATGTTTTCAACCTGCGAGGCAATCCGCACATCGGTTTGGACAAACATCGCTTCGCCACCGGCCTTTTTTACCATCTCCACCGTTTCGTTCCCCTGCTTTTCCCTGCGGGCAGCCACCACCACCCTGGCACCCCGCTCTCCAAATTTGATTGCCGTGGCGCGTCCGATGCCCGCACTCCCGCCGGTTACCAGGGCTACTTTTCCCGCGAATGCGTTCATCCTTGGCCTCCTTTTTGCTCACCAAGTTAGTGCTAGGCTCTGTCTTGGTGCAGATTCCAACTGACTTTATCACCGATAGGCGACCAACTGCAATATACGCAGGAAAATAGGCGGGAACAAGCCCCGCCCCTACGCATCGGCAGGCATAGTGCCGAGGTTTATCCTCGCCTCTAGGTCCTGTCGTTGCCAGGAGGGCAGGACTGCGGAGGGACTTTCTCAAGAGACAGATAAAGCTCCTTTTTCCCCTCATTAGAGGAAAAGAGTTCCTCCAGCATCATTATCTGGCCTCTCGACTTGAGGCCAGCCAGTCCTTCCAGACATTCGGGCTTGGCAAGGCTGGGGGTCCATTCCCGGCAGGCTTTAGGACGCGAGGGATACACGGTGCAGCGGGCTCTCCCATCCTCGTCCCAGGCCAGAAAGACACAGCCTTTCCTTGTGTGCTTGAGCAGGTAACCTTCCTTTATGGGCACCTTCACGGCATACTTGGAGACGAACCTGGAGCGTGATATTCCCAGGGCTGAGGTAATGTTGTCTATGTCTTCGGCGGCGAGCGGAGCTTGATAGCGGGTGCAGCATATGCCACAGCGAAAACAGGGGATGGGAGTTTGTTCCGTTATGGTAATCTCTTTTCCTTCCAGTGTCTTTATGATTGCTTTCTCTCCCGACATAACGCTATGGCATCCATAATAGCTGAGCTACGTGCATAATTCTTCGCTCCGACAAGGCGGAGCCCTGAATGACACAGAGCGAAGGGCTCAGGATAACAAGAGACAAGAGGTTCACGGCCTCGGCTCACACACTCATTCCCTCCTTTTCCATATCACTGGGAAGAAATCAGATCCAATATCTTCTCATGAAGCTTTCTGTTGGAGAATAGAAGGTCGCTTGTTCGGGGCTGCCAGGGGTTGCCTTGAAAATCACTGACCTTGCCACCGGCTTCCTGGACCAATAAGACACCGGGGGCGACATCCCAGGGCTCAATCCTGGTAGTAAAGTAAGCCTCTCCTTTGCCGGCGGCAACCCAGGCTGTTTCCAGCCCAGCCGAGCCCAGCTTGCGTATGTCGGTAACATGGGGATAGACCTTGTATAGAAGCCTGCCTGTTCTTTCCCGGTTCTTGTCCCCGCCCTCACAGTAAAAGATGTAGCCCTGGCTGAGGGCTGCTACATCGGATACTTGGATCTTCGCCCCGTTTAAGTAAGCACCTTTGCCCTTCTCGGCAAAGTAGAACTCGTCAATCGCCGGAGCGTATAGTGCCCCCAGTAGAAGCTCGTTGTGGTGCATCAAGGCTATGCACACGGAGAAGAAAGGGTTGAAATTGGCAAAGTTACCTGTACCATCCAGAGAATCTACAATCCAGAGCCAGTCGGGGTCACCCTGGACAAAACCGCTTTCCTCGGTGAGCAGGCTGTGGTGAGGATAATATCTCTTAATCTCTTCGGCGATTAGCCCGTCCACCTCTCTGTCATACTCGGTGATTGCTTCTTTAGCTGTGCTTCGCTCTTTGAGCAAAGCCCAGTCCTGGCGAAAATGCTTTATCAGAGTATCGCCGGCCCTTCTGGCCAGGCTCTCAATCAATTCCTTTTCGTTCATATCTATGGTTATTTTAGCACTACTGCTATAACGGGATTAAGCACAAACGGCCTCCAAATAGTGAGCTACAGGCCACATTCAGCCGGCTCTAAGGCGTTAGTCAGGCCACACCTTAAATATGTTGGGTCAGACTTTGGATGATCTAGTCCGGTGACTAGAAGGATGTCTCCTTCAGTGTTATAATTGCACGCTGCAGGCAACTAGCAGCCAGGCTTAGAGAGACATCGTGTCGCCCGAAGTGAGTTGCCAGGTCTGCACATGTCAACAGGGTGACATTCCGGTTCACGGTGGGCCTGATAATCACAGCTAGGGAGGCAGCTGACTATGTTGAACATACGGCGTTTTGTGAGAGGAGCGGATGAATCCCTCTGGGTTGGCATATTGAACGCGGCCCGCAAAGACCGCGAGGACTGGAGAGCCATCACAGTAGAGGAGATGCTTCAGCAGGAGAAGGAAGATCCGAAGTTTGATCAGGACGGAAGGTTCGTCGCGGAGTTTGACGGAAGGCCGGTTGCCATAGTGCATGCCAAGGTGGACAAGCTGAGAGAGGAGAAGAAGGGATACATTCCTTTTGACGTTCCGCCTGAATCTCGTGGCAGAGGAATCGAGCACCAGCTTTTAGAGACCGGTCTCAGGGAACTGAAAGCCCGCGGTATGACAACGGCGCAGGCATCGATTGATTCCAGGGAACTGGACTACGTGGGGCCTCTCGAAGGGCTCGATTTCAGACAAGTTCGGGTGATCAGTATGATGGAGATGGACCTGGCGGATGTCTCACAGAACATCGGGGAGAACACGCAGGTAGCAATTAGACCTCTCCAGAAGGATCGGGAAGAGGACATAAAACTATTGACCTGGCTCTCGAATGAAACATTCGAAGAACACTTTGACTCCCGTCCGGACACAATAGAGGAGGTACGTCACTTGCTGTTCTCCGATCTGTACTTCAACAAGGGGAAGGACATCTTCTTCGCGGAGCTAGATGGTGAGAGTGTTGGCTATATTGGTGCTGGAATAGATGAAAAATACAACATGGAGAAGGATGTACAGAGAGTGGATATCTTCACCATAGGGGTTCTGAAGAAGCACAGACGAAGAGGCGTAGGAGCAAGGCTGATGCTATATGCACTTGAGACATTCAAGGCCAAGGGCATGACCAAAGCTACGCTGGGCGTAGACGATTACAATCCAACAAAAGCCATACGACTGTACGAGAAGGTTGGATTTAGGGTAAGGAAGAAAGACCTTATCTTCCAGAGAGAACTGTGAATTAGGGTAGGCTTATCACTGCCGATAGAATGGAAGTGAGCGCGAAGTCTCTGGGGCGACTAGTGGCAAATACTCTTTCTAATTGACATAACAATCTCCATGTATCAGGAGGTGAGAGCATGGCCATAGCGGAGGTAAGCGTTGTCCCGCTGGGGACAAAGACTGCTTCGGTCAGCCAATACGTGGCCCGGGCGATCGAGGTTCTGGATCGGGAAAAGGACATGAAGTATGAGATCACCGCAATGGGGACAATCGTGGAGGGCGACCTGGACAGTATTCTGGCGGTGGTAAAGAAGATGCACGAAGCCACCTTTGGAGAAGGGGTCGCCAGGGTCATAACGATGGTTGAAATTGACGACCGACGAGACAAGGCCCGCGGTATGAGGGAGAAGGTGGATTCGCTCAAGGACAAGTTATAGGATTAGCTTGACAGGGTCTCGACATTCTCAGGAAACTCAGGAGCCGTTTGAGCCTCTGCCGCAGGTCTCGTAGACAATGTACCCTGGATGAGTTGGGCAACTCGTGGGGCGACAGGCCCCGCCCCATGAAATCTCAAGATTGACTGGTTGCCAAAAAAGGCGGCAAATAGAAAGCGGCCCTTTGAACTTCACTCAATTCACACTCGAATCTTGTCTGGCATTAGGAAGAAGAACTATTGACAATTCCTTGGACAATGTTATGCTCTTATAAGACTCATCAGAATGAGAAATAAGGATCTGGGCCCGATATGAACGTGGGTGGTCGAATCTGTGAGAAACCCGCCAAATTTTCTTAGACCTTGACAAAGTCCTGAGCTATGTGTGCTATAATCATGCATGCCATGATTGTGGACGACGCATAGCCGGTTGGCTAAGACATTGAAGCCTACTCAGGAATATAGGTGGCTGACAAGCGGGCTGGTGGGTGAGGCACCGAGACAAATCCGGAGGCCGAAGGAAAAAGGAGTGGCAAAGGAGAGAAGAGCCTCTGCTAAATGCTATTCAGAATGCACTAGAGTATTAGTTGTCTGACTGAGCAGGGGGCATGGAACCGCTGCCTTTAGATGGTCACTTGGGTGGCGGGGAGCCAATGGTGAAACCGACCTGGCCAGGGTCGGTTTTTTGCTTTAATGGCGACAAGGGCTTACTTGAGCCGAAAGCTGGTAGACAAATAGACCGGTAGGGTGTGGGTCGAGGGATGATAAGGCAATCCCAAAAGAGGGAGGAAAAAGGAAGAATGAAGAAGACGCTATATATTCTAGTTTGTTTGCTGACAGGAATCGCTGCTCTATCTAGTGTAATGGGGATGGGTTGTAGCCCTCCGGCTTTTGATTCCATCGGTTCGCTAGAGCTGGTCGGTGATCACGAGATAACTTTCATCAGTCACACCTTTGACGGGACAAATTCAACGTGGACATATCAGGTAACCTCCGGTACTCAACCTGCCCTAAGTCACTGGGTCATATCGTGGTGTGACCCGGGTGCTATCGTGGGTGTGTCCGAACACTGGGAATACGCAGCGCCAGACGCACATACAAGGATAACAGGAATAAAATTCGATACAGGCTATGAGGGTGGGGAAACGAGAACAGTCTCGTTCACGTTACTGGGCGATTATCCCGAAGGTGATGTTGGTGTGGCCACAAAAGCTGGCGGAAACGTAGACTATGGCTCGGTAACGGGGCCGCTGTGTGAACCGGTGGTCACGTATACCATCACGGCTACGGCCGATGCCGGTGGGACTATTGTCCCCTCGGGTGCAGTGGTGGTTAACGAAGGTGACAGCCAGACCTTCAACATTGCTCCCGACACGGGCTATGTGATAAGCGACGTCCTGGTCGATGGCACTTCGGTGGGGGGGGCATCAAGCTATACCTTCGCTAACGTAACGGCCAACCACACCATCCATGCGGCCTTTGGTGTGATTCAATACACGATTACCGCCAGTGCGGGGGACGGCGGTAGCATCTCACCTGATGGCGCGGTGGGCGTCAGCCACGGGGGGAGTCAGACCTTCACCATCACTCCCGACACGGGCTATGCTATAGGCGATGTCCTGG
>Ga0209427_10007536_pt1 | contig 12326 bp, 10 predicted proteins | sample DeeMarSWOR136_30_FD_187465 | JGI IMG/M metagenome (GOLD analysis project Ga0209427, IMG submission 187465) | Marine sediment microbial communities from White Oak River estuary, North Carolina - WOR-1-36_30 (SPAdes) (version 2) | ecosystem: Environmental > Aquatic > Marine > Intertidal zone >... | reverse complement strand
AAAAAGGCCCATCTGCTGTGTTGCGCTCATCCCGGGGCGTTGCGACGTACGCCCTCTGTACGACTCACTCCCCGGGATTTCGCGCGCCTTGCATCTGAACCTTTTTGATCACCCTGCATAGAAGGGGGTTATACAGGTGCTTGAAGTGATTAGAGATACAGGGTGACGACCAGCAGGAAGGTTCAATGACAAAATCCAAAGTTCAGTTTCAACATGCGAGCGGGTTTTCTTTTGAAGTGTTGGCCACAGACGGCGAGGCACGGGCAGGAAGGCTCACCACGCCTCACGGAGTGATCGAAACCCCTTCGTTTGTGGCTGTGGGCACCCTGGGCGCTGTGCGGGGGGTGTCTGTGGAGGACCTTGAGGCCATGGGGGTGCAGGTCATGATCGCGAATGCCTATCATCTGCATCTTCAAGCAGGTGAAGACCTGATCCATAGCATGGGCGGTCTCCATGGCTTCATGGGCTGGCACGGCCCGCTCATGACCGACTCGGGCGGCTTTCAAATATTCAGTCTCGGTGCCGCGAAAGAACATGGGGTAGGGAAGATGGCTTCCATTTTTACGGAAGGTTCGGGCCAGGGGGGCCATCTCAGCGCTAAGAAAAAGCAAACACTGGTTGAGATCCATGAGCACGGAGCGGACTTCATTTCTTTTCTGGACGGATCACGGCACCGTTTCACGCCGGAAAGCGTTGTTGCGCTCCAAAAAAAACTCGGGGCGGATATCATGCTGATCCTTGACGAGTGCACTTCGCCCCTACACGATTATGCTTACACCAAGAGGGCCATGGAGCGCACCCACCGTTGGGCAATGCGGGCACAGGATACCCATCAGAGACATTCCCAAGAGGCTCAGGCCCTCTTCGGCATTGTTCAGGGCGGGGCTTTTCAGGATTTAAGAGAGAGGAGTGCCGGTTTCATGGCGCAACAGGATTTTGACGGCTATGCCATTGGGGGTTCTCTGGGCAAATCAAAGGAGGATATGCACAGGGTTCTGCAATGGACGGTGCCCTTGTTGCCCCAGAATCGCCCACGCCATCTTTTGGGCATTGGGAAAGTGGAGGATATATTTGAGGTGGTGATTCGAGGGATAGATCTCTTCGATTGTATCGCCCCGACCAGGATGGCCGAAACAGGGACCGTTTTTTCGAGAGGGTCAAAGCGATATGTCATGCACGTTCTCAATGCCCGCTACAGGGACGATCCCGGACCCATCGAAGAAAGGTGTGGGTGCATGACCTGTAAACGTTACTCCCGGGCCTTTATCAGACATCTCTTTGCAGCCGGCGAACCGTCAGCCATGCGGCTGGCGGCCATTCACAACCTGTTCTTTTTGGAAACCATGATGAAGGAAATCCGACAGGCCATCAAAGAAGGAAGAATTGAGGCCTTGAAGAAAGAATGGTCTGTGATTCACCACTGAGGCAAGGAGCGCACAGCGAAGCATAGCCGGAACCAGGATAGCGGGCACCCCCTCACCCCAGCCCCTGGTCGCCTCTGGCGCCGCCGAAGGCGGGTAAACCTCCCCCCCGTTTCGAGGCTGTGCCGCAATGTCATTCCGAGGCGATAGCCGAGGAATCTTGAATCAGTAAATAGCTGGTGTCTCAAGATTTCTCGCTACGCTCGAAATGACAGAAAAGCGCAAAGAGCGAATTACGGCACAGCCTCGTTTCCGGGGGAGAGGGGGAGTGTTCTCGGCCTCTCGGTGGAGAGATGTCTTTACGTTCCCATTTCCCACGAGGAGAGATATTTTTCTTGCTCGGGCGTGAGGGTGTCTATGTCCACGTTCATGGCGGCGAGTTTGAGCCGTGCAATCTCCCGGTCGATGTGGGGAGGAACAGGATAGACCCTTTTTTCAAGTTTCTTGTGCTCTGCGGCCATGTATTCTGCGCACAGGGCCTGATTGGCAAAGCTCATGTCCATAACGCTCGAGGGATGCCCCTCGGCGGCAGCCAAATTCACCAACCGGCCCTCTCCGAGAAGGTAGATCTTACGGCCGTTGTTCAGCGTAAACTCCTCCACAAACTCCCGCATGGATCTCTTTGCAGTGGAGATAGCCTTGAGGCCGGGCAAGTCCAACTCCACATCAAAGTGACCGGAATTGGAGATAATGGCCCCATTCTTCATCATGAGGAAATGCTCCTGCCGGATCACATTGATGTCTCCCGTGAGGGTGCAGAAAATATCTCCAAGAGGGGCGGCTTCGGCAATGGGCATGATCTGAAAACCATCCATGACCGCTTCGAGCGCCTTGAGGGGATCCACCTCACAGACGATCACATGGGCACCGTGACCCTTGGCTCGGACAGCGACACCCCGTCCGCACCACCCATAGCCGCTTACCACAAAGACACTGCCCGCAAGGAGCCGATTTGTGGCTCTGATAATGCCATCGACCGTGCTCTGGCCCGTGCCGTATCGATTGTCAAAGAGGTGTTTGGTATTGGCGTCGTTGACCGATATGATGGGGAACTGTAACACCCCATCTTTTTCCATGCTTCGAAGTCGAATGACCCCTGTTGTCGTCTCCTCGGATCCGCCCAGCACCCCTGAGAGCAAAGCCTTTCTCTCGTTGTCGGACAAACGTGTTACCCATTCCCTGATGCCCTCCGCCAAGTCATCCCATTTGTTGAGAGCGATAAAGTGAAGGGAGCTCACCAGGTCCGCCCCATCATCCATGGTGAGATTGGGCTTGTGCTTCAATGCGGAAAGGATGTGATCATAGTAAGTGGGGTTGTCCTCTCCTTTGATGGCAAATACGGGGATTTCATCGTCCGCCACCAATGAGGCAGCCACATCATCCTGGGTGGATAAAGGGTTGGACGCACAGACGACCACATCGGCCCCGCCGGCCTTTAGGGTTTTGAGCAGGCTGGCGGTTTCCGTGGTGACGTGCAAACAGGCCGAAAGCCTCAGGCTTTTGAGGGGTTTTTCCCTTTCAAAGCGCTCCCCGATTTTTTTCAAGACAGGCATGCTCATGGCTGCCCATTCAATTCTCAACCGGCCTTTTTCAGCCAGGGTGATATCCTTGATGTCATAGTCCATAATCTCGGCTCCGTTGATTTAAGCGTTAAATACGTGGTCCTCGGGTCAATTTTGAATGGCTCGGAGTCTGCTGGAGTAATGGGTCAAAGGAATATTGGAATCATGGAATGCTGGAATATTGGGTCAAAAGAGGTAGGATGCCTTAAAGACCCATTATTCCATTCTTCCACTATTCCATGGTTCCCCTGTCATGTCGTCCATTACTCCATCATCTGTTAAAGACGCTAGAAGCACGGTCTTAAGAGTCAGGTTTCTTTACTTCACGGCTCTCTTGAGGGTGTCTACCATGTCGAGCTTCTCCCAGGTGAATTCCGGGAGTTCCCGGCCGAAATGGCCGTAATTGCATGTCTTTCTGTATATCGGTCGGAGCAGATCCAGTCTCTCAATAACCGCGGCGGGTCGGAGATCGAACTCCTTTTTAACAATCCGTGTGAGTTCCGCGCTGGGCATGACCCCTGTGCCGTAAGCCCCCACCATGACCGAAACCGGTTCGGGCCGTCCAATGGTATAGGCCACTTGGATTTCACACCGCTCAGCCAGGCCGGCGGCCACAATATTCTTGACAATATAACGGCACATGTAAGAAGAGCTTCTGTCTACCTTGGATGGATCCTTTCCGGAAAAGGCGCCGCCCCCGTGATAGCCGAAACCGCCGTAGGTGTCCATGATGATCTTCCTTCCGGTTAAACCGCAGTCCCCCAGAGGGCCGCCTACCACAAAGCGCCCGGTGGTGTTGATGAAGAACTGGGTTTCTTGGTCCAGCATATGGGCAGGGATAACCTTTTTGATCACCTCCTCGATAATCGCTTCACATAAAGTGTCGTAGTCCACATCCGGTTCGTGTTGGGCGGCGATCACCACGGTGTGCGGCCTGTGGGGTTTACCCCCTGCATATTCCACGGTGACCTGGGATTTACCGTCCGGCCTCAACCAGGGCAGTTTACCGGATTTTCGGACGTGGGCCAGTCTCTGCGTGAGACCGTGGGCCAGGAAAATGGGCATGGGCATAAGGGTGGCCGTGTCCTTGCAGGCATAGCCGAACATGAGGCCTTGATCTCCGGCCCCTTGTTCCTTGAAAAGGCCTTTTCCGTTAACACCCACGGAAATGTCCGGGGACTGCTTGTCAATGGAGGTGAGAACAGCGCATGTTTCCCAATCAAAGCCCATGGCAGAATTCCGGTAACCGATATCCTTGATGGTTTCCCGCACGACCTCCGGCATGTCCACGTACGCCGTGGTGGTAATCTCGCCTGCTATAATCGCCATCCCCGTGGTCACCAAGGTTTCACAGGCAACGCGGGCATATTTGTCCTGTTCCAGCATTTTGTCCAGAATGTGGTCGGATATCTGGTCCGCAATCTTATCCGGGTGACCCTCTGTAACGGATTCGGAAGTAAACAAGAAATTGTCTTTCTTCATACAACACTCCTTTCAACAACCATAAGACCGGCGTGCGTATTTTCTCACTCGCCACTTACAGATTCAAGATTCCTCGGCTAAAGCCTCGGAATGACATCGTGACACAGTCTCCCTGGCGGGAGAGCTTCACGAAAAATGCCAGAATGCCCCGACCTTTGGTCGGAGAGCTTCACTGCTTAGAACCCTCGCCCAGGATGCAGTTGTCAATGAGCCTTGACTTTCCAACTTTCACTGCAAGGGCCAAAAGGGCTTCACCTTCGATTCTGCCTACGTCTTCCAAAGACACAGGATCGCACACAGTAACATAATCGATTTCGGTATAGGGGTAGCTCCGAATCAACTCATTTACAGCCTCCTTTATGACAGCCGCGTCCTTATCTCCCCCGCGAACCATGTCCTTGGCGAGATCAAGCGATTTTTTGAGACAAAGGGCGGATTTTCTCTGTTCTGATGTGAGGTAATTGTTTCGGGAACTCATGGCAAGACCATCCGCTTCCCTGACCGTGGGGACGCCCACAATCTGGATGTCCATATTCAAATCCTTGACCATGCGGGTAATGGCCGTCAATTGCTGGTAGTCTTTCTGGCCGAAGACAGCAATGTGGGGTTTGGTAATGTTAAAAAGTTTGGCCACCACCGTTGTTACGCCTTGGAAATGTCTCGGCCTCGACAGGCCGCAAAGATGCCTGGTCACCCTTTCAACCTCAACACGTGTCTGATAACCTTCAGGGTACATTTCTTCAGCGGTGGGCAGGAAGACGATATCCACCCCCACCTCTTGGGCCCTTGAGAGATCGCCTTCGGTATCGCGGGGGTAGGCGTCCAAGTCCTCTTGAGGTCCGAACTGTGTGGGATTGACAAAGATGCTGATGACAAGGACATCGGCAAGTCTCTTTCCCACGCGCATCAACTCCAGGTGACCTTCATGGAAAAACCCCATGGTCGGCACAAAGGCCAGTGTTTTCCCTTGCAGGCGGAGTTCCTCGCATCTCTTTTGCGTGGCATCGGCCGTATTCAAAACGTCCATGTTGGCACTTCCCCTTGCCATAGAATCGTTTCACGATTCTATTCTGCATTTCTTGAACTCATGGGGATGTAATATTGAGTCCCCGATTTCATGGTCATGATCTGCTGCACCAGGTCTTCGAAGTCCTCCGGTATGTGGACGAAATCAATCTCCGAGGCATTGACCACCAGGAGCGGGCAGTCGGCGAAGTGGAAGAAAAATTCGTTGAAGGCCTGGTTTATTTTCTCAAGATATTTGTAGCTTATGGACCGTTCAATTTTCCGATTCCTTTTTCTTATTCTTTCAACCAACACCTCTGTTTTCGCCTGGAGAAAGACCACGAGATCGGGTGGTCTGATCCTCTTCTTCAAAATTTGAAAAAGCTGTTCATAGAGCCAGAATTCATTCTCATCCAGGTTTACCCGGGCGAACAGTCTGTCCTTGTCAAAAAGGTAGTCGGAGACTGTGGTTCTGTTGAAAAGGTCCAACTGAGCCATTTCCGCGGCCTGATGATATCGCCTCAGGAGGAAGAAAATTTGCGTCTGAAAGGCAAATTTCTTCGGGTCCTGATAGAAACTGACCAAGAAGGGGTTTTCCTCTACTTCTTCGAGCAGGGTCTGCGCCTTAATCCTTTCAGCGAGCAAGAGGGCAAGGCTGGTTTTGCCTACTCCCAGAGGGCCTTCTATGACGATGTAATGGTGCATCTTCTTCTCTAGAAAAAAGCCGGGACTGGAAAACGGTTACCCTTAGCATTGGGGGTCTCATTTGTCAAGGAGTGCCAGGGAGGCGCTCAGGCAAAGAAAATCGTCGATATTCAATGTCTCCGCCCTTTTTCCGGGCTCGATGCCGCATCTTTCGAGGGCATGAAGGATATTTGGAGTTGGAAGGGCTTCAGCCCCCTTCAGACAATTGAGGAGAGTCTTCCGTCTGTGGGCAAAGGCGGCTTTCACCACCCTCTTAAAGTGCTTTTCATCTTTTGCCCGGTTGGGATGAGGCCTTGTGAAATCCAGTTCCAAAACCATGGAGCCCACCTTAGGTTTTGGATAGAAGGCCTCCTTGGCAATCTCAAGGAGAGGCGATACACGGGCGTGGTACTGCACCAAGACAGTCATAGCACCGTACTCCTTGTTTCCGGGGGTAGCCATCAATCGACGGGCCAGTTCACGCTGGAAAGTGAGCACGGCACGACTCACAAGATTCCGGTTTAGAACCAGTTTTTCGAGAACGGGGGACGAAATGTTGAAGGGGAGGTTGCCCAGGACTTGGAAGGTCTGCCCGGCGGGGAGATCGAGTGCGGCGAAGTCCAGCCTGAGGATGTCCCCTGTAATGGGTGTGACGTTGTGAATGCCCGAAGCGTAAAGATTTTTCTGAAGCACCGCCACCAGCTGGCGGTCCTTTTCCACAGCCAGGACGTGCTGCACCGATCTGGCCAAGGGAAGCGTCAAAGCGCCCAAGCCTGAACCAATTTCCAGAACCGTGCAAGATGGATCAAATCCGGCTCGGGCGATCATTTTGTCGATGATCGCCGGGTCATTCAAAAAGTGTTGACCCAGTCTTTTTTTGGGTCGAAAACCGCGCGATTGCGCTAGAGATTTCGCTTTTGCCACAGTTTACGTTGCCTCCTCTGCTCGCGCCAGGCCTTCACGAGCCGGAAGAATCTCAAGAAAATGAAGTAGGATGGGGGGGCAAAAGCGATTCCCAGAATGAGTCCCCCGGTCAGAAAGGTGGCAGCGATGGTACCTCCAGCCCCCAAGATTTTTCCGAGGATAACCAGAGCGCTTTCCTCCTGCTGTATGGAATGCATGACGGAACTGAAGACCTTGTTTTTCCCGGAAAGACCGAGAACCCACGTGCCTATCTTATAGGTATAGAGATAGAGAAAGCCCCAGTTCAGGGGGTTCGTGACCCAGGTGCCTATGGCTGCGGCGATTTTGCTCCCGTTGAAAAAGATGGCGAGGGTGACGGCAAGAGCGGTCTGAAACGGGAGGATGGGTAGCATGGCAGAGAAGATACCCAGGGCCATACCCAAGGCCAGGTGGTGAGGGTCCCCCTTGAGGCGAATGAGTTTGAGATAGAGGTATTTCAGTTGTCTTTCAAATTTCAAGATGATTTACCAAAATGACTAATCAAGCTGCGCCTCGAATCGACGAGTCGTTCGACCTAGAGGCTCCGGACAGGTTAGCGACGCAAATATCCCCTTGCCTGAGGCGAACCGATGCTGGACCTGCCCTGTGGAATGCCGCCAATGGCGGCCCTCCTGCGGAGGATTCCACAGGGTAAAGATCCTGGATTCTGGATAAATAAGAAAAAGAGCTTATTCCTTTTGAATCGAGTATCGAGTGACCAGTATCCGGTATCAATCCAGTTCTTGGCCAGGGACTGTAATAAAAAACTCGAATCAGATTTCATGATTTTATTCGAGCTAAACCACTAGTATCGCCTAAATCAGGAAAAGAATCAATGACCGTTAGGCAAAAGAAGGGGATGTTTACGATGGGGTGTGTTGCAGTCTGGATATACTAAGGGGAGCATAAAATACTGGAAATGGATTGGGTCAGGACCATGAAGTCTTTTCTTTCTTTCCGAGGCTCCCGGGCTGGTCTTTTCAGCGACTTGTCAATGGGGGAGTTTTGCCCCCGACCCATTCCCTTCGACAGGCCCTTCGATTTTACTCAGGGCCATGAGCAACGTCGAATGGCTCAGGGCTGCGGTTTCCCCCATAGACAAGTCGCGAAAAGGACGGCGCCCTCCCACCAGTCAATACAGAAAAGACTTTATGGCCCTGACCATCAGCAGAGAGCTTTCTCTGTAAGCAATTGGTATCGTTCAAAAGTGTTGGCATGGACCCTCCTTCATTTAAAGGGCCCCCGGTTCCGGCCATGGCCATTTTTCTCCCTTCGACCGAGCTCCCTTCGATTATACTCAGGGTCTCCGACAGGACAGGCATGGCTCGGGGCTTTCATCCGAATGTGGTCCCTGTCTCTTTCTGAAAGAGCATCTCCCAAAGAGATTCCTCAAAACCACACTCTGGTTTGATCTTTGAGGGTTTACGCCCGGTAAGCCCTTGCAGAATTTCTCGTGACGGCATCCACCGCAGTTTGTTAAACCCTCAAAGATTAAACCAGCTCCTCCGAAGATAATGGAGATGCTCTCGAAGAAAGAGATTGGGACCGCAAAGGTCATGGCCTCCACCACCGATGCAGCGTTTTTTCGCCATGCAAACACTTTTGAACGATACCAAACAATCAGATGCTCTCCTTAGTATCTAGTTTGGTCAAAGGGGCGAGGTCCTCAACGGGATATCTTGACCTCACGTCGATAGAGAGGTCGGCCCGCTCACCATGCATGATACGGTGATATCCTGCCAGTGCGATCATGGCGCCATTGTCCGTACAATAGGCGGGACGGGGATAGTAAACGGCCACGCCCTTTTGTAAAGCCGTCTCTTTCACTCTGTTCCTCAGCTCGGTGTTGCAGGCCACACCCCCTGCAATCACCACCACGCCGACCCCGGTTGTTTCCTGTGCCTGCATCAGCTTTTGGACGAGAACGTCAATGACGGCTTCTTGGAAGGATGCGGCAATGTCAGCCATCTGAAGCCGATCCCTTTCCGCCCTGCTTCCGCGCCACTTCTTGACATAGAGAGCCACGGCCGTCTTCAGGCCGCTGAAACTGAAATCCAATGAACCGGGCCCAAGATGGGCTCTAGGGAAAGGGATGCTGTGTTTGTCACCGGAACGGGCCAGGTTCTCTATGACCACGCCGCCGGGGTATCCGAGACCGAGAATTTTGGCAACCTTGTCAAAAGCCTCTCCAGCCGCATCATCCAGGGTCTGACCCAGGAGTGTATAGCGACCGAAGTCTTCGACATGAAAGAGACAGGTGTGTCCACCGGAAACCGTGAGGACCACAAGCGGAAAGGGCGGCATGTCATCTTCAAGAAAAATAGAGAGGATATGACCTTCTAGGTGATTGACCCCCACCAGGGGGATTTCCTGAACATAGGCCAAGGCTTTTGCAAAGTAAAGGCCGACCAGAAGAGAGCCGATCAAGCCTGGGCCTACCGTAACGGCGATGCCGTTCAAATTCTGGATGCTGATTTTCGCCTCGGCCAGAGCTTCATTGACCACAGAAACGATTTTTCCGAGGTGCTCTCGAGATGCGAGCTCAGGAACGACGCCCCCGTAAGGGTGATGGAGCTTGATCTGGGAATGAACAACGCTGGACAAAACACGGCAGCCGTCCATAAGCACGGAGGCGGATGTGTCGTCACAGGACGTGTCGATGCCGAGGAGGTTCATAGTGGGCGCACCGTCACCGTTTTGCAGCCATTCTTCTCTTGAGTTTGTGCCACTTGCCTTCTTTCATCACCTCCAGGAGAATGACGGTGATATTGTCACCCCCACCTCCGCGATTGGCCTCTTCAATGAGAACATCCACTTTTCGTTCGGCAGACATGGAGAAATCATCGAGAAGGGTCTTGATGGATTGGTGGGGAACATAGTCCACAAGGCCGTCAGAGCAAACGAGAATTTGGTCTCCTGCATCCGGTCTGATCGGGTTTATGTAGACATTCACTTTCTCACTCAGTCCCAGGACCCTGGTCAGGACATTTCTCATGAGAGGATTGGTGGAACCATCTGCATTGGTCATGCCCAGACTTCGCTGCTCTGCTTCAATGGAGTGTTCTTCAGAGATCTGAAGCAACCGTCCGCGTTCAAAGAGATAGACCGAGCTGTCTCCCACGTTGGCTGACCACAGGCAGTCCTCTTCTGCAAGCAGGGCTGCGATTGTAGAACCCATTCTGCGGTACTGAGGCTTTTTCTGAGCCTCATGGATGACCATATTGCTCAGCGCAATAGCATTGACCAGATGGTTCGCACCTTCGGAAATCCCCTTGTTTGCCGCCTGAATAAAGGCGGGGGGATTCCCTTGACTCAGTTTTTGGAAATAATCGGCCATGGTTTCCACGACCATACGGCTCGCCACTTCACCGGCTTTATGCCCGCCCATGCCGTCGGCAACAACGAAAAGACCGAGCTCTGGAGCGAGGAGATACTTGTCCTCATTGATTTTTCGCTTCAAGCCCACGTGTGATTTTCCGACAGCTAGAACTTTCATCCGCCTTTCCCGTCCTTTCAAGGGTTTACAACCGGACAGGCGGGCCTCTATGCTCCCGCGGAGCCCTTTACCCGCAATCTCTTTTTTTCCGTCATTTCATCAATCCTGGCGATCACCTGTCTGAGGTGATCGACCATCTGTGCCGCCTTTTGGTAACGCTTATCCACGTTTTTCTCCAGGGCCCTGTTCAAGATTTTTTCAACCACAGGAGGAATTTTTGGATTAATAGCCCTCGGCGACACGTGGGGTTCTTTGGCGATTTGGTACATCAGGGTGGCCATGTCGTCAGCCTTGAAAGGTTTTTCTCCTGTGAGGAGTTCAAAAAGAACGATGCCCAGAGAAAAGATATCCGACCGGCCGTCCACCTTTTTCGCACTGACCTGCTCCGGAGACATGTAGGAAGGGGTGCCCATGATGAGACCTGTCTTGGTTTTTGACGATGCGGTAATCCGAGCAATTCCGAAATCAGTGACTTTTATGTCGCCGGTTTCTCTCAATCGCATAATGTTGGCCGGTTTGATGTCCCTGTGGACAACGCCCTTGGCATGCGCGTAGTCCAAGGCTTGTGCCACGTCTGCCACATGGGACAGGGTTTCTCGAAGGGAGAGGAGATGGCTTTTCCGCGTGTGGGGCTCCAGATCCTCCCCCTCTAAATACTCCATAGCAATATAAGCCAGATCTTGCTCTTCCCCGCAGTCGTAAATCGTGACAATGTTGGGATGGGTCAACAGACCGGCGGATTCCGCTTCCCTGAAGAACCTTTCCTTGACTTCTTCCACCACATCGTCTTCGAATTCGGAGAGGCGTATGGTCTTGATAGCCACAGCACGGCGGATTTTGGGGTCTTCCCCTTTGTAAACAACACCCATGGCCCCCCGCCCCAGTTCTCCCACCACTTCATACCGGCCCAGGGTTGGCTTGGTATCCGTGGCCTGGAGGGTGGCTCCGATATCACCCGGATGTGTGGCACCCGGCGCCCCAAAGATCATGGACGCTTCCGCACCTTTGAGCTTGGGCATTCTCTCGTCCAAATCTCTAAAGTCCTGCCCATCCTGCGTAATGAGATTGTAAGTGGAGAGGGCCTTGGAGAACTGTCTTTTTCTCTCAAAATCCAAGCCGAGGGTATACAGCAGGTCTTTGACGCCCTCCTCCTGGAGGGGAAGCTTTCGGAATTTTTCCAGAGCGAGATCGAGCATTCCCTGCTGCTGAAAGGAAAGGCCGAGCATCTTATTGGTCTCAACGGAGTCCGCTTCAACCCTTTCTTTGCTTTTCTCGGTCACAAGGAATTTTTTGGAGGTTACCAGAATGTATCCAACAATAAGAAGAAGCATGGGTGGGGTAATTTTCAACCAAAGGTTATAGAAGAAGAAAAGGACGGTTCCGGCAGCACCACAGGCAAGAAAGAGCCCCAAAGTGGTGAGGGCGCCCATGCCGGCCTTTTGGCTGGGCAAAGCCAGGGCAAGAAAGAGACCAAAGAGGGCGAGAATGCCCAATTCCATAAAGGGAATCCAGGGCGGTCTCGAGAAAAATCGTTGTTGAAGAATATTGGCCACACCGTTCGCCACAACCTCGACCCCGGGGAGATGTCCCGAGATCGGGGTTACGAAACGGTCTCCGATTCCCGGTGCTGTTGGACCGATGATGACAATTTTGTCTCTGAACAGGCTGGTTTGGATCTGGTTCTTGTAAACCTTGGAAAAAGGCGTTTGGTGGAAGGCGACTCCAGGACCCGCG
>Ga0209427_10007535_pt1 | contig 12326 bp, 15 predicted proteins | sample DeeMarSWOR136_30_FD_187465 | JGI IMG/M metagenome (GOLD analysis project Ga0209427, IMG submission 187465) | Marine sediment microbial communities from White Oak River estuary, North Carolina - WOR-1-36_30 (SPAdes) (version 2) | ecosystem: Environmental > Aquatic > Marine > Intertidal zone >... | reverse complement strand
CTTCCGTCATTTGAAGGCTGCCCCCGGCTTGATACCTATCGCTTTGAGTATTTTCGCCAGGGGGCAGAAGCCGGTGAATGCTGATTGCAGAAGGTTAGCACCAACGAAAAGTATCGTATCCCAGAAATACCTTCCATAATTGGGACATGTCCATGGCCTTTTGCTCACGAAGCGAGCCAAATGGCCTTGGACTGGGACCACCGTAGTACTTAGATTTTGAAACTTATTTCCGGGACATGAAACTAGTCATCTTCTGCCAGAACCATTCCCTCTCCCGGATAGACCGACCGCTCCTCGTGCGGTGTGGGTTTTATCTCTTCCGGCCAAGGCCCGGCTTGGGGCTCAGGCCCTTCTTGTGCGACAGCGGTGGGCTTTTTGTCCTTCATTTTCGGATGTTTTCTGATATCCACACCCCGTACAGGGGCGCTGAATTCGATCGGGATGTTGTTGGGATCAAAGGCGTAGATGGAGTGAATGAATCCGTGATCGATGACCTCGGAGACCCAAATCTCGGCGGCCTCTAGTCTGTCTTTCACCTCCCACAGATCCTCTTCGCTTTCCACCTCGATGGAGACGTGGTCGAAAACAAAGGGACCCTTAACAGGCACACCATGGTCTTTTTCAAGGGCCTTATCCACGTTCGGCCATTCGAAAAAGGCGATCATGTCGTGTTCGGATATCTCGAAAAAGTAGTGCCTGTATCCGGGGCGGCCAAGACCAGCCACCAAGCGCATGCCGAGCAAATCCCGCCAGAACCGGATAGTCGTGTCCATGTTTCTGGTGGCCATTGCCAGGTGATTGATTCCGGTGTATTTTACCATATTACCCGTATCCCCCGAAGGCGTCTATTTTATGAATTGGCGTTTACGGTAGAAGCCTTATTGTGATGCAGCCGCCGTCTTTGAGTGATCCCAATAGGGCGACAGCTCTCTTAGCCGTTCGATAATTGGAGGAAGTTTTGCGATGATAAAATCGATCTCTTCTTCTGTATTGTAGATACTCAGGCTGAAACGGATCGAACCATGGGCTGCTGTAAAGGGCACGCCCATGGCCCGAAGCACATGCGATGGCTCTAAAGAACCAGAGGTGCAGGCAGAGCCCGAAGAGGCACAGATACCAAGTTCATTCATCATGAGAAGGATAGCCTCGCCTTCCACATACTCGAAGCTTATGCTGGTCGTATTAGGAAGGCGATGCTCACGGTCTCCATTGACAATGGCGTTGGGGACCAGCTTAAGGATCTCGTTTTCAAGCTTGTCCCTGAGATATCTTACCCGCTCGTTTTCTTCTTCTATATATTCTCCGGCCAGTTCGCAAGCCTTCCCCAGTCCAATAATAGAGGCGACATTTTCGGTCCCGCCTCTCCGCCCTCTTTCCTGATGCCCCCCGATTAGGAATGGCGTAAATTTAGTTCCTTTTCGGACATAAAGGGCACCGAGCCCTTTAGGCGCATGAATTTTGTGACCTGAAAGAGAGAGCATATCCACGGGGATCTTCTGAACATCGATCGGAATCTTTCCCACAGCCTGCACAGCATCCGTATGGAATACAACGCCACTTTGGCTCACAACCTCAGCGATTTCTTCTATAGGAAAGATCACACCAGTCTCATTATTGGCCCACATAATGCTGACAATCGCGGTGTCTTTGGAGAGACTCTTGTATAAATCTTGCGGATTCAATCGCCCCTGCCGATCCACTGGAAGGAATGTGACCCGGTATCCGTTCTTTTCCAGATATTCGCATAGATTCTTAACAGCAGGGTGTTCAACCCGGGTGGTGATGATGTGTCTTCTCTCGGGATGTGACACAATGGCTGCCTGTATGGCCGTGCTGTCGCTTTCCGTACCGCAGCTGGTAAAAAGTATCTCATCCGGCGCTGCCCCGATGAGGCCGGCCACCTTCTCGCGTGCTTCTTTTAGTTTTCGCGCCACCTGACCGCCAAAGCTGTGCATACTCGATGGGTTGCCGTAAAGGTCATGAAAGTATGGAAGCATCTCCTCCAAGACCTCAGGCGCAACTTGTGTCGTGGCATTGTTGTCTGCATAGATCACTTTCATGACTGTACCTCCTCTACCACCAGCTCTGGGGTCACCAATTCACGCAGCTTGGCTTCCACATAATGTTTTAGCGTAACCTGTGAGGCAACACAGGTGGCACAGGTCCCTCGCAGCTTCACAATGACCGTATTGCCATCAACATCAATGAGTTCGATATCCCCTCCGTCCTTCTTGAGGGATGGTTTGATCTCACGTTCCAACGTTTGTTCGATGAGTTTGATCTTTTGAATGTTGGTCAATCCGGCCGGCTTCAGGCGTACAACATGCGGCTTGCCATGAACCTCATCAATAATCTCTTGGATCTTGTCATGACAGCTTTCACACCCACCGCCTGCTTTGGTATAATCGGTCACGTCTTCAACGGTCCTTAGATTGTTTTCACGGACCTCCCGCTCTATTTCCATATCGGTTACACCAAAGCACTCGCAGACTATTTCCCCTTCAACCTCCTTTTCGGCTTCGCCGCGGTAATAGGCAATCGCCTTTTCTAAGGCATCTCGGCCCATAACGGAACAGTGCATCTTTTCTTTCGGAAGCCCTCCAAGATAACGGGCGATGTCCTCATTGGTAACCTTTTGGGCCTCTTCCAGTGTCATCCCCTTAATGATTTCGGTGAGTGCTGATGACGAAGCAATGGCGCTTGCACAGCCAAAGGTTTGAAACTTAGCGTCCTTAATCCTTTTGTTCTCATCCAGTTTGAACGTAAGCTTCAATGCGTCTCCGCATGCAAGCGACCCCTCTTCACCTATGCCATCAGGGTTTTCAACCTCTCCCACATTTCTGGGATGCAAGAAGTGATCTACGACCTTGTCCGTGTATTCCCACATTGTACCATCCTCCTAAGTTCTTAGGGGTGCCCCTATCATCCCTTCAATTCATGAATCAATTATAAGGGCTCGATCTTATTTTATGTAATGCCTCTTACATCTCTCGTTCCCATACATTAAGCATTTTTTTCACAAAAGAAAGATGGATTTCTTCACTCCATAAACAGATCAGTACTCATATACCGCTCGCCGGTGCTAGGAAGCGCCACTACGATTTGTTTGCCTCTATTCTCACTTCGTTCTGCCACCTGCAAGGCAGCCCACACCGCAGCCCCAGAGGAAATTCCACAAAGTATGCCCTCTACTTTTGCCAATTGCCTTGCTGTCTCAAACGCATCCTCATTGGTCACCGTAATCACTTCGTCGATGATGTTGACATTCAAGACATCGGGGATGAAACCGGCGCCGATCCCTTGTATTTTGTGGGGGCCGGCTTTCCCCCCGGAAAGGACAGGAGAGTTTGCTGGTTCCACCGCAATGGCCGTGAAGGAGGGTTTTCTGGCCTTAATAACCTCGGACACCCCCGTTATGGTTCCTCCGGTTCCAACGCCGGAAACCAAGATGTCCACTGCCCCGTCGGTGTCGCTCCAAATTTCTTCCGCAGTCGTTTTTCGGTGTATTTCCGGATTTGCCGGATTTTTGAACTGGTTGGGCATGTAGGCATCCTTCGTGGTCGCTAAGATCTCTTCTGCCTTTGCAATGGCTCCCTTCATTCCTTTGGCTCCGGGGGTCAGGACCAGTTCTGCCCCCAGATGTGTTAAGAGTTTTCTTCGCTCAATACTCATGGTATCGGGCATGGTCAAACAGAGACGATAGCCCCTGGCAGCGCAAACAAAGGCCAAGGCAATTCCGGTATTTCCGCTGGTAGGCTCTACAATAAGGGTATTTGGATGAATCCGTCCCTCACGTTCTGCCGCTTCGATCATGGCGACACCTATACGATCCTTTACGCTTCCAAGAGGATTAAAGAACTCCAATTTGCCAATGATGTCGGCTTCAAGGCCTTTCGCCATTTTATCCAGCCTGACCATAGGCGTGTTTCCAATGGTCTTTCCGATGTCAAAAAAAATTCTCGCCATGCCAGCCTCCTCATTGATGTCTTGTACTAAGGAACATAGAAACAATAGCTTGAACATCGCTTTCAATACCCTCTCCCCTTGAGGGGACAGGGAGAAATTGCCCCATGTCATTTCGACCGAAGGGAGAAATCTTGATAAGCCACTGTTGCATACAAGATTTCTCGCTACGCTCGAAATGACAAAACGGGGGGTAAACACATACATCAGGGCCACAAACAACGTGCGGAAAGTGTGCAGGTTATTTCTGGAAGCCTAATGGTTCTGAAAAAGTGTTTAAACTACTTGTAGCTTAACCGTGGAACATCCATGACTACCTTCGTATCCGGTGGTACCGCCTCGGTAACCCAGACGTTTCCTCCTATAACAGAGCGGGTTCCAATAACGGCCTTTTCCCCCAAGATAGTGGCTCCTGCGTAAATAATTACATCATCTTCGATAGTGGGATGGCGCTGCTTTCCCCTCAGGCGTTCTCCAGCATCCTTTGGAAGCGACAAGGCTCCCAGGGTCACACCTTGATAGATCCTTACATTTTTTCCGATCACCGTTGTCTCCCCTATGACGACTCCGGTTCCGTGATCAATGAAAAAACCTTCTCCGATCCTGGCTCCCGGATGAATATCGATCCCTGTAATGCTGTGCGCATATTCGCTCATGATCCTGGGAAGGAGGGGGATATTCTGCTCAAATAATTGATGGGCTATCCGGTAGACAGTAATGGCAAAGATCCCCGGATAGCTGAAAACAATCTCGTCGTAGCTTTTGGCCGCTGGATCTCCCTCGTAGGCTGCACGCACGTCAGTAGCTAACACGTTACGCATTTTAGGGATCGACTCCAAAAATTTGATAGCCTCTTCATAGCCCAGGTTGACGCATTCGACACAAGGTTGGTCGTAGCGAAGGCACTCATGTCGCAAACTACGAGTGATCTGTCGTGAGAGGATTTCAAATAGGACATCAACGGACCGACCTACCTCGTATCTCAGGTTAGTCCGATCTATTCTTTCCTTGTTGAAGTATCCTGGGAAAAGGATCTCTCGGAGGCGGGTGAGTATTTCAATGACTATCTCCCGCGAAGGGATCAATTCAGCATCGACGTGCTCGAAACATTCCTTGTCATAACAGCTCTCCACAATATTTTCGACAAGTTCGGGAAGCTGCTGACGGAAATGGGTACGCGTTTCGAACCCGGCTTTGCATACTTGTATGGTGCTTTTTATGTCATCTGATAGTTTCACGAGAGCACCTCCAGTGCAAAGTGAGAAGTGGTCCAGCCACGGCGCCTCGATGTTATTGATTGAAAGAACTTCCTTTGCCCCTGATTCCAGCCAGGGCATCTTTGGCAAGATCACCTACGCATCGGACTATCAACCTGCCGCCTATATAAAGCGGCACATCTGCCTCGTCTCCCAAAAGCGCTTCAAGCTGTGGCCGGGCAGGCTCGGCTCCAAGTAACCCCACCGTCCAAGCCGCCAGGCCCCGCACTGTGGCATCCGGTGACTCCAGAAATAAAAGAAGATGCGGGACGGCATTCTGCACCAGGTGGGGTCTCACCTGGGCCACCCTTCCAATCCCCCATACGGCCCCCCGCTGTAAGGGTTCATATTCCAGGAAATTGCCGTCTTCCCGAACATAAGAGATCAGGACGGCGGCATATTCCTTTGCAAGGCCCTCACGAGAAGCGATGATTTCACCCATGGCTTCGGGAGCACCCCAACCGATGCCCCCGGACTCATCGTTCAGGCTCCACATGAGGCGGCGCATGATGACACGGGCCGATTCCATATCCCTTTCGGCCAGCTTTGCCACGACTGCGCCCATGCCCGTGATCGCCCGCCATCTTATTTGCTCATCACTGCTGAGAAGCAAAGAAAAAAGAGGATTGATAACCTGGCGGGCCGGCAATTGGCACAACTCGTTCAGACTTTGGTCAAAGTTATCTGATCCAAGCAGGGCCAAGACCTTGCGTTTGAGTTGTCGGCCGGTCTGTTTTACCGTATCCATTTTACTTACACGATGCGCTTCTCCGCCTCCTTCCAGGCAATGTTGTTGAAAAAGGCCTCGATATAATCGGCTCTTTTTAGCCCATAGTCCAACATAAAGGCATGTTCAAAAACATCCATCACCAAAATAGGGGCGCAACCTGCAGGGTGGCCCACGTCGTGCTCATTAATCCACAGGTTGAACAGCCGACGAGTCACAGAATCCTGATAAAGGACCGTCCAGCCAATGCCTCTCATGGCGCCGATCGCTTTGAAGTCCTTTTCCCAGCTTGCGTAGCTGCCGAAATCTTCGCTAATCTCATGTGCAAGCTTTCCCGCTGTGTCAAGATTGCCGTCTCCTCCGATATTGTCAAAATAGTATTCATGGAGGCGCATGCCATTGAACTCCCAGCCCAGGCGTCTTTTCAGCTCAGCATACTCAGGAGTGCCTGTCTTATCCGCTTTCAGCATTTCATCCAGCAACCCCATGACCTTATTGGTATTCGTGACATAACCTTGATAAAGGGTGAAATGATTCTTGAGCAAGGCTTCACTGAATCCCTTAATGCCGATCAGGCTGCTGTAGTCTTTTGGTTCATAAGCCATTTTGCTACCTCCTTTCGAAAGCTCTGGAGCCCTGCCTAGTGTCCGAGAGGTAAGAGCCCCTCTGCGACGACAACTCTATCTGTCGCCATGATTACTTCTTCCAACGTGCGCCCACCGTAAACACACTATTCATCTTACAATGGGCGATGCCTCCTTATCAAAAGGGTTGGTCCTCATTGCATGAGAAAAAAGATATGGGTAAGAATCCTTTAAATGTTTCATGTAATCCAACCATTGCCCGCTTATTAAAGCATAAGCCCTGTTTATATCACCTGCAATATGGGCCATATCACTATCGGGCAAACCAGTGAGGTCCTCTCTGCTGAGGAGTTCTTCCTTCAGATGAAGAATTGCCCTAAGAGTTTCCGTAAAGGCTTCGTGCTCAAGCAAATTGGGATTTTCCCACAAGGTGAGTAGTAAGTAACCATTTTGCTCTAGCAGACTTTTCAAATCTTGCAGTCTGACCTTTTGTGGATCTACCTTATAATGATATCTGTCAAGAAGGGCTCTTACATCGAGAAAATCTTTTTCAGACCAATCATTTTCGACAACAAGGTTTTTTCTAATAACATCCAATTGGGGGTCATATCGGGTGAAACAAGACAGGATTTTGCCGCCTAATTCGCTGAAAAACACGCCGACTACCATGTTCAATTTTTGCTCTCTGATTTTTTTCTCTCTCTTATTCAGCAATATCTCTGTAGCGTTGGCAACCACCCCCAGGAAGGCACCTGCACCGGTAATAATCAACACAACGGCTATGATTTTACCAAGCTGCGTGGCTGGATGGATGTCACCGTATCCGACCGTGGTGATGGTGACAATGCTAAAATAAAAGGCGTCTACTAGTGGCAAGCCTTCAACAAACATGAAGCTAAAGGTGCCGACAATAACGATAACAAACAAAAGTATAATAAAAACTCTTAACCTAAGTCTCAGTCTATCCATAAGCCCACTCGCAGGGACAATCTGAGAGCTTCACTTGGCCGAAATCGCCATCTTGATAGGCTGATACCTCAAGATCGGGCGCTCTGGTGGTGTCCAACTCGTAAGTGTTCAAAACGTAATGACCTCAAAGCCTTCTTCTTTATACCGAGCTATGCTGGGATGCCCGGTCATTTCGTCCAAAAGCCTTAAACCCTCACCTTTGACCGTATCTATCGTCCCCATCTTGTTGGAGCACGCCTTGCAAGCACCATCAATCAGGTCAAGCCCTTTCGCCTTTTCATAAAGGCGATGCATAGGGTTGTCTTCCTTGGTCAGTTCAGGGACCAGCTTGGTGGCAGATCCCTCAATGACTATCTTGACTTCATATCCCCTTTCATTCATGTCAAGGGCATTCAAGAGCACGTGCATAAAACACATTAGCTCGCCATTAAAAGCAAACAGAGCAACTTTTTTCATTGGTACACCTCCTTATGTCTGTCTCAAAGTTCTTCCCATGTGATGCAGTCGGCAGGGCAGTTCTTGATGGCCTCTTCTACCTCTTCTTTTGGATACTTTTGAAGTTCAACGACCTCGATGAAACCTGCGTCGTTCCGCCTGAATACAGCAGAACACACTTCTATACAGGCGTCACAATCAACGCATTCACCCAGGTCAATCACAGGAATCTTCATCACCTGTCTCACCCTTTAACTCGGAAGAGTCTGGGCTATCTTCTTGCTAAGCTGATAACACGCCTCGATGCCTTGATCATCCGGGACATACCGTATCTTTACACCCGGATCGATTAGTTCAAACTTCATCGCCTCAAGTTCCTTGTTAATCAACTTGACCGCCTCACCGCTCCAGCCATAGGAACCGAATGCGGCTCCTATTTTGTTTTTAGGCTTAAGACCCTTCATATAAGTGAGGAAATCGCTCACCGTGGGGAAAAGGCCGTTGTTAAAGGTTGGAGAACCAACGACTATAGCTCCGGCATCGAGGACTTCGGTTATGATGTCGCTACGGTGCCAATTGCGCAAGTGCATTGGTTTGGCATCCACACCTTCCTGGCCAAGGGCATCTACGATTGCTTCTGCCATCGTTTCAGTGCTGTGCCACATGGTATCATAAACGACAACTGCCTTTCTTTTCGGTTCTTGGTTACTCCACTCCACATAGGCATTTATGATCCTTGAAGGGTCTTGCCGCCAGATGATACCGTGGTCAGGGCAAATCATGTCCAAGGCCAGTCCCATCTCCGAAACCTTGCTTACCAGCTTGAGGATCAAAGGAGAGTAAGGGAGCAGGATGTTGGCAAAGTATTTCTTGGCATGAGGCATGATGGCATCGCCAATCTGGTCATCAAACCTCTCAAGCCCTGCATAGTGCTGCCCAAAGGCGTCGCTGGAAAAAAGGATCTTGTCTTCTCTGACATAGGTAAACATGCTATCCGGCCAGTGAAGCATCCTAGTCTCCATAAAGGTCAGCATCCTTTTGCCCAGACTTAATTCTCCGCCATTTTCTACCGGCTGGTAATTCCATTTCTGGGGAAAGTGTCGAGAAAGATTCTTGTGACCCATCTTTGAGCAATAGAGAGGTTTATCCTCTCCTACTTTATGCATCACCCTTGGCAGACCCCCGGAGTGGTCCATCTCAGTGTGATTGCTGATTACGTAATCTACCTTCTTAGGGTCAACGATTTGACTGATATTTCTGATAAGTTCGTCGGCGAATTCCTTTTTTACCGTATCAATCAGAGCAATTTTTTCATCCATAATCAGGTAGGCGTTGTAGGTGGTTCCCTGCTTGGTAGAATACCCATGGAAATCTCTGATGTTCCAGTCAATGGCCCCTACCAAAAAGATGTCTTTTGCGATCTCCATTGGTTCCATTTTCTTCTCCCTATCTCTGATTTATAATGTAATCATAGGCCGACAAAGCCGCCTTGGCCCCTTCGCCGGCTGCCACAATGACCTGTTTGAAGGGAACATCAGTCACATCCCCGCAGGCAAAAACTCCGGAAACACCAGTGCCGCATCTAGAGTCAATGACAATCTCTCCAACACGATTGGTCTGTACAGTGTCCACAACTAGGCCCGAGTTGGGAAGCAGGCCGATCTCTATAATAATGCCCGCAACACTCAATCTCTTAGCCTCGCCGGTACTCAACGACTTGATCTCAAGGCCCTCAACTGCCGAGTCGCCAACAATCCGGAGAATCTCGTGTTCGGTAAAAACCTCCACTTTGGGCGAACTCACGACCTTATCCTGAAGTATCTGGTCACCGGTCAACGGCGTCAAAGAGACCATGTATACCTTGCGGGCGACCTTCATTAGGTCGATGACTGCCTCCAGCGCCGAATTCCCCCCGCCTGCCACCGCCACGTCAAGATCTGCAAACAAAGGGGCATCGCAGGTGGAACAGTAAGTCACTCCCATACCAATCAACTCTTTTTCCCCTGGCACACCGAGGGGCCTGGGACGCTTTCCGGTAGCAATAATGATCGTCTTGGCAAGATATGTCTCCCCCTTACCTGTGACGACCTTTTTTATCTTGCCGGTCAGCTCCAAGGCTTTCACTTCAACCTCGACGAGCTTTTCCACCCCGTATTTTTGAACATGTTCCTCAAACTTTGCAATTAGATCGGCTGTCTCTATCTGGCTAAAACCAAGGTAGTTGTCCACATCGTAAGTCCAGGTCACCTGTCCCCCGATGTCTTTACTCACTAGAAGCGTTTTAAGGACTTTTCGGGCGGCATAAATTGCAGCACTCAGACCGGCCGGACCGCCACCGATGATTATAACATCGTAGAGGGGAGAAACCGGCCCCGGCTTGGCTAACCCCAACTTTTGACTCAACTCACCGGTAGCCTCCAAACTGACCAAGTCACTATATCCCCCTATAGGGTCATCCCCTACCAGGATCTGGGGGATGGAGCTGCTACCGGCCTTCTCCCTCATCTCGTTCCATGCTCTTGACCCTGGGGCGGCCTCAATCTCCTCAAAACTAATCCCTCTTTCTGCCAAAAACGTCTTGGCCTTGACACAAAAAGGGCATCCATCTGTCGAATAGATGGTTACGTTGGCCATGGTATCCTCCAGACTCTTCTCTTAAACCTCTGAACTATGATTGAGGCACCTCAAGGACTGTTCAACACGATCACGGTCAAAGCCCACCATCACCTCGTTGCACACCGCGATCACCGGCACCCTTAAGGCACCACCAGATATCTTGCGCATCTCCTCCAGCGCTGCCTTGTCCTTGGTCACGTCATACAACGTATACGGCACCCCTTTTTGCGAAAGGAACTCCTTTGCCATCTTGCAATGGGGTCACGTTGGCGTCGTATAGATCTTTACTTCCTCGCTCATGACAACCTCCTTTTACTCCCTTTCAAACTGGTCCTTCTCTGCTCCACACACGGGGCAGGTCCAATCATCAGGAAGGTCCTCAAATTTAGTACCCGGCTCGATACCATGTTCCGGGTCTCCATCTGCCGGATCATACACATAGCCACACACTGAACACACATACCTATCCATAATTGCTAACCTCCTTATCCTTAAATTTGCTAGAAGTGGTTTCAAAATCTCTTTGCGAGCTAATTTTGGCCATTTTGACAAGAAGTTCTTAGCAAAGCGGAGCGTGAAAATTGGAACTGTTTGAGGGCCTTAGCCCGAGTTTTCCAATTTTAGCGAAGCAAGCTTAGAACTTCTCAAAATGGACGAACCGGATTAACAAACCTCAAAAGGTGTCTTTCCCTCGTGCAGACTTTTCTTTTCTATCATGGAAGTATTGACGTCTAGTGGAGGATACTCACCAATGATCGCAACGGTCTTAGACAGTCTGAGCCCTCGGTTTAGGAGGTCAAAATCTTTGAGTCGCGAGAAAAATGCCTTGTAGGTGGCAGGACGTGTTTCAAGAGTAATACTGTAGTCTTTGCCTAAGTGATAGACATTACCGAAATGATGTATCAGAATATAGAAACACGCGGCAGAGAGGTATTTGGCATCAATCTGTTTGTACAGATCCGGACAAAACTTGCTGACGTGAAGTTCTTTTGAATCCCTGTTTAGAGAGAAGATAATTGCATAGGAGATTTGTTCATGTGTATTTTTGTCTGCGATGAAATATTCAATACAATTGTCCTCCTGGTAATAAGACAACTCATATCTACTTAATAAGCGAGGCACGTTCTCTTTGGCGAAATATGATTCTATCGAAGCCATTCCTAAACCTCCTGCCCCTCATCCTTGACGGGCTATGTTAATGTGGACCAACTAAGGTCGATCTCACAATGAACTGGGGCTGGGAACACCATCAATAACCTTTCTCAGAAGGAACGATGGGCTGCAGCTGACAAGGGTGGGCAGGTGTTTTAGGAAAGGTTGCTTTACTCACTCAGGATTGGCTGTCGCCCCAATTTGGAGAGCAGTCCGGCCTTTTGAGCTCCCCACAGAACAGACCAAGTTCTGTCAGGAGTTAGGTAGGCACATTTTGAGGTTCATTTGTTATCCCTGACCCTCACATGCAGGGGTTTGTGAAGCAAAATTGGGATAGTGAAAATATGATATAATTCTTAACCCATAAGCGGCTCTGTGTCAAGGAATTTCTCCTTGAGTGTCTACTAGAGACTCCTCACCAGAGGAAATCGGAAAGGGCTGTTAAATAACTAGAAGCTGAATCCAAGTTGCTTATTTATGGACCTACTAGTGTCGCGTCCCAGGAATACCTTCCATAACTTGGGACATGTCCAAGGTCTTTTGCGAGCGACATTGAACATTTTGAGAGTTAGGCGCCTGGTGAACGGAGCGTTAAGAATCACAAACTGTTTAAGGGCCTAAAGG
>Ga0209427_10007534_pt1 | contig 12327 bp, 8 predicted proteins | sample DeeMarSWOR136_30_FD_187465 | JGI IMG/M metagenome (GOLD analysis project Ga0209427, IMG submission 187465) | Marine sediment microbial communities from White Oak River estuary, North Carolina - WOR-1-36_30 (SPAdes) (version 2) | ecosystem: Environmental > Aquatic > Marine > Intertidal zone >... | reverse complement strand
CGGATCACGATCCTCCCAACTGCCCCCGCCGGAGGGAAAACCACCATACAGAGCCACACCGCTGATTAGCTGGAACGTGGCTTCCCTATCACCGGGCGTAACTCCAGCCCCCTTGTCGGGCTTGTATATACCCTGCGCCACACGTATTTCATCGCCGTCGGCGGCGTCTGCCAGAGCATCCTGAAGGTAGTTGAAGGCATCGGCCCAGGATGAGCCGTCGTTTGCACCATCTGCATCGTCATCGACATAAATTGTTTGTTCTGCAAAAGAATACCCGCACATAACCAAGACAACTAACGCTGCCCAAGTTATTCTTGTTATGCTATCCGTTTTCATTTTTCACTCCCTTCCTTTTTCAAATAATCAATTATTTCTGAACAATTCCAAAAGCCACGATATCCCTTCGTTACTTACTGACATACTCGCTTTACCAGCAGGGTCTGCAAATTCTCTAACCGCTTTGTCAATTTCCTGCAGATAAGAGAAGCTAAGCTCTCCCACTTGGCCTTCACTTTTTCTAAATGTTATTTGCTCGATAACGTCTTTTTCCATATCAATGGTATACACAATCTGTTTATCCAATGGCCTCAGCACTACCTCCGCCTTGTCGGTGCGCTTATCGTATTTCGTCGAGAACCATATCCTCTCTTTGGCCGCATCCCGTCGTATCGTATCTATCGTGTGCAGCCCCATCCACGGCCGACCAATACCCGCAAAGCCGGCTTCATTAACAATCCTGCCACCTACCTTCAATACCACCCAGGGCCAATGCCTGCCGCTGGCCGCGTAGACAAAGGGGATCCTGCCTCTGCCCTGAATCTCTTTGCCGTTAATTTCTCCTGTTATCGTAAAGTACGTCCAGCCCCGTTTGTGCATCACGTCACACCTATCGACCACCCTCGCCTCCGGCGGCCACTTATAGCGGAAATACTCCTCATCCAGAACATTGTAATGCTGAATTATCCGCAGTCGTTCACTTTTCTCCCCTCCTCCCCGCCTGGCGACAACCAGCAAACCGTCTCCCCCGCCGGGTACATATTCCATCTCGTCTCCCCCGCCCTCGACCAGCGAAACAAAATCTCTCATATTCACACCGTCTGTCGGCAGCCTCCGCACTGCTAATTCGCTATCCCACATCCGGTAGTTGTTTATATAAATTGTATTCCTGCTCTTCTCGAAGTAATAATTTGCCCGGCCGTCCTGCCACCACTTGCAATAAGATTCCTTCTCTTTGGAATCCCATTTAACCAATCTCAGCATAACCGGCCCATCCACACTCCGGGGATAATAGTACCAGCATTCCTCTTCGCCCCCCTGCGCCGGCCTCAATTGGCCCGCGACCGGCAAGCTCCGCGCTGGATTGTTCTTCGCAATATTCCCCTTTCCATCAAGTCCCGAAGTAGCCACTACTCCGCCTACCGTTATCACACCTGCCGCTGTCAATGAAATTATCGCCGTCTTCCCTCCCGCCACAGCCAGCAGCCCTGCCGCCGCACCTGCCTTAAACGTAGTGGCCGTCACGGAAACACCGGCCGCTGTGGCCTCGTTCGGCGCCGTGATTTTCCCAAAGATAACCAATGCAGTCACCAGGAATCCCCGCCCGAAGCCCTTACGCGAAAGCTGCTTTTGCAGCACCCTTTTCGCCCGGCAAAATAGCACCCGTGCGCCAAGCTCACTGCACCCCATCAATTCCGCAATCTCCGAATACTCCATCCCCTCATAACACCGCATCGTCAGCACCTTGCGATACTGTGGTTTCAACTCATCCATTGCGCCAATAACGGCCTGAGTCAGCTCCGCTGCCACCATTTTCGCCAGCCCCGTCTTGTCCTCCGGTGCTCCGCGCTGGGGATTATACGGCTGCGATAGGGCTGCCGCCCGCCGATGTCTTTCTTCCCTTTGGCGCTCGTGTATCTTATTGAACGCTATCCCCCGCAGCCACGGCCAAAATCGGTCCGATCTTTCCAATTTGTCTAATACCTTAAACATTTCAAGCAAACTCTCCTGTACAATATCCTGGGCCACATGCTCCCGCAATACTATCCGGTATACATACGCATACAACCTCCCTCGGACCAGCTCCGCGAGGGCATCGAGGCTCTCCCTTTTGCCGAGCCGGGCCTCTTCGACCAACTCGATATAATCTTTGTCCTCATCCATGGAATTCAGACTACGTACGACTACAACTAAGTGTAGATTTTGCGAGACTTGTTACACTTTATTTTACCCTTTTTGAAAAATTCTTGCCAATTCTCACCAAAATCCCCCCGAAAACGCCCGAAATCCCCCCAGAATCCCCCGTTTTGTGCCTTTTTTCATATCCTTCTGTTACAAAACCTTTTGATCTTCAACCAGCGATTCGCACTTTGCGATTTGCGAGGTGCACTTATGCCTTTCATCCGTCCTCTGTCTTCTGTCCTCTGGCGTGCCCCGAAGCGACAAGCGATTTGCGATTCGCATGGTCTTGGCTTCAATGTCTAATCAGGATAGGGTTTTTATCGGGAAAATGCGCCGACGTTTTGGCCGTGAAAAAATTAAACACATTTCTTTCAGTGGTTCAGGTATTTGTAGTGCTTTTCGCTCATAAGATCCGCATCGAGTGCCCTTACCGCAGCGTCACAATGGTATTCGAAATCATCACGCCCCTGGGTTATTACCGACCCCACAATCGCTCCTGTCGTGCTGTCGACAATCCGAACACGCAGCTTCTTTCCACCGACACCACTGCTCTCGTCATAGTATGTACAAATGATAAGCGCTTCAACGCCGAGAACCTGCTTTACCTTGGCACGGGTTTTCTCATCTAATCTTCCCTGAAGCAAATCTTGCTCACTGATGATCTCGTGCAATAGAGACCTTTCAACAAACGTAATGACCTTGCCCGGAAAGGCCTTGATATAGGAAGCCATGAATATCTGTTCCTGTTCAGGAGTTAGACCGAGCACTGCTAACCGATCAAAGGTAACAAGCTCAGCTTTAGTGAATAAAGCCTGCGTTTTCCTCCGGGCGCAGCCTCCTGAAATGGCAAGGCTTACTACAACAAAAAACGCCGAAATTCTGCAAAGAAATGCAATTCGTTTTCTCATTATGTCGCTCCCTGACAGTATGTAAGAAAAATCATTTGCCCAAACCGGATGTTTATCGCCCCGGCCGTTTCGAACCTGCCGGCTGCCAATATCATATATTTATGTTCCCATAACTTCTTCGCTGCTTACAATAAGCCGATTCCAAATATGGTTGTACTAAAATAAACTACTATCACTACTTTGACAAGAACCAATACAAAAATACTGCCGTCTAATATCGTTCTTATCCGACTCCTGCCGATTTCCCCCGCCGCTCCGAATCCCTGTAAGTCTTAGACAGGAACCCAGACGTCTTATTTCCTGCATGAAGTAGGCAGGGATCCAGACGCCTTTTTTAAACCATTTTAAATTCTCAATTCCCCCAATTATCAATCGTCAATAGTAAATAGTCAGTTACGAAGGCCCGCCTTCCGGATAGCATGGTAGTTTCTCATCTATGTATGCCCAGCCAACTGCACGTTTTGTCCATGTTTGACAGCTTGGCTTGATTAGTTCAGGTTCATCCAGACACCCTGCTTTGAGGAATACGAGATTGGGACATTTTTCGGCCCTCGTGAACAGAGGCGACCCGCAGCTCGGACAGAACTCACGCGTGATCTTCCTGCCGCTGTCGGCTGTGGTTGTATAGCCTTTCACTCGGCCGCAGATAATACGTAATTTAGCGGCTTCTACGAGCACGCCGACGGTATACGGGCCGCCTGTAGCTTTTTTACAGTCGTCGCAGTGACAATAACTGGCCGCTTCCGTATCTCCGCTGCATTCATATCGTACCGCTCCACATAAACATCCACCACGCAAAATCGTTTCCATATATTTCCCCTATGCCTTATGCTCTTGTGCTCTTGTGCCTTTTGCCTTGTGCACTTATCTGCCTTGTGCTCTTATGCCTTATGCTCACCTGTTCACCTGCTCAAATCCTCTGTTTCCTCTGGCCCCTGTCATCTTGACGCTGCGGAATTCTGACTTACTGATATCTTTATGACTGAATTTCTGTTTATCAGACATCGTTTTTACCCTTTTCACTTCTTCCTTTTTACTTCTCCCTTATATTCTCTACTTCCCCAACTCCCTAAATACTACCTTCGTCAGACCCACCCGAAATAATGCTGCTTCGGACGTTCTTCCCCTTTGAAATCCCAGAACAGCTTACCCTTGACCCAACACGTTCTGCGCACCCTATTACGCTGTTCCTCCTGCAACTTATTTTCCTTAATAGCTTTATCGATTTCTTCTTCAGCCACCCTTACAACACTTACCTCTCCATAACATTTATCTCTTAAAAGCTCATTTCGTACTCGTACTCCTTGCCACCCTCGAAGGTCCAACGCAACGCAATGTGGAGTTGCTGCCTTCTCACGCATCCATACCAATCGAAACCCACCGTACAATCCAAAGAATCCAAACGCTCCCTTCTCGTCTCTCCAAGCTGGTACAAATCCCTCATCTTTGGACAGCGCTGATTCCGGATACACTCGTCCAACAATAACAACAATCCCATCATTCACACTACATCCGCTCTTATTCAGCCATTTTTGTGATCTTCTTACGATTAGTTTTATTCTTTCTGCGCTATTTCCTTCCATCTCAACTTCCACTTCTTCATCTTCATCACTATTGTCACCATCCTTAACCTTAGTCATTCCGCACAATTGACGTATAAGATCCCGCTCGCTCGCGCGTCCAACCCACCTTCCCTCATCCTCGCCCAATCCTCTAACCATATTGGGCTGTCCCTTCACAAACAATTCCTTTGCAATCGAGTACTTAATTCTCTGTTTCGCCCCTTTATCAACGCAAACTTTGCCATTCATCAAGCAGTATGACAGAAAAGGAACTGATTCCTTATATCCATCCCAGAAATCCTTCACAAAACGCGAAATTCTCTCATTATCCAGGTTACTTTCAGCTATTTCCTTTTCCCTTTGTTCTTGGAAAGCCTCTTTGCAATCTCTGATCCACGTCTCCATAAGATCAATCATGCCTGGGTACGTGTGCCTGTATATCTTGCCTAATTTATCACCATCCTTAAGTCTTTCAATCACACCACTTAGATCTCTACCTGTCAAATCCACAGCCTTTATAACAACCTCGTCGCCTCCCTCCAATTGCTGCTTTGCGAAAACCGAAAGATATACAAATGTCAGCGCCGTCTCATATGTTCCCCTTGATCCGATACCAAATCCGCCCCTAGTCCCAGACATAGGATTAACCTGTGTCATTGAAATCGGTTTCAGAATCCTCATATATTCACTTACCACATCGTGCGGGAACCTACTTTCCAAATAGAAATCAGCAAGTTCATTGAAATCCAAATCCTTCTTACTTGCATGTCTCTCAAAGAAGAGTTGCTCAACATCTTCATCATTGACTCCTTTACCATCCAAAACCTTCAATAGCATATGACCAGCAAGAACGAAGTGCTGGTTCATCAACTTGCTCTTCCTAAACTCCAACTTGCCACGCCCGAACACTATTTCCCGTGTGGTTTCGCACAGAGGACCTACAAGCTCCGAATCTTCTCTTTCCACAGCCGCCAACATCCATTCTGTGACTCCTATATGGAGAATCACTCGCATCTCTGCTTCAGTAGCAGGATCTAGTCCAGCACCTTCCAACCAATCCTCAGCAAAGGTGTAGAATGCCCCGAACTTTGCCCTTTCTTCCCACACACCAGAATTCACTTCGAATCCGGATTCGCTGATGACTATATACATCCGACGCACAACCCAAGTGAAGAGCTTAACAGTTGCGCAATCACCAGCTTTGAACGCCCCGTCCACCTCATCCCATATCCTTTCGCGCAACTCCCTCAGGAATTGAACTACTAATTGCTCGCCCCATACTTTTCCAGTCGCACCCAATCGCAAAATTTCTCTGAGCCCACTCACATATAGATCAACGATTTCATAACATCTAGTTACTCCCTCTCTGTACAAATCTCTCACCACTGGGTGCTTTCTCGCTTCCCGCAATGCGCGAAGCGGCTGTCCTGCTGCCTTTAGGAAAACGCTCACCTCTTCAAGGTCAATTCTTTCGATCGCTCTCTTCAAAGCCTTTTCTAGTTCCAAAAAGTGAACTTTCCAAAACTGCTCTTGTACCTCCTTAAACTTGTCGAGTTTGAACCTACAACACTTTGCCGCTCTCTTCACTACCTCCCTGTGAAACAATTCGAAGCCCTTATCCGGACCGCGTAACCTGCCAACAAGCGCTTGATTCACTCTCAACGAATGCGGAGCCAACTCTAACTCTCCTCCCTGCGTCTTAACAAACGCGTCTAATTCACTCAGACATTCCAACTCAAAATCCATAAATCCTTGGTGAATGTCGTAGAAGCCAGGAACGATCACATACCGCTCGATGAGAGGATGGGCATCCCCCTTCTGTGAACGTAAATACGCCGCACTCAAGTATGCGGATGGTTTCTTTATCTCCTTCGCGTTTTTTTCGCACCATTCTTCAAGGATACGTTCATGTACACTATTGAACACACTAAGATATGCCGCCTTAAGGAAGGCTCGGCAAAGCTTTCTTGCCGCATAGTTTGCTCCCGCCTTAAACGACCCACTAGGTACAGAGCACTTTATTGTCTCCAACATTACAAAGCCAAGCATGCAAACACATCCTATTGCTCCTCCAAATGATGCAACAGCCAGACCAGCCCTAAGACTCACAGGCACTCCATCGATACGCACTGTACCCGCAGACAACACTCCGAACACTACACTTGAGAAAGTCACCAACCAGAATTGTTCCATTCTGCACACTTCGTTCAGGTACTCTGAAGCGAACTTACCCGACTCACTCACGCTCCTCACAAGGGTAGTAATAGAAACGCCTAAGACAAAAACTGGCACCATAATTCCGAGTGCCAGATCTGCCCATGCAGAATATCCATCTCCCGATCCTGACAAAGCCCGAACCGCTCCCACAAGTCCAAACAAAACTACCAAACCAAGCCAAAGCCAAGCACTGGGTCTAAACCATCTTATACACACAGACCCAATCTCCACTCGCTTCCGGCTTACCTCAAAAGCGGTTGCATCCTTGAATTCGCGCGCTGACTCCGTAATTCCTTTGAGTGCTTCGGTTCCCTCGCTGTCTCTGGTTACTATTCTCGAACTCCACATTCAATAAACCTTCCCGCTATTCTTCCTGTCTTCTAAGAACATTCATACCTCCTCAGCTTCAATATTACCCAAAAACCACAATTCCCATCAAACTAAAAACCATCTTAAGTAAAAGTATGAACACACCCACACTACCCCCCAAAGTATAACCACTAAAAACTGTATCCTTATCGCTCCAGGCCACCAGAAAATAAACCAGCGCCATCCATGGCTAGGAATGTTTCTTATTACTTCTATATCATCCCCAAAAGCGTCTTTTTCCAACTTATTTTTTATAATATTCTGCCATCGTGTAATCCAAAAAAAACTAACCATTATCGCTCTAAACCAAATTATAAATAAAATGACACCGAAAATACACATACCGTAAGCAAGTGTAATCGTAGTTTCCTTACTGCCTTTATCTTCTATTGATGCTACTATTTGTGCAAAAAATCCAAATAATGCGATATGCCCGATTAGAAAGAAACCAGATGTCGTCCAAAAAGTCGAGTTTTCATATTGCAAATATGATATTAATATTTCATACCGCCTTAATGCTGTATCTGCATCGGTCGTTGACTTCTTTACATCTTTTTTCTTAGCTACCTTTTTCTTTGCCATCTTCAGCCCCTTGTCCGCATTCCCGTGAAGACATGGATCCGGAAAACTAAAAACTCAAAAACTTACCATTCCCGTATATTAAAAAATTCCGTCAAGCTGCGTTATCTCTAAGTCTATTTATCTCTTACATCCCCCAAAATATCAGATAAACCTATCTCCTTAAAACAAAACCTCACTTGCCCCGCTTGCCCTCAAATGTCGTCTATCGTCTGTTCTTTGTTGTCTGGCGAGGCACGGCCACTAAAATGTTGATACCATTTTGCTTATCGCATATTGCTAATTGCGAATAGCCAAAAGATGCCGGCAAAGCCGGCGTTTTTTCAACATCCAAAGTTGTTCATTCCGCAAAGTTGCGGCCCCAAGATACCACAAACCAACCAAAAACGCAAAAACATAAAACCCAAAATCCCCTCTCAAGCCACGGGGCACGAGCGACGAGTCACGAATTGGCACTTTTTATCTTTTTTGCCCTTTTTGCTTGTCCTGAGCTTGGGAGTTTACCCTGAGTGAAATCGAAGGGAAGGGACCACAATTTGCCCATTTTTAGGCCATAATTTGCTTTTTACTGCCAGCCCTGTCCATCAAATGCAGGGTTGCCCAGCTTTACATTTGAGTTCCTGCTCGTTTGCTTTCACTTCTGTTGTAAAAAGGCAAAACCGGCACTTAAAGAAACAAATACCTCAACCAGAAACTCGAAACTAATCACTAATAACGTATCTCGCCTCAAAAAAATAAAAAATATTTGTTGACGAACCCACGAACAGGTATTATTACGTGCCAAAATAACGGAAAACATCAATAAATGACTTCTGTTGTTGTTCTTGCAGAATCATTGTATGGTTAAGAAAATTATTCCTTTTTGAAAAGGGAGGAAAAAAAGTGAGTGCTGATGAGGTAGATACTCAGGCGATTGAAGCTAAAGTCATTGACATAATAAGTGAGCAGATGGGTACAGAGAAGTCTGAAATTACACGGGAGACCTCATTTATTAACGATTTGAATGCCGACTCACTGGATACTGTCGAGCTCGTTATGGAATTCGAAGACGAGTTTGACATGAGCATACCTGACGAAGAAGCCGAGAAAATCCAGACCGTGGGCGCCGCAATTGATTACATCGTCAACATTGCACGTTCCAGGAACCAGCAGTAGCGATCAAGTATAACATGAGCAGACGGCGAGTAGTTATTACGGGCCTGGGATGTGTCACCGCCTTGGCCGAATCAGCCGACCGCCTTTTCACCGCGCTTTGCGAGGGAAAAAGCGGCATCTCTACTATTGAGTCCTTTGACGCCGGTGCGTATCCGGTCAGGTTCGGCGGCGAAATAAAAAACTTCGATATCACCAAGTATATCGACCAGCGCGAAGGCAAACGGATGGACCGCTTCTCGCAGCTGGCAATCGCGGCGGCAAGGCAGGCCGTGGACGACAGCGGACTCGACTTCGCAAAAGAGGATGTCTTTCGCGCAGGCGTCATCGTCGGCACCGGGATAGGCGGTATCAAAGAGATTGAAGACCAGCATATAAGGCTGCTGGATAAAGGAGTCAGGAAGGTTTCCCCTTTCACCGTACCGCGCCTTATGGCAAATGCCGCAGGTGGTAATATCGCTATCCACTACGGACTTCGCGGACCTAATTTTTCCGTCGCCAGCGCCTGTGCTTCCGGCAGCAATGCCATCGGCGAGGCCTTCTCGAATATTCTCGCCTACAAGAGTGACATTGTAATAACGGGCGGCTCCGAAGCGGCCCTTACCCCCATCGGCCTGGCATCGTTCTGCGCGGCCAGGTCTCTGAGTATGAGAAACGACAATCCGGCGGCGGCCTCGCGGCCGTTTGATAAGGATAGGGACGGATTTGTCCTTTCCGAGGGTGCTGGGATTCTGGTTCTGGAGGAAATGGAACACGCCGAAAAACGCGGTGCACGAATTCATGCCGAGCTGCTCGGTTACAGTGCTACGGATGATGGTCATCATATTACGGCCCCCCTGCCGAACGGCGAAGGGGCCGCGATGGCTATGATGCTTGCAATAAAAGATGCCGGCATCGAGCCGGATAAAGTGGACTATATCAATGCACACGGAACCGGCACCGAGTTAAATGATATTATGGAAAGTGCCGCCATAAAAACGGTCTTTGGCGACCATGCTTATAAGCTGCTGGTCAGCTCGACGAAAAGCTGTCTCGGCCACCTCCTCGGCGCAAGCGGAGCGGTGGAACTGATAGTCTGTATAAAAGCCATCAATGAATCAACTATACCCCCTACTATAAATCTTGAAAATCCCGATGAACGCTGCGACTTGAAAATGGATTTCGTACCTCTTGAGGCCCGCGAGGCCAATGTCGATATCGCGATGAGCAATTCTTTCGGCTTCGGCGGACATAACGCCTGCCTTATCGTCGGCAAAGCTTAGCACTTCACTATCTTAACAAATCCCCTTTTTTGACCTAACAAGCCTCCAAACTCGGCCACTCAAAAATCTTATTGGTTCTCGAAAAATGCTGTTTAAACGCTGATTTTGCAGGCTGTTGAAGTAAAAAAAGGCATGACCGGGTATATGAAAAAAAATTTAAAAAAATCTCTAAACACCCGTGTTTTCCACGATTGACAACTGAGACTGAAGAGCATAAATTTACTTTTGAAAGAAAGGAGCGAGGCCTTCTATGGGCTTAGGAACTTGGATTGGTGAGTTTATGTTCTCCAATGAGAGTGAGAGTATAAATTTACATCGTGCACCTCTGCTTGGGCGGTTTTGCTTAGGAATTGACAGGGGGCAGTGTCCAGATTCGCTACATTTATATAAATTTGGAAACAAGTAATTAGGAATCGAGTAATGAAAGGTATGAAAGATAGTGTAAACGTCCCGATTAGGAGCAATTGTGTCATATACATTTTTTGTATTTTAATCGGCTTTTACAGTGTTTCGGTGAAAGCTGCATCATTGAGTCCTACTATCGAAACGGAAGGACGCGGGTATGACTCCAGGAGTCCCGCAGGCCAAGTTGATCCAAAAAATGACGGTGCTGTGTGGATAGCCGGGGATGGTTTCAATGCCGGGTGGGCTTATTACACTTTCAGGTTGCCTTATACTGCTCAAGGTACAATCTCGCAAATCAGAGTCACGTGGCGTGGTTACAATACGTTTATCAATGGAGTACGCGTCAAAGTGTACAATCATAGTACCGGGCTGTTTGAGGAACTCATGCTCGACAATGACACTAGGGATATATGGAGGCCAGAAGAGACAATTCAATCTTCCTATTTGCTCAAAGGGGTATGTGGACAGGACTTGTATCTCAAGTTCGAAACACCTGGTGCATGGGATTCATATATGTTGAGAAAGGTGAGAGTCAGGTTTTCATACTCTGATATACATCTCAGCCAAGGGGACTTAGAGGTTTCTTATGCCTGCTGCCTTGCAAGCAGTCAGAGTTTTAAATTTGAACAACAGATTTTAGAGTACGACTTATGGGATGGTAATGCTAATGTGGACGGCCAACTGTTCTGGATGTGGGCCTCCTCAGTCATGAACTTTGCCTGGCACCTTCAAGCTGTGAATGTCCAGAGCCTGCCCGACCTCGTGAACTTGCCATCGGGCATACAGGGGCTTTATGATGACATTTATGGTCTCGGTCTGTTTCAGGCTTTAGACATCGCTATTCTGAAGTTGCATTACCAGATGTGCCAGGGACCTGAACCAAGCTCATTTGCCACTGTACCTGAATTGTTGGAAACCAGATTTCGGCAAGCCTCCCGTCGGCTGGGTGGTTTCACTACTGATGTGGGAAACAGCCGAGAGGATGCATTGGATACCCTTCAGGAAATTCTTGCCGCTTCCCGTGTTAATTACTTTGGCTTCGGAGGCATCGAAACTAAAGCATTCTCAAGCCATGGCAATTGGTGGGATATATCTTGGGATTGCGCAGAGGATGCTGTCCAAGTACAGGCTACTAAGGACATGGCCCTAAAGGCTGCAAAGGCTGGTAAGATCATGAAGAATTTTGGTGAAGCTTGGATTAATTCATTCGCTACTATCGAGGTTACCACAAATCCTTCCGGAATAGATGTCCTGATTAATGGAAATCCCTGTAGTACGCCAAAAAGTTGGCATAATATTAGGGGTGTATCACATACAGTAGGTGCATATTCTCAAGTTACACACAATGGACATAGTTATCATTTCACCGGTTGGTCTGATGGGGGAGCTCAAATCCACACTGTAGCACCCATTGTCGGTATTACCTATATTGCCCATTATGAACTTGATACTGGTTCATTGAACGTGACTATTGAGCCAGCAGGTGCTCGAGATGCTGGAGCCCAATGGCGTGTTGACGGTGGTACTTGGCACAACAGCGGCTATACCCAAAGTGGCCTGACAGTGGGCCAGCATACAGTTGAGTTTAAACCAATATCTGGTTGGACTACCCCAGTCAACCAAACTGTTCAGATAAATCATAACCAGATAACTTATGCGGCGGGAACTTATACCCTTCAGACTGGTTCATTGAAC
>Ga0209427_10007533_pt1 | contig 12328 bp, 9 predicted proteins | sample DeeMarSWOR136_30_FD_187465 | JGI IMG/M metagenome (GOLD analysis project Ga0209427, IMG submission 187465) | Marine sediment microbial communities from White Oak River estuary, North Carolina - WOR-1-36_30 (SPAdes) (version 2) | ecosystem: Environmental > Aquatic > Marine > Intertidal zone >... | reverse complement strand
CAGCGATATATGGTCATTCGCTTGTATATTGTACGAGATGCTGACCGGTCACTCTCCATTTGAAAGCGACACTGCCACAGACACCCTGGCACGCATCATCGAACGAGAACCGGATTGGCAAGCTCTGCCACAGGAAACACCTGCAAACATCCAGGTCCTTCTCCGTCGCTGTTTGGATAAGGACCCTGACCAACGGCTTGGAGACATCGGAGATGCAGCAATCGAAATCAGCGAAGCGCTGAGCAGACCAGCGGCGCCAGTCCGAACCCTGTGGCGGTGGGCAATAGCGATAGGGCTTGTCGTGGTAGCAATAGTGGTGGGATTAAATATAGGCCGGTGGCGGGAGCAACTGCTGGGCGGGGCCGGCCACGGCCGGATAAAATCGCTGGCAGTGCTGCCGCTGGAGAACCTGACCGGCGACCCGAACCAGCAGTACTTCGCCGACGGGATGACCGAGGCGCTGATTACCGACTTGGGAAAGATCGGGGCGCTGAAGGTAAGGTCGCGGACATCCATCATGCAGTACAAGGGTGTTAAGAAGCCGCTGCAGGAGATTGCGAGAGAATTGAATGTAGATGTGGTGGTGGAAGGCTCGGTGCTTCGTGTCGCCGAGCGGGTGCGGATCACGGCGCAGTTGATACATGCCCCGACAGACACCCACCTCTGGGCTGACAGCTATGAGCGAGACCTGCGCGACATCCTGACCTTGCTAAGCGAGGTGGCACGAACCATTGCCCGCCAAATCGAGATTACAGTAACACCCGACCAGGAAGCGCAACTGGCAGCAAGGCGCCCGGTCAATCCCGATATGTTCAACGCATATCTCAAGGGGATGTTCCACCTCAACAAAGAGACACCGGAAGGGACTAAAATAGGCCTTGCATATCTCCAACAGGCAATTGAAAAAGATCCCGAGGATCCCCTCGCTTATGGCGCATTAGCGCTGGGTTACGCCGTGAGCGCTCATGGCCCTGGGGCTCCACCGGACGCCTTTGAACATGCCAAGGCGGCGGCGCTCAAGGCACTGAAGTTGGATGACACGTTGCCCGAAGCCCACGCTGCTCTGGCGATTGCCAAAATATTCAGAGATTGGGACTGGGAGGGTGCGGCGAAGGACTTCCAGCGTGCCCTGCAACTCAATCCCAATTTGCCCCTGACTCGCGCCTTTTATGCGTTCTATCTGCTGCTCTTCGAACGCGTCGATGATGCTTTGGCGGAAATGAGAAAAGTCCAGGAGGTGGACCCGCTCACACCACTCTGGCCTGCGTGGCAGGGCTGGCTTTATTTGTACGCGGAGCAGTATGACGAGGCAATCAAAGAAACCAACAAGTCACTCGAACTTAATCCCAATTTCCCGGTCGCCTTGTATATCCAGGGATGTGCCTATGCCCTAAAAGAAATGTATGAGCAGGCTATCGAGATACACCAGAAGGCAGGTGAGCTTAGCCCTGGATGGAAATGTGGTCTCGCTCGTATCTATGCGATGGCCGGCCACACGGATGAGGCGAGGCGGGCGTTGGCTGAATTGGAGGCGGATCACACGCCTTGGGATACTTGGTACATAGCTCTGATCTATGTCGCCCTGGGCGAGAAGGATCAGGCTTTTCGATGGCTCGAAACGGCGTACGGCCCTCCAAACCATCCATACCTGCCATGGATGAGTTGCGCTCCCGGATTCAAGCCACTGCGCGATGACCCTCGCTTTAAGGACCTGCTGCGCCGCATGAACTTACCGGAGTAGACAGGTCCTAGCCCAAAAGCCCAGATTTCGAACACGGTCGGCCTAAAAAAGTATTTTTTGGCCGTTTTTTTGTTGACAATATTTGATAATGTGTTAAAATACCAGTATGTTAGCCAGCAGGCTAACATGACCTGTCCTGAGCCTGTCGAAGGAAACCGCCATTATGCGATAGATATAGCGGAGAACCGCAAAGCTTGTCCTCGAATGTCTTAGTCGTGGATCTCGTATCAGCAGATACACGCCAAAAAGCAAAGTCGAGCTTGTCCCCGAATGTCGTAGTCGGGGATCCAGATTAACCATTAGTCTGTTGTCTATAGTAAACAGCCAATTATCCATTTTAACCATATTAACTAAATTAAACAATGAACCATTTACAAGCATCGAGAATCCAGTTATTTACGTGCCTATAAGGCAGAGAGTTATTTACGTGCCTATAAGGCACTACAACTGTAGAGGATTCTCTACAAATCGACCTTTTTATGCAAAACAAACCCAATGTCAAGGCCGCTCAATTTAACGTAAACTCTTATATTAAAAGTAAATATGAAAAATTGGACACTTGGTTAAGTGGAAAAAACAAACCCAATTCAAACCCAAACAAACCTTGTCCTGAGCGCAGTCGAATGGGCCAATCTCCGAAAAGCCAAAATGAACGTAAACTTATATGTTACAAAGGATTACAGAAAAAAAAGATGATTTTATAGTCCGAATAAACAAACCCAATTTCCAAAAGGCCCAAAATGAGCGTAAACGTATATGTTATAGAGGATTATGAAAATGAACCACCTTCAAGCCCCAAAAAAACAAACCCAAAACAAAGCCAATTTCTTCGAAGGCCAAAATGAACTTAGAGCTTATCCGAATAACCGGGCCACACTCATCCCCGCCCTGCCAAAAGTTTTTGACGGCAGTATAAACTTTGATATAATTGCGTGCCGATATAAGAATCTTCAAAGCAAAATAAATATTGGACAGTTAATACAGCCCGTAAATACGATACGCTGAACGCCGATTATGACAGAGACCAAGATGGAAGAAAGTAGTGCACGGTCGAGTTTGGAGGGGGCTTTTCTGAAACACCTTTCCTCTTCGCTTCCGGATTCAAAAGCACACCTGATTTTCTGGCCCCTGACGCTGGGCGGTCTGGCGCTGGACTTGTGGAGCAAAAAAGCGGTGTTCGATTGGCTGGAGACCCAAGGTAACGTTTCGGTTATTAATGGTTGGCTGCAATTAGTCAGGGCATTGAATAATGGTGCCGCCTTCGGCATTTTCGCCGGTAAGCCTTATTTCCTGACGGCCATCTCGGTTATCGCCCTGGTGATGGTCCTCGGGGTTTTTCTTTTTAGCGGAACTCATAACAAACTGGTTCACGTTGCTCTGGGCCTGTTCACCGCCGGTATCTGCGGCAATCTTTATGACAGGATTTTTAATAACGGTTTAGTCCGTGACTTCATCGACGTCTATTACCGCGATTCTCATTGGCCGGCTTTCAACGCCGCAGACAGCTTGCTTTGTATCGGCGTTGGGCTGCTGATTATTTCAACTTTCCTCACTGAGAAGTCTGCTCAAAAACATGCTCAGCCACATAAATAGGGGCATCTGTCGCCGCCCCCAAGGCAATCGCATCGGAAGGACGGGAATCAACTTCAACAGTTCGCCCGTTCACGCTCAGGTGAATCCTGGCAAAAAAGGTGTGGTGACGCAGGTCATTTATAACTATCTTTTCTATTCTTGCGCCGAGATTTTCAATTACATTAGCTAATAAATCATGCGTCATCGGACGAGGTGGGGTGATGCCCTTTAATCGGCGGTCGATAGCAAAAATTTCAACTATGCCAATAACGATGGGAAAACTCCGATGGCCATGACGCTCTTTTAAGACAATTATCTGCTGGTCGGACATTTCGTTAATAATTATTCGCGACAATTCGGCTTCCGCTTCCATTTTTGCACCACCTTTACTTCGTATATGCGTAAATGCGTATATGAGTTTATGAGTACATGGGTTTATGCGTTTGCTCCCCTACTCATCTACCCATCCAGTTATCCACTATTATATAATTCCGAAAGGTGTTTTTCAACAGTCTTTAACTGTTCTAACAGCTCGGTGAGCCTATCCCCGGCCTGAGCTACCACTTCCGGCTTGGCTTTGGTAACAAAATTTTCATTGGCCAGTTTAGCCTCAACAGCTTTTGTAGCTTTTTCGATTTGCTCCTTTTGTTTCTCCAGCTTTGCCCGTTCAGCATTTACGTCAATAGCATCATGTACATAGATTTCTGTTGCTTCTGTGATTGCAACTGCAGCGTTCGCGGGTTTTACAATTGTTACTCCCGCTTTAAATTCTTTTACTCCAGCTAACTGTTGGATAAGTTCTGCGTTACCATTTAGAATCTCAACGGTTTCTTGCTGTGACTTTGCTGATACAACCAGCATCTCATTTGGAGGTATGTTTCTATTGCTTCTTATATCTCGTACAGTACGAATTGCAGATTGGACAAGCATAATTTGCTTTTCAGCATCTTCATCCATTAAGGATTCGAGCCTTTCCGGCCATTGGGCAATAACTAATGCTTTTGCTTCTTTAGATTCTGCTATGCCTTTCAATTCTCTTAGCGGTGCGATTTCGTTAAGTTTCTGGAATATTCCTTCGGTAATGAAAGGCACAAACGGATGTAAAAGGCGCAGAGTATGGTCAAGCACAAAGGCTAAAACGTTTTGAGCAATCGGCTTTTTCCGCTCATCCTGCACTCTCGGTTTTGCCCACTCCAGATACCAGTCACAAAAATCGTTCCAGAAAAATCTATAAAGGCTCGCCAGCGGCTCACTGTATTTAAACTTATCCAGAGACTCTGTAACCTCGGAAATAGTTTTAACCAATCGGGAAAGAATCCACCTGTCGGTAATATCCATTTTGTCAGGGTCGAATTCGGCAGGGTCGAGCCCCTCAAGGTTCATCAAGGCAAAACGTGAGGCGTTCCAGAGCTTGTTACAGAAATTTCGGCCGATATCGAATTTTGGCGAAGTATTTTCCACTCGACCATTCGGCAGTGTCATAGACACCACCGGCATCCGAATATCCTGCGTGTCTGTGGTCATACTGGCGAGCGTGAATCGCATCGCATCGGTACCATGACTTTCAATAATCACCAAAGGGTCAATCCCGTTACCCAGGCTCTTGGACATTCTACGTCCTTCACCATCCTGAATCATCGCATGAATATAGACATCGCTAAAAGGAACATTTCCCACGCAGTATTGTCCCATCATCACCATGCGCGAGACCCACAGAGTGATAATGTCGCGTGCAGTACAAAGCACATTGCCCGGATAAAATGTTTTCAGTTCCGGGGTTTCGTCCGGCCAACCCATCGTACTAAACGGCCAGAGCGCCGACGAAAACCACGTGTCAAGAACATCCTCATCACGCTTTCTGAAATCGAACTTAAACAGCAACTCACGAGCTTGTTCAGTTGCTCTGGGGAAACTTGGCAAGTTGCCCATCGCGACAGGAGTTTTTCGGCTTGGTATTGCTTCTCTAAATTCATGGCTTTTTGAAAAATCCTTGAACTCTGAAATAAGCCTATCTCCTCTTTCGGATAAGGGGCAAATATAAACCTCAGCAAAGTTATTGGGATTAAACTTGTACGCAAAACTGTTGGCCAATCCCGCTGCTTCAGAGAATCTGTCAAATTCATCTTTGAATTGGCTCTGAAATTCTTCCGGCGATGCGTGGGGAGTTTCTTTTCGAGATGATTTGTACGAGTAAACATCCAATTCTGCATACCATATAGGTATTTGATGTCCCCACCAGAGCTGTCGGCTGATAGGCCAGTCGCGGAGGTTTTCCAGCCAGGTTTGATAGGTTTTGGCGTAGCGTTCGGGGATAAAACGCAATCGGCCGTCAAGTAATGGTTTTAAGGCCAGACCAGCTAAAGAATTGACCGGGACATCGGTACCCTCAATAAAGCCCTCACCAAATTTTCCCCTCAAATGCTCGATAGGCTTTTTGACCACGATATACCACTGGTCGGACAGATACGGCTCGATGGGTACGTGGCTGCGGTAGCTGTGTCCGACTTCATGGTCGTATCCACGAACATCTTCAAGGAGGTTCTCCGTTCGGAACCATTCAACAATTGCCTCTCTCGCCTCGAAACGGTCCATCCCTATTAGGTTCTCAACATCTTCATTTTTAATCTCGTTCCAGTCCGCCCAGCCGTATTTATCACTGATAGAACCGTCTGGTGCCATCACGTTAAGAAAAACATATTGCCACGGATCTCCTTCATATTCTTCTGGAATAACTGCCTCAGCAATCTCTTCATAATGACGTTCGCCAATTGCATAGTCGTCCGGGTCGTGGGCCGGTGTAACTTTCAAAAATCCGGTAGAAAATCTCGCCTTTTCATCGTCACTGTCGGGGTCGGGGAGCACTACGTGCTCATCGGCGATGATGGGGATGATACGACCTACAATTGGAAGGCGAACTTTCTTGCCGAGCAGATATTCGGCACGTTTATCCGCCGGGTTCATAGCAACAGCGGTGTCACCAAGCATTGTCTCCGGCCGGGTCGTGGCGACGGTAACATATTCAATCTGTTCACTTTCTATATCAACCGGTTCGACAAGCGGATACCTCAAATACCAGAAATGTCCCTGCACCAGCTCGTGCTCGACCTCATCGTCGGCCAATACTGTCTGCGTGGCCGGGTCCCAGTTGACCAGTCTTTTTCCTCGATAAATCAGCCCATCTTTGAAGAGTTTGAAGAACGCTGCCCGAACGGCTTTGGCGCACACTTCGTCCATTGTAAAGCGCGTTCGCTGCCAGTCACAGGAGCAGCCCATCGCTTTCAACTGGTCGATAATGCGGGCCTCATATTCGTCTTTCCAGGCCTGTACACGCCCAACAAACTCCTGGCGCTCGAAATCGGTACGTCGTTTTCCTTCTTCCGAGAGGATTCGCTTCTCAACGACCGTTTGTGTAGCGATACCGGCATGGTCGGTACCCGGCATCCAGAGCGTGTTATAATTTTGCATCCTTCGGAATCGAATCAGGACGTCCTGTAATGTATTATTCAACGCATGGCCAAGATGCAGCGGCGCTGTAACATTAGGCGGCGGAATTACAATGGTGTAGGTTTTTTCATCTCTGCCACCATCCTTTGGCTCCGCGTGAAAATATGAATGCGCAGACCATATTTCATTTGCCTGCCGCTCTATCGTTTTAGATTCATAAACTTTTGAGAGCTGTTCACCCATAATTCATCCGGTTTCGATAATTTCCCATAAAAAATTCCGGCGCAACACATCGGCCGGAATATTATCCTAATAAAAGCAAACAACAATGTAAAGCTAACAATTAAGCACAAATCAGGCATTTCCGCCTGCTTTTACGAGATGTGATTTTGTACTTTTACCGAAGTCTAATCGAGGTTCATTGTCATCAGGAATTCAGCGTTGGTTCGGGTCTTTGCAAGTCTGCCCTTGAGCAGCTCGATTGCTTCGACAGGATTCAATTCACTCAGGACCCTTCGCAGCCGATACACAAGCTGTAGCTCTTTCGGGTCGAGCAGCAGCTCTTCGCGTCTGGTTCCGCTTCGGCTTATGTCTATAGCCGGCCAGGTCCTTCTATCAACCAGACGCCTGTCAAGGTGCAATTCCATATTTCCGGTCGCCTTGAACTCTTCGAAGATTACCTCGTCCATTTTTGAGCCGGTGTCGATTAATGCAGTTGCGAAAATAGTCAGCGAACCACCTTCTTCGATATTTCTTGCTGCGCCGAAAAATTTCTTGGGCATCTGCATTGCGCCGGCATCGACACCACCGGTCAGGATTCTGCCCGAGTGCGGCATCTCAGTATTATAGGCACGGGCAAGACGGGTTATCGAGTCCAGCAGGATTACTACATCTACACCGTACTCGACGAGCCGCTTTGCCTTTTCTATTACGACCTCTGCCACCTGACAGTGGCGTGCGGCCGGCTCGTCGAAAGTCGAACTTATAACCTCAACATCATCAGCGGTTTTCCGCTCCATCTCGGTAACTTCTTCGGGCCGTTCGTCAATCAGCAGCACTATCATTTTCACGTCGGGATGATTTGCGCTCATGGCGTTTGCAATTTTTTGCAGCAGAATCGTCTTACCTGTCCGCGGTGGAGCAACTATCAGACCACGCTGACCTTTGCCCACCGGTGTTACCAAATCAATTATCCGCATATTTAATTCTTCCGCCGAAGTCTCAAGTATAAAACGCTCGTCCGGATGTAATGGTGTCAAATCGCTGAATACCACTTTTTCCGCAAGGTTGTCGGGGTTCTCAAAGTTAATCGCTTCAACTCGCAGAAGAGCAAAATACTTCTCCGAATCCTTCGGCGGTCTGATTTGACCCGATACAATGTTCCCGGTCCGCAGGCCAAAACGCCTGATTTGAGATGGTGAAACATAGATGTCGTCCGACGATGACAAGTAATTATAATCGGTATTCCGCAGAAATCCATAGCCGTCCGGCAGCACTTCCAGCACACCTTCACCGTACATCAGCCCGTTCTGTCGAATACGCTCCTTGAGAATCCTGAAAATCAAATCCTGCTTCTTTAACGCACTGTATTCAGTAATATTTTCATTTTTTGCAATATCGTGCAGTTGTGCAACGTTCAGTTTCTGCAAATCCGTCAAATACAAGTTGCCTTTCTTAATCCGCTCGTATTTGGCATGTGTGGATTCTTCCTCAGTTAGTTTAGCTTTCAGTGCTTCATCCTCGGTCTCGTCGGCAGCAGTCTCTTCCACTGCGGTGTCAGCTAAGTTATCCTCAGCCTGCCCCGCTACGGCCTCGGCCTTCTCCGAGACGAGTGTCTGCTCTTGCTGTTCGGCGTCAGCTTGTTCCTTTGCTTCGGCCTTTTTCTTTGCTTTCTTGCGTTTCTTGGTTGTGCTCTTTACAGCTTTAGCCATCATTACTCCTTTTCCACTTGTAAAATACTTTAATCGTCCCGCACCAATTCATCTTAGGCTTTACCTAATTTGTGCGGGTGTAATTTCCCGCCTGCACTCGCGTAACCCCCGCTCTTGCTTTCGCAAGAAAGCTCGGGGGTGCGAGCGTAGGAATTCAATAAGATTTGAACCTCGCCCCTGCCGCAGGGGCGAGGGTGAACTTTGAACACCTGTGCCTGCGTAACCTGTGCAGGCAACCACAGGTGCAGGCAGTTGAAATAAAACCTATATATCAAAAACGGGTAAGGTTCCCGCCTTGCGGGGTTCCTAACACTAATAAGAGCGTTCTATAATAAATCCCACTTACCCATTATACATAATGTAAGAGAAAATATCAGTGACCTGCCTGGCTAACGCCGAGAAGTCAGAATTGTTTTCTACGGTATTATCGGCGAGGTCAGCCTTGTTGTCCAGAGAAATCTGAAAATTTTCTCTAATTTTAACCTGATTTTTGTCAAAATCCAATTTTTTTGCTCTTTTCAGCCTTAATTTTTCCTCACAATCGACAAAAATAAGCTTATCACACCGCTTGTCCCAGCCGGTTTCCACCAATAAAGGCATATCCAATATGATTGCTTTTACTTGATTTTGACTATTATATTTCTTTATCAGCTTTTCAGCCCGCTGCAGAACAATCGGATGGATTATTTCATTAATCGATGAAAGCTTATCGGCATCGGTAAAAACAACCTCAGCTAATTTTTCGCGGACAATTTTCCCTGCCGAATCCAAAACAGCCTGACCAAAAAGGTTGACTATTTTGGCTTTAACATCCGGCTCATCAAGCAGCTCGTGGGCAATTTTGTCGGCATCAATGACTTTACAGCCTAATTTGGCAAACTCGGCGGCAACGGTGCTTTTGCCTGAGCCGATACCACCTAAAATACCGATAATTGGTTTTTTCCCGGTAGCGCCCACAGCCAAGCAGTTTAACCGCTCCGACGGCACCGGTCAAGTCGAAAAATACTAATAGTGGTAAATGAAGCAGAATATGAAACAGGAATCACGAAATGTGAGGTTCATCTGATTCTTTTTCATTATCCGGCCCTTCGGCTGCGCTCAGGGCAGGCTTTTTCGCACAGACGGATTGCAGGCTGCTCAGCAGATAGTTTTTCACTACTACGTCCCAGCTCATATTTTTCGCAAGCTCATAGCCGGTTTGAATCATACTTTCAATCTCGGCCTGGTTTTTGGGCAAACGTGAGCATATTTGCATTGCAACTTTTTCGCTTTCGCCCGCTTCTATTCGGTCGCGCACCGACCGGTCAATCTGCAGTATGTCCTCTACCTCCCCGATAGTATCGGGGTGGGATTCCAAGTTGGTATAGTCGGCGATAATAACATTCTTAATCCCGCACCAAGATTGCCCGCCCCTTAAGGAACTTTGTCCTGCTGGACGGCCCCCGATAAATCGGGGTTGTACTCCTCGGGGATTTTGGTGCGGAACACCGGTCGTATCCCGCAGAAAACCGGAACACCCGCACACACTGCTGAAGACACATATTCCGCCGAAAGTCAGCGGTTCAAGCTGAGCTATACCAAACGGTTCATAAATGCTCTGTCCAAATTCGACGTCGCTGCCCTTGCGAATGTCCATAAATTCCATATCCACCGGCATCCTCCTTCCGCACCTTTTGGGGGCAAAGCCAAACTGATTGATGAAAATGATTTTTACATTGCTGCTTCTGGCGTTGAATTCCTGTACAGCCGTATAGTAATTTGCCTCACCACCGGACAGATCCGGCCAGCCCTCACGGTGAGCCACAGGCCAATTATAAGCCGATTCCATATTGTAGATATCACTGCTGCGACGTTGTGAAACCTCAGTCGAAAGGACAAACAGCACTGCTGTTTTACACTGCGTCCTGAACTCTTTTTCCACATGTTCGAGCACACGCAAATCTCGCCACATTCCCTTGCTTTGCACCAATCTTGTGACATGTGTGAAGACAAAATCCGGTTTATAGCCCAACAGGTTCTCGCAATACCGTCGCAGCTTCTCCTTCGATGCAAGCTTGTCCCGAACGCTGATTTGATATGCCGGGATACCGTTATAAACTATATCTATCTTGGCGTTTTCGAACTCCGGGGAGAGGAACCGCAGTTCTTCCACGACATAATCTCCCACGGCGTATATATGGTCGCAGTATTTCGAGGCCTCCACAAGAGCGTGTTTGAAATAGGAATTCTGGTCGCCGAACACTTCGTTGACGAAAAGTCCATTATTGTGAGCCTGCTTGATAACATTATAGAACATTGTGTCGTGCCCGTGATGTTCCTCTACAATTCGCCGCATCGTGGCTACTTCGTGGGCATAAAAAGCTGTCCTGAAATCACAGGAAGATTCGAGAACAGCCGCTAACGCCGTTGGCATCCCCATAAACTCGTGCGAAATAACAACAGTCGAATCTTTAGCTGCGCCTATCGCTTTTAGCACGGCAATTGCCACCGGTGCCAATCTGACATATTGTTCGTATTCCCACAGGTGTTCATGTAAATGACTCTGGATACCGAATTCCTCAAACAGGCGTCTTTTGAATTCGTTAAGCACCCACTTATCCATGTATCTTACATCGACCAGCACCACCTCAGGTGAGCTTTTTATTCCAGTCTGCTTGTCAACAAAAGTTCGTCTGCCGTAGATAATACCAGCATTGAAGTATTTTTCTATCTTACAAAAGGCCGGAGCGTAACCCGTGTTTACAAATCCATCAATAGAGGAATAGAGCACTTCACTGTTTTCGCCGAGCCGCTCTGATACAGAGCCTTCAGTAGTGAACAATGGGCCGACAAGGATTGACCTGTCAATTGTATCAAGGTAAGATTTGCAGGTGAAAAAGCCCTGTAGGACGGCGCCTATACCGCCAACCTTCCCCACTGTCTCGTGGGTAACGTGCACTGCTGTTGTCCCATTGGCCATAATAAGTTTCCCTCCAAGCTGTTAAGGGGTTCACTCTGGTTGTCGTTACTGTTTCCACATAAAATATAGGAAACAACTTCATCACAACCAAACTGGAGGGATTCAATGGCGTGGTAATTTTTTCAGACCGAAAAAATCAGGTCAGAATTGCCAATTGAAGGTGTTTTTTGGGACCACTTCGGCCGACTTCGGAAATTTTCTCCAAAAGTCAGCCTATGTCGTCGCGCAGTGCTCTTATCGAACCCGAGAGTATATGCTGGGGAACATCAGCCAACTCCGGCTCCAGTATTTCGCCAAGCGCTATTTTGTCGAGAATCTCCACCGCCTGTTCACTATGAGGTGCTATCAGGCCCGCAATTCTGTGGGCTTCGTATAATTCACTATCAGCCATTAGTCGCAGATACATAATTACGTATTTCGTGAGCTCTCTTTCGCTCATCTCAAGTACCGGCCCAGCCGTCTCAATTGGCCCAATTGTCTCAGGCGTCGCTTCCGGAACCTCTCTCTCCTGCAATATGTCTTGAGTAAGCTTGTACGTTTCGTCCATTAGCCGTCTTTCTCTTTCCAAATCGGTCTCATCTACCGGTGCAAGTTTTAGCTCTTCGCCGGAGTGTAAACTGGGAACGTAAAGTCTGTTATGGCACGCTGGACATTTGCCCCATTTGCCGCCGGCACTATCAG
>Ga0209427_10007532_pt1 | contig 12329 bp, 10 predicted proteins | sample DeeMarSWOR136_30_FD_187465 | JGI IMG/M metagenome (GOLD analysis project Ga0209427, IMG submission 187465) | Marine sediment microbial communities from White Oak River estuary, North Carolina - WOR-1-36_30 (SPAdes) (version 2) | ecosystem: Environmental > Aquatic > Marine > Intertidal zone >... | reverse complement strand
GCAAGTTTTCCGACGTGAAAAAGTCCGATTTGGGCACCATCCAGGGGATACCACTACTGGGCAGCGTTGGCGCTGTAAATGACTGGTTAATGGGATAATCAGCCACGGGTTTACCGTTCGCATCATAGCGAACCTGGTTTAATAATCCCTGCCTTCCCTGTGCTATCCACTCACCTTTGGCATAAAGCGGATGAATAACCCAGAAGGTGCTATCGTCCAGCATGATAACCAGGGATGCATGATTCGGGCTGGTAAAAAGTGAAGAACCTTTTTGGGGATCGTTTTCATTGAAAAAGTCGCCCAACATTTCCCATGATGACTCTTCTGCTGTCAGGGTTCTGCTTCGCATCACTTTTTGCCCGCCGCCCAGGTTCCTGGCAAACGAATAATAATAGTATCCGCCATATTTCCACATCACTGGCCCTTCTGCATAACTGTATGGAAACGACGGAGCGGGATTTAACCAATTGAGATTATAGACAACACCGGTAGGTTGACCATCATCACCCAATTCAACAATGCCGTTATTTGGCTGCCCGTTTTTCACCACCAAATACCATTTATTATCGTCGTCGATAAAAATAGAATTATCATATCCCAAGCTGTAGGGAAGAGTCGTGGGATTGTTCCCTTTTACCGGCAGACTCCAGGGACCTTTCGGATCGGACGCTTTGACAAAATGCATGGTATTTGCCCTCGAAAAGAAATGCCAGTATTCTCCGTTATATAGTTATTTCAAAAATAATATTTGTCTGGTAGTGATGAAATCATCTATTTCAAGCCGACAAAAGTACACACCTGAAACCAAAGGTTTACCAGAATCCGAAAAGCCCTTCCACTCAACTTGATAGCAGCCCGCTAAGAGAAATTCATCACTATAAAAAGTTTTAACCCGTTCCCCCAAGAGATTAAAGATTTTCAGGCTTATCTTTTCGGAGTTTGGTAATGAAATTTTTATGATTGTGCTTTGATTAAAGGGATTAGGAAAATTATGATATAGTACCGGCCGTTTAGGAATATGAACTGTTTGCTCTTCATTAGCAAAGACCTCAGTGGTTTCATCTAGAAAGTTTAGAACTTGGCACATGACCTGGTTTCGGTCTGACTCTGGATAGATCGTCTCAAATGGAAATCCGAGATTCACTATTTTTGTTTCTTTTGCTCCTATTGTTCCTTTGTACTGAATCCCGGCATTATATTGATTGTCATATTTTAAACAAACAGAACTTCCTCCTGAGGGACTGATACCATCAGGGTAGGATACACAATAAATTCCATTCGTCCCATCATCAAAAGAAAAATTAAGATCATGAAAAATACCATCTGCTGTCCCATAAATGTTATATTGATCAACTTTGTCAACAACATAGCGGGTTTTAAGATAATTTTGATAGAATTCTTTGTCAGTTGTTGTACCTTTGTAATCTAAATCCCAGCCAATTTCTGAACCAGAGACAAACAGCCTGCCACCTTGCTCAAGAAAATCTTTCACGAACTGTTGTTCCTGAATGCTAAAAGTTTCATCAGCGGTAGATTCCTGGCCCAGGATCCAATCAACAATTTTATATTTTGTCAGATCAACTAATCCTTTTGAAACCGCTTCGTTGGATGCAGAGTCAAATGTATAGCCTGCTGCTTTTATAGCAGAGCCATGTTCAACAACAAAATCTCTAGTATTTCCCGGAACAGATAATCGGTCAAATCCATTGACAATTAAAACATCAGCTAAAAAAGGAGCTTTCGTAACTGCCAGGACTTCGGAGGCTGGGCTTTCGCCATACTGATTAAAAGCAGTGATTTTGAAAAGATAGGTGGAATCAGCACTAAGATTGGAATAAGTAACTAATGGTTGTGACAAAATTGATCTTAGCCGAAATTGATTTCGCTTTGTACCAATATAAACGCAGTACCCTGTTGCATCTGGTGAAATTGAAGACTTAATTCTGATTATACCACCACCAATATTTTGCACGTGAAAATCTTGAACAGCCATTGGTGAAGTATTACTCCCGAAAAGTTCCCTTAACGCTCCCCATAACTCGGGACGATCACCATCATAACCCAAAGCCCATATTCCTATTCCCTGTAACTCTTCCTCTATTACCAGTTGATATTTCATGCTCAGGCTGAGACTGTCATCATACCATGTTTGATACCAATTGCCCGACTGATAACGATACCAGGGTGTTTGGGATTCAGCATCCCATAATTTCCCCATGGTTTGTGCCTGGGTCTCGGCTGAATTGTATCTGAGGGATGAGCCCGAGCCTGTGGTTGATGCGCCTCGTACACTGGAACAAGTTGGCCAGCTTATACCGTAGTAAGGTAATCCAAGAATGATCTTCTCCTTTTGACCCTGTGTTGCAGATAGATAATCATTCACAGTCCAAGTGATGTTATAGGTTCCCCAGCCTGTCAATGGCGCTACAGGTCCAGCAGCACTGCTTCCTGTCCAATGATAATTGTAACCCATAATGAAAATAGCATCGCAAACTGTGGCAAGAGTGCAGTAGTCAAATTTGTTGCTCCAATTAACTGCTGGTAGAGCAATACTCACAGAAGAATTCGGTATGTATTTATGAAAAGTATCTGCCAATGATAGCATGAACAGATTTAAATTTTGTTTTTGAGAAGATGGGAATTGTTCAAAATCAATATTAATGCCATCTGCATTTGCCCGCTTAACTTCGCAAATTAAATTATTAATTAAACATGTACGATTAGCTGAATTACTCAGAAGTGTAGTTAACGAATTTGAGTCAAAATTGATAGCCACTAATACAACTTTAACACCATTACTATGAGCCAAATTAATCAGATCGGTCACAGGCCAGCCATTGTAATCAACGATATAGCCCTCAGAATTCACATCAACTCCGAAATAAGCAATAGTAGATAATAAATCATAGTTATAATTAGGATAAGCTGAGTTCATCCAATAGGGATGATAGCCGAAAATTGTTCTGGAAGGAATCGTAGCTTTTTCCTGAAGTGGAATTGCTGTTATAACACCTTTCTCTATTGAAGGATGACGAATTGTTCCTTTGTATAACTGGTGTTCGATTTGATGAATACTCGGAAAATCGTTTTGCTGACCATAGAGAATGATATTTGTGATTATTATCATTAACCACATTAACTTAACAACAGTTCCCTTATTAATATGACTCAATTTCTTAACTCCTGATGTTACAATATCTTCAATCGAGATTATTGAATATAAATCAATTTTTTCACCTGGCGTTGTTTCCCAGCACGAAGCACGTAAAAATAAATTCCACTTGCCACTTCTCTTCCAGCTTGATCATGTCCGTCCCAATAAATGCGATAAGTTCCCTTTTCTTGAAATTCATTTACCAATGTGCGAATTTGGTTTCCTAAGACATCGTAAATGATGAGCGTTACCTTCACCTCTTTTGTAGAAGGAGCGAATTGGGGGATTTTATAATTAATGTCTGTAATTTTATTAAATGGATTGGGGTAGTTTTGGGATAAGATTAAGGTTTCAGGTAAATGAAAATTAATATTCGATCTAACCACTTGATCCATTTCTTCACGATTAATTAGTTGACCCTGTTTCAAGTTGAACCATTTCACAGTAGGCCAGGTTTCAAGAATCCAATCAAAATATTCTTCGTCTTTTTCAAAGGTTGTGTACAGTGTACGATGGTGAGGTGAATAGAATTTGGATTCACCATTCTTTTTGAAAAGATGTTCTAATAGATGAAAAAACTCATGAATTATTATTTTTTCATTTCCTATTTGTTCCTTTAATAGCGGCTGTGCTAAAAAAGAAATTTCCTTATCAAAAAATTCAAAATCTCTAAACGTATAACCTGAATAGGCGGACCAGGAGGAGGTCGAATTCCACCATGAATAATAAACGAAAATAAAGTCATAGCTTAGCTCTTTTACATTTCGTTGTTCCAAATCAAATTTAACTTCTTCAGGTGAAAGAAAATAACCCCATCGATCGTCTTGATAGGTAAAATTATCATCAGTAAGTAGTCTGTTAATAGATAAAGTATCGACACTAATTTGAAGGATTAGAGTATGGTCCCAAAAATATCGTTGAAAATTATTTATGTTCTGATAAAGCTGGTTCAAATCTTGTGGCTCAAGCCTTTTTTCTCCAAATTCAGGATCAGCATAATTTTTGTAAATCATGATTAAGCCATTCAGATTTAACACTCGATCTTCGGTCTGGATCTTTATCCCTCCTAAATAATTATTCGAGTCTATTATGTCTTTTAATCCTGTGCCTGGATCAACATGAATGAATAAATGATTGAATCCATAAGGTAACCGAGCGGTTAATATTACAGATTTAGGCTCATTGATTTTCAACACATCTGCTAATACTGTATCTAAAGCGATAGTTTTGCGATGAGCAGAATAATCCCAGTAATTTCGATTAATATTGCCACTATAAAGTGTGATGTAACATGATTCTGCATCAACAGGACCAGCGTTTTGTACCGTTACTTTGATTTTTATTTGATCTCCGGTATTCCAATCCTGTTTTTCATTTATTAAATTAATATCACTCACAGTGAGATCGGTGACAATGTTCTGATCAATCCAAAATGACCATACCAGGCTTTGGATCTGATTATCGCTGTAAGAAGCGTAGATTGTCCAATAGTAGGGAGTTAAATCTTCAAGCTTATTTGAAATTGGAATAGTATAGCTTGTATCCTGTCCGATCCATTCATCAAACACGATCTTTCCATCTGGTTTTGCTATGATTAGACGATATTCAACAGGATCATCAGCTTGAATAGCATGCCATGAAAACGTGGGAGTAAATGTTGAAATTTGTGTTTCGTGAGCTGGATGAATCAATCTAACCAATTTATCAGAGCCAATATTGTTTATCGAAATCAAGGAGGTATTTTCAAGAGTCAAATCGTTGAACAAGATGTTTATCTCCGAAATATTATCGGAAGCGTTTACAGCAACAGGAAAGTAATTGAGTATTAATAATAAAATAAATGATATGTAATGATAAAAATGTCGCATCGGATTTTTGTAAAGCGATTTTAAATTGTTCGATAACGAATCGTTTGAAAATGATTAACAATATGTATTGATGAAAAATGGCTAATTGTCTGTCCGTAAACCGTAAAATAAGCTTCCAGCTTATGAGTTAAACCTCTATTTTTAAAGGCAAGCAGGGTGCTTGCGTTACGGATAACTGTCTTTTTCATACAGATAATTAAAACTAAAAATAAAATTTTAATTTTGCAAGATATTTTTATTTGAAACAATCAAAAAAAAATGAAACCTTTTTATGTCAATAACATCTAATATCTAAAAAATTAAAAACATTTTTTATTCAGATAGTAGTAAGGGATTTAGATAAAATAAACTATGCAGTATAGTTTTATAAATATTTAGTTTCTCAAAGTCAACAAAATACGAATTGGAAAGTTATTATTTCACTCTCTAAAAGAGGGGTTAGATACGATGGTAAAATATATATGGAAAACAGGAATTGTCGTTGTTGGAGCACTATTAGGATATGCCTATTATTATTATGTGGGCTGTAGAACTGGAGCTTGTCCGATAACCAGTAATCCCTGGATTACTACAGGATATGGTGCCTTTTTTGCGCTGGTATTGGTTTTAGGTAGCAGGCGAAAAAAAGAAAATAGGGTTGAGGAGAGTCAATAAATGGATATAATAATGCCGATATTAATTTTGGCAGCTTATATTGTAATTATGAGATTTGTTTTGCCCAAAATGGGTGTCCCGACTTGAATGTCAAATGCATGTGACTTTCAGGCTGAACGTCGTCAGAAATCTGAAAAAGAAAAGAGAAATTAATTGGGATAATCTTAAAGGAGAATTTTTATGCCGGTTTATGAATATAAATGTAAGAAGTGCGGAACAGTGTTTGATGTTTTCCAATCCATTGGCGCTTCAAATGAAAATTTAAATTGTCCATCCTGTGGGGAACCAAAACCTGAACGAATTTTTTCAACTTTTGGATCAGGAGGTTCATCTATTACTGCTTCAAGTTCAGCAGGATGCAGTTCAACGGGTCCTTTTACTTGAGCTTGATAACCAAAGCAGTTGGCTTTGATCAATTTAATCATTTTTAAAAATTTTAATTAAAAAAATTGGAGAAAAAAATGAAAAATATATTTTATATCATGCTGCTAATTATTACGGTTACTGTTTTTAGCTTCTCTTGTAATAAAAGTGAATCGGTGTCACAGGGTAAATCCGAATCTAACAGCACCGTTGAAAAAGTAGGAATAAAAAATTTTACCTTAACTTTTAACAAGGGCTTAGAAAAAGCATCAAATGAAAAGAAAAATATGTTGGTTGACTTTTATACTGACTGGTGCCACTGGTGCAAAGTAATGGATGAAAAGACTTTTAATAATCCAGAGATTGCGAAAAAATTAAGTGAACGATTTGTTACTGTACGCTTAAATGCAGAGAGCCGAACAGAAACAGCAACTTTTAAAGGTAAAAAATATGACAATATAGAGATCACCAGAGCTTTTAGAGTCAGAGGTTTTCCATCTTTAGCATTCATCTCTTCTGAACAGGAAATTATCACTGTAATTCCAGGCTATATCCCTCCTGAAACATTTACCCTGATTCTGGATTATATTGATCAGGAATGTTATAAGAAACAAATGTCTTTTGAAGAATTTATGAAAAAGAAGGGTGAGTGCGAAGATAGCTTAAGGACTGAAAAGAGAGATGCCAAAATTTAGTTCAACTCATCAAATTGGAAATATTCTGCCAAGTAACTAAAGAATTTTACCCTTAGAAATTGAAATCTCGCAGAATAGACGCTTATAGAGCCATATCGACCATTTTTTTGTCGATAATTTTTTTATGTTTGTTTCTTTAGGGGATGCAAGTTCCTTTTCTGAATCTACTCTAAAGAAGCTATTTCTTTCAAGCGAAATCTTAAAAGAGACGTAGATTATTAAAGGTTAAATTATTAACCATTTAGCATCGACTTTTTAGCTCACAGAATTGAAATCTCTCAGAATTGAAAAGTCAGAATTTATTTTCTGAGTGATTTCAATTCTGAGAGCAGGAATTTTTTTTAGTTCTGGCTTGTCTAGTTTGGGATATAACAGATTAGTAGTAATTTTTTATAGTAAATATTTTTATTTAAACAATAAAACCGTAACGGAAAATAATGAAATCATTATGTTTCGTTGCGGTTTTTTTATTCCTACTAAATTTATTTTTACATTTTATTGAAAAAAATCTTGATTCAGATTAAATTATTTCTAAATTAATATTAGTATCAACAACCCAAAAAATTGAAAAGGTATCAAAATGTATCAAAATCAGAAATTCATTTATGATTCAAATGTAGAAACAGTTGCTCTAAAAAATTCTGGCTATAAAGCAATTTATACAGTGACAGAAAATATTCCAGTGATTTTGGTGGACAATTTTCCTGCTTTAGGTAAGTTAACAGCAATTCGTTTTTTAGAGTGGGTTCAGCAAAATCCTGATGGTGTTGTCTCTTTGCCGACTGGTAAAACTCCCGAACACTTTATTAAATGGGTTAATTATTATCTTCGGAATTGGAACTTGACGGAAATAAGGGAGGAATTAAAAAGTTGGGGATTAGAATCGACAAAAAAACCAGATATGACAGGTTTACGTTTCGTACAAATTGATGAATTTTACCCAATCAATCCCCAGCAGCACAATAGTTTCTATCATTATATTAAAAATTTTTACATTAAAGGATTTGGACTCGACATTTCAAAAGCACTCCTGATTGATGTTCATCGTATTGGAATTCCAAAAGATATCACCTTTGATAATGTGTTTCCCGATCAAAAAGTAGATTTAACACTGAGAACTCGTCAGGCTACAAGAACGCTGGAAAAACTCCAAAAACAGGTGATTGAAACCATCGATCAGTATTGTACTGAATATGAGACAAAAATTCGAAGTATGGGGGGCATTGGATTTTTCCTGGGTGGCATTGGTCCTGATGGACATATTGGATTCAATGTAAGAGGCTCAGACCACTATTCAACGACGAGATTAACTCAGACAAATTATGAAACCCAGGCAGCCGCGGCATCAGATATGGGGGGAATTGAAGTAGCGCGAAATCGGCTTGTGATCACCATCGGTTTGAGAACAATAACTTATAATAAAAATGCAGTTGCTATTATCATTGCAGCCGGGGAAGCTAAAGCCAAAATCGTCAGAGAAGCTATTGAAAATGCGGAAAGCAATCTGTATCCTGCTACAGTGCTTCAGTCCCTTCCGCACGCTCGATTCTATTTAACAAAAGGCGCTGCAAAACATCTGGTAGAGAGAAGATTTGTTGAGCTTTCAAAAAAAGAAACAGTGACTGAAGAGGATATCCAGAGGGTTGTTATAAACCTTTCTTCAAATCAAATCAAACCGATTGAAAAATTGAATAATGAAGATTTTAAGAAAAATAAATTTGGACAAGAAATTTTAAAGAAAACCAGACAAAAATATGGCTCATTGATTTCAAATGTGAAACAACAAACAATCTCGAAAATTGAAGATGGTCTCAAAGCAATTGAGGGTGAAGTGTTCATGCACACGGCTCCGCATCACGACGATATTATGCTGGGTTTCTGGCCCTATATGGTTCATTTGGTGAGAAATCCTGAAAACGAGCATCATTTTAATTACATGACCAGTGGCTTTACCGCAGTAACCAATAAGTATGTTCTTGGTTTATTAAAATCATTAAATGATTTTATCGATACCCCCAAATTTGCGAGATTACTCAGCGAAGGTTATTTTGATCCAGAAAATGAAAATGGACGCAATGGCGATGTATTTCAGTATCTGGACGGCATCGCTGCCCATAGCCGAACTATGAGAGAGGAGGCAGAAAGTCGAAGACTTTTGAGAAATCTAATATTTTTGTTTGAGGAAGACAGTCTTCCCCAGCTTAAAAACCGTATTGAAGAAATGATTAATTATTTTAAGACCCAATATCCTGGCAAAAAAGACATTCACTATATCCAGCAAATAAAAGGAATGATCAGGGAATGGGAAGCCGATCTGCTATGGGCATATTTAGGATTCAATTCCAAATCTGTTAATCATTTAAGATTAGGATTTTATAAAGGTGATATTTTTACAGAGGAGCCTCAAATTCAACGTGATGTTCAGCCAGTTCTGAATTTAATTGAAAGAATTCGTCCGACAGTTATCACCGTGGCATTGGATCCCGAGGGTAGCGGACCTGACACGCATTATAAAGTATTACAGGCGATTACAGAAGCATTGAAAATATATGAAAACCGATATGGCTCGGTTAACATCAAAATTTGGGGTTATCGAAACGTCTGGTACCGATTTCATCCAGCAGAGGCGACGACTTACGTTCCTGTTTCGTTAAACTCGTTCGCCAGTTTGGACCAGGCGTTTATGAACTGTTTTGGTTCCCAACGGTCAGCTTCTTTCCCAAGTTATGAATTCGATGGGCCGTTTTCCAGGTTAGCGCAACAAATCATGGTCGATCAATATCAGCAAATTAAAACATGTTTGGGCGAAGATTTCTTTTTACAAAATAGTCACCCACGATTGCGAGCTGCGCATGGATTCAATTTTTTAAAGAAAATGACACTGGAAGAGTTCTATCAACATTCGATGGAGTTGAAGAAATCAACTGAAAATAAGTAGAAATACCCTCTAGTAACAGTATTGAAATTTTAACAAGGTATCAAATTTAATTCCATGAACTCAGGTGTTCTGAACTTGTTTTCAACTCGGAGTAAGAATAAATGCATAATTATCAAAAAATAGGAATCTTAGGTGGAATGGGACCAGACTCGACTGGTGATTTTTTCTTGAGAGTCATTGCTCTGTTTCAGAATAACCTGGGAGCCAATTTTACTTCTGATTTTCCAGGTATAACAGTCGAGAGTATTACATTTCCTCATAAAGATGAAACGAAATCTGAGCATGAGAGTACAAAAATGCTTGCGATGTGCAGAGGATGCCAAAATCTGGAAATGGCAGGCGCTGATTTTATCGTCATCCCCTGTAATTCCGCTCATAACTATATTCATCAGATGTAAGAAGCAGTGAAGATCGATGTACTCACCATCATAGAAGATATGGCAAAAGATAAAAATTTATCACGAGTTCTGGAAAATGAAAAGGTAGACGATGTTATTCTATTTGACACATTAAAGATCCTCGCTGAATCGACTTTTAAACGAAGTGTTGGATAAATATAACGCTATTATTCTTATGGTATAAATGTTCACTCAACACTATTTAAATGATATTATAGAATCATAACATAAATCGAATGTTCATGAACTCGCAAATCTCATGGCGCTTAGGAAATAGGGAATTTATTATTGTTAATCGAAAAGCTGCTATGCACTATGCGCTATGCAAACGGAGCAAGTTAGCAGAGACAAAATATATCATCATGATAACATGGTTCAGTGAGCTTTTTACCTTATGGCAAATCTAATCAGGATAAATTTTTTTAACATGCTATTAAAAAGCTATTGCCTGTCGTTGACTTAGCTTATATATTGGAATAACTCCCCTCGTTTTTACTTATGCAGATGCTGCCTTTTTGCCAGCCTAATTGCACCTAACCAACATATTAACTGCGCGATTCGTTAGCAGTTACCCGAAAGCTTCAGTGTACAGAACGTCATAATTTTAAATAACTTGAATAGGTGCATCGACAGTTCGGAATTAATCGAACCGCCTTTGCGTCAGCTTAATGCATAGTTAGCCGTGCGAAACTCGATATATCGTGCAGATTTGAAAACACAGGTGAAAAAATAATAATTCACATCTTTTTGATTAACATTAAGTTGATTTCGTATTGGTTAACCAAATTCTAATCTAATCTCGCGCTCGAAAATTTTATCATCCTCAAAGGATTATATTATAGGCGGTTTTACCACCGGCAGCATCAGCAAGTCTTTTAGAATTTTCAACTGTCGAAAGAGTGTCATTAAATGTTATTGTTAAATCGAGCAGTTCATCCTCTACTCGACTACTCACAGCCACACCCTTTACCTTATTATCTTGTGTAATAAAAAGAGGTATTCCATATAAAACCTGACCACGCTTCATTGCTGCAATAGCAGTTGGCTTAAACGCACCTTCATTTATTGTTTTGGGGTACGGTTTAATCCAATTTTTTTCAATTAAGCTATCTATGTCATTGTCATAGATTATTAGAAAGTCAACATGTTTGTATTTAGCATACATCCCTTGAAGGGTGATATTTATGAAATCGTCAAGAGGTCCATTGAAAAAGTTTATACGTAAGTCTTCAAGTTCATACGTCACTTTAAATGAGTCGGCGATATCTCGCACAACCTCATCTTCTGGTGTTTGCATTACTTTTAGTTTGTCAGCGATTGGTCGCATTACACCAGGTCCTGACGATCCACGTGATGCACCGCTAAGGGTACCATTAGATATAGGGCCGTCATCACAACATTCCTGGGTTGACGTCATACCAAGTAAGACTGCTAGAATTAATGCTCTCCAAATCATAGCTAACCTCCTACTTTATTTTGGTTAATTGTTCCGTTTAAATTTGTTTAATTTTTTATTTGCTTTCTTTAATCGCTGTTCAGCCTTATCAGCGTATTGCCAATATGATTCATCCGCAAAAATATCATGAGCTTCTTTGTAGGCTTCCACTGCCTTTTCGAGGTTCTGCTGCCGAGCATCACCAGGCAAATCCTCGTAGGCATATCCCAGGTTAAATCTGACCTTCGCGTATCCTTCTGGAAACACCACTTTATTGCGAATTTCTAAGGATTCTTCATAAGCCTTAATGGCTGCCCTGAGATTTTTCTCTCGGTCTTCGTGTTTTGATAACAAGAAATAGGAGTTTCCCATGTTATTTTTGAGTTGGGCATAAGGAGTCGGGTAAGGATTTATGTTTAATTTATATTCACCTTTCTTGACAAAATATTTACTTTGGTTATTTTCATCAATTATTATCCACTTACGACCTTTCTCAATTATAAGAACAGTGGCATTTTGAGAAATTGAGATTTTATTGTTTTTGAGTTCCCGCCATAAATCCTCAGAGATTTTGTTATTCATCTCATTATCCAAATCAGTCTGGTGTTTAATTCCAATGCTAAACAATAACCTGTCTTCATAGATATCCAGGGCGTTCTTGCAAGCATCGATTGCCTCGGTATACTTTTTGCAATCTATGTAGGCCATCGACAGGTTGTTCAGAGTATTGGCATGTTGGAAATCTTCTCCCTCCATTTTTGGATAAACTTTCATAGCTTGTTCAAACCTGCCAATTGCTTTTTGACCATTACTCTTTTTCCAGA
>Ga0209427_10007531_pt1 | contig 12330 bp, 12 predicted proteins | sample DeeMarSWOR136_30_FD_187465 | JGI IMG/M metagenome (GOLD analysis project Ga0209427, IMG submission 187465) | Marine sediment microbial communities from White Oak River estuary, North Carolina - WOR-1-36_30 (SPAdes) (version 2) | ecosystem: Environmental > Aquatic > Marine > Intertidal zone >... | reverse complement strand
CTCTTCAAAGCGGTTTCCTCAAGTATCCTGCTCTCAAATTCGGGGTCGGTTTGTTCAACCATCTCTGTCTTTATCCAGCCCGGGCATATCGCGTTCACTGTGATGTATGGTCCTAGCCTTAGAGCGAGGGCTTTGGTCAATCCATTCATTCCTGCCTTTGAAGTGACATATTCAGTGAAACGCATCGCCGATGGATGGTATAACCCTGAGTTGGAGGATATGTTAATTATCTTGCCCTTCTTCTGCTTCAACATGATCGGTGCGACCTCCTTTGAGCAGAGGTAAGCACCTTTCAGATTGACGTCTATCGTCTTGTCCCACTCTTCCTCGCTTATCTCAAGGATGTCTTTGGCGATCATTATTCCAGCATTGTTCACCAAGATATCTAACCGTCCATACTTATTACGGGTTATCTCAACCATGCGCTTGACATCTGCGCACTTGGAAACGTCTGCCTTTACACAGATCGCTTCTCCACCTTGATCTCTGATCTTTTCAATAATGGCCAAGGCCTCCTTCTCTGACGTGTTGTAATTAACAGCCACCTTAGCGCCCTCTTCTGCAAAAACTTCCGCTATCGCTCGACCAATCCCGCGAGAAGCCCCTGTGATAACTGCAACTCTCCCATCCAACCGTTTCGTGCACATCACGGTATAACCTTTCTGGAAAATTATTTAAATACTATTATTAATTCCGATTTCAACGCAGATACCAAACGTCTTATATGCTCACAGAAATGTTACGACGCTAAAGGATATGCGCATGAAAACCACTGTTCCCCCGGGATATGATTAACTCAAAGTGCTGTCACCGTAAGAGACCTTCACAATCAACTTTAGTGGTGTTACAACAAAGTGAGAATATTTAATGTATGGAGTTTTCTCCCGTAAATAATGTTTGCGATTTCCACCGGAATCACCGGGGTTCAAGTTCCGACATGGTTGCTGGCATCTCATGCTTCGTATTGACCTGCTGAGGTCCTGTTACCAGATCAAAGCAGGACAGTATCAGTTTGCCTTTCCAGATAATCGGTTCACCGGGCTGGTCCAGCTCACCGTTAAAGCCATCGGTATCAGGGCTCTGCGCAATACGGGTGACCTTCCCATTCGGAGCGACTTTCGCAACTGCATTCGCGCAAAAATCAGCGATGAATATATTCCCTTCAGCATCTATTATCATGCCGTCGGTGGACTTCAGTTGCTGGGGGTCTTTGGCCCATACCTTGTTCTCCTTGACTGTTCCGTCATCATTGAATGTAATCTTATGGACTGCACCGTCACCAAAGTTGCCTACATACAGGTTACCCGCCTTATCGAACTCGATACCGTCAACGCCGTACTGGATGTCCTTGTTTGAAGTAATAAACGTGGTAAGGATGTGTTTATCCTCCAGAGTATTCGTGACCTCGATGTTCTTCTCATCGAGTCCGAACTTGTACACACAACTCACCAGCAATCCCGATGGATCTTTGACTTTGGACAGCATGCTCTGAGTTACATAGATGTAGTTCCGATGGATACGCATTCCATTGGGGTGTTCCATACCATATGCAACCGTTGTTGATTTAATGACTTTGTTGTTCATGATCTTTAACCGTAAGATTCGGCCCTTGAACACTAATTCGGGGGCTTCCGACCACCCCTGGTTGTCGCAGATATATATGTCCCCATCAGGTCCAAAAGCTATACCCATAGGGAATGCATGCCCGGTCTCCTCCAATACCGGAACATTAACCCACTTTTCAATGTTCTTCTTTTCATCGATTTTCAAAAGACAACCAGGTTTTGATGGCTCGGCAAAATTCGGACAAGCCAGTATAAGGTTTCCCTCAGAGTCAATAGCCATCCCATCAGGTGTACAAACGTACTCCGGAAGCAAAGTAAACAATTTAGGTATCTGCATATCTCTCACCGCCTTTTATTGTATTTTATTCGTTGATTGGATTCTGCTGTCCGTGCTGAACATATCTCCAATTGCGTATCAATTCTAAACAGTTAGTGCGGGATAAGTCAATAAGAAATTCGAAAACGAGGATAGAATGGTACCTGGACAGGATGATACTCCAACTGGTGCCTATGTCTGTGCCCATCTATCGTAAAAATTTAAAAAACTCTTGACAACATTGAATAATTTGGTAAAATAACTTATTATTATAAGATTATATGGTAATATGATTATATGAGTACTAATTTTTAACAAATATAAAATGATTTGTCAAGACTTTTCGGATGGTTTCAGTCTTCATTTTCCGTAAAGGGTGTTAGGAACGGTTACATATATAACTTTTTATATATTGAGTTACGGATTTTGTGAAAAGTTCAAGCAACTAAAGAAAGGAGGTGGCGAAAGATTACTTTCTATTACAATTAGATTTCAATACTAAAAGGGAGGTAGCTATGAAGAGTAACAAAAACAAAGTATTAATTATTCTTGTTGTCTTTTTATTTTGCCTGAATGGTTTGATTTTTGCGAGTGGGAAGCAAAAGGAGAAAGTGGAAGCAGATAAAGAGATGATAACAATTGGAGTCAATTTGCACAATGTGGCTATGACGTGGATGAAGTTTGCGCAGGATGCAATGCTTGAGGAGGGAGAAAATCTTGGAATCGAAATAATTATGCTCGATGCAGAAAATGATGTGGCAAAACAAGCAGCAAATATGGAAGATCTCATAGCATTACAGGTTGATGGGATAGTTGTTCCGCCGCTTGACGTATCAGGTCTGAATCCTGCCATTGACTCTGCAAGAGCTGCTGGTATCCCAGTGGCTACTTTTGACCGAGCTGCTATTGGTGCCGACTATATATTTTATGTCGGCTGTGATGACGTTAAAGGGGGAAGGCTTGCCGGGGAGTTTGTCGCCGAAAAACTGAACGGAAAGGCCAAGATAATTCACATATACGGCACACCCGGGTCATCGCCTGCAAGGGACAGGACAAAGGGGCTTCATGAGGTTGTTGACAAGTATCCGGGCATGGAGATTGTTTTTGAGCAAACAGGTGAATTTTTTATTGAAAAAGCCATGCAAACAATGGAGGATGCTTTAATGGCAGTGCCTACATTCGATGCTGTCGTATGCCAGGATGACAACATGATGCTGGGAGCTATCGAGGCGATGAAGGCTGCCGGGATTGATCCAAGATCTTTGGTAATAACCGGCTATGGAGGATTTCCTGATGGACTGCGGGCAATAAGAGATGGCGTGGCAGATTGTTCTATTTCCTATCCTATTGAAATGGCTCCAGAGGTATTACGGCGAATGGTTGACTATCTGAGAGGGAAATCTCCTGCTGAAAAGGATTATGAAATTCCACCCATAGTAATTACAAAGGATAATCTTGAAGAAGGTGATTTTTATTCAATGATTGCTAATGATTGATTTCTTTCGTTGCTCAATAAGAAAGTAGAGCTCCCTTTTTAAGGGCGCTTTACTTTCTTATAATTATCATTGAGTGCACTATATAGAGAAATTGATATGACTTTGAAAGATAGATAGATTCCTTATTTATCGTTTGGAGGTTCTTCAGATAACGGAGGGGTGTACGAGCCAACTCGATCTTGGGTTTGTTTAGCTTGATTACGGAGGCGAGTATTACTGAAGGGCCATGTGCGAGAAATCTACACGCCGCAATCTGTGCGGAGGTGCTGGATAACTTACTTCTCTACAGCGACCCTATTTAATTTAACCAATAAAAATAATGAAAGTAAAGGAAGGTAAAAAAAGTAACTGATTGTTATCACCTTCGCAGGCTAATGGTGGCAAGGCTGTCTAAGACCGATTCTCTGTATTTTTTATAAATCACGTATTCGGCCGCGGATTCCGTTATAACGATATGTTTTTTGGAAATCATTATTGCAGTAAGGTAGATGTAATCGGTATTTACGTACGGCATTAGCCATTCGTAAAATATACCGGCCGAATCCTTCGTTTTAAAACTCGAGCTTTCATCCATCAGATGGTATCCTTCTTTTTCCAGATGGTTTTTCAGCGTGGTCCCCCAGAAATCGAGCCCCTGCTCGGGGTAATTCTTCACCGTGCGGACTTTGTATTGCATGCCTTCGGGGCTTACAGCCTGATAGCTCCGTCTGTTCTTTACCTTGGCGAATCCGTCGGGCAGTTCCACCTTCGGTTTTACATCGTGTGCCCCTCTTCTTATAACACCATTTATAAAACGGTAAAAATCAATGGTGTTGATCCATGCAAAGGATGAAGGAATGTCTTTCGGGATGGTCTGCTCCTTGAAGCTCAGTTTTATTTCACCAAACGCAAACAGCCTGTCCATCTCGAGCTTTCGAAGCCTGCCTTTGTGATTTTCGATCTCTTCCACAAGGATGCGTATCTCCTTTTCAATGGCGAGGGTTCCTTTGACATCTGTTTTATCGATATAGCCAAGGTTCTTCTCCAGAATCTCCTCTCTGGCCTCCAACCCTGATCGGAGTCTCAGGATTTCTTCCCTGAGATCATGGGCTTCAAGCTCGATACTGACCACCTCTTCAGCTATACTCTCTATATACGAGCGCAGGTTTCCTATTTTTTGGTAAGGAATCCTTAAGGTGACGCGTTCTTTTGATCTATGAAGATAGTACCCTCCCTCTTCCTCTACCCACTTGGTAAGAGTTTCCCCTGCGTGATCGGCGTCTGCAACCAGAATAACCGCACTGATGCCGTGGGAAAGAAAGTTATCAGAACCGAGTATGAAAAATGGAATAAAAACAAGGATCACCGTCAAGGTCGATATCGCAAATGATTTTATGCTCATTTTACACCGAACCCCCTGAGAGATTCTTTAATACCGTTAAGCCTTTTATCCAGCGAGGCTCTGTCAGGGAAAAATACTTCAATCACGTAGATGGCCTTTTTCTTTGTAGCCACACCTGCAAGGTAGTAAAAGGGTGCCGCATCTTTACTGGTAAAAAGGGCCCCTTTAATCTCGCCGAATTCGACGTCCTCTGTTTCCTTATAGTATGTGCTTAAATAATAGGACAACGCTTTCTGCCAGAAAGAAGAATCGCCTAAAGGCTCGTTCCGGGTAGTACCAACACGCACTCTCGTGCCCTCCGCGCTCTCCGCCCTGAAAGAAACATCTCTCTCAAAAACAGCAAATTCGTCACCGAGCTCAAATTCTATCCTTCCTATAAGGTGCCGCAGGCTGACGTAGAGCGGGTCCAGGTTTCTGATCCAGTCGAAGGGGATCTTCTCCTTTCCCACTGGCTGCTGGGCAAGTCTCGCAATAAGCCACACAGTAATCCTTGAAAAGGATATCTGCTTTTTGATCAATTCCAGATTTTGCTTGATGCTTTCTATTTCATCGGTGAGTCTCCTGATTTCTTTCAATATCCTGAAACGCTCTTCTACGTCATCCGTCTCTTCAAGAAGCATGTAGAGTCTTTCCCTTGTTTTTTCTGCGATTTCAAGCCTGGTGGTAAGGTCTTGGAACTTCTCCGTCACATCGTAGGTTTCGATCGTCTTATCGATGACTTCGCCGAGGCCTATTATTGTATTGAAGACTTCGCTGAATCTCTCCGCCGGAACACGGATGATTATCTTATCCGAGTATGATGACTCGACATACCCTCCGCTCTGCTCGGCTATCGAAAAAATACGGTTTTTTGTCTTTTCAACGCTTTCAACACGGAGCTGGCAAAAGCCCGAATAGACACGCTTTCTGTCTTCAGGCATTACAGGAATATATGCCAGCTCGACAGGGGATGCGCCGGTCCTTTCACTTTCAGAAACCAGAGGACTTTCTTCAAAATAAGCTTCAGCCTTTTCTTCGGCTAGAGGTGCGTATTCTTCTAGTTTTGCCATTTCCATACCTCCGACACACCCTGCGAAAAGGACATGAACCAGTATCAACAAGATGAAAACCGGTATCGCTTTTATAATTCTCATTTTTTTCTATCCTCCATATTGCGGAGAACTGAAACTGGCACCATTGCCGGCTATTTTAACTGTACCATTTACAATTATTAGCGTTAATAAATAATCATATAAGCATTCGATTAAAACACAAACTGACAAGAACTTCTCCCGATGGAGAAGCCCACGGTGTCTCTTCTATATCGGGTGGACTACTCCTCCCGGGAGCCTGTCCACCACCACCAGACAATCACATATGCTTTTATAAATTGTATACCGACACCTGTTTTAGATTCGAGTAAAGCACACCGGAGTACTCTATTCATGTTTTGTCAATAAGATTATTTGTCAAGATTGTTTGTCGGAATTCATCCGATAGAATAGCCTACCTCCTTCGCTCTGCGCCCAACAATAGTCTTCTCTTCTCAATAGTGAGACTTATAAGGACCGAAGAAACGAGCACCACTCCGAATATGGTAAATGTCCACGCATAGGGTAGACGTAAAACCACAAGCCCATTTTCAATAACCGAGATGATGAGTGCCCCCCAGAAAACACCCGCGATACTGCCAACACCTCCGGTAAGCGCCGTTCCTCCGACCACGGATGCTGCGATTGCTTTTAACTCCCACCCGTCTCCCGCACGAGATGAAAAAACTCCTACACGAGCTATCTGCATGACCGCCACAAAACTACAGATGAATCCAAGTACGGAAAAACAGGCAACTTTCACTCTGTCTGTATTGATGCCCATGGCTTTTGCAGCCAGTTTGTTATCACCCGTCGTGAATATCCAGTTTCCAAATTTGTGAAAATGAACAATAAACCCTAATATGAGTGCAATTCCCACAAACCAGACAAATTGTACGGGTACGATCCCGCCGATAGAACCGGTCAACACAGCATTAAATATGGGAAATTGTGAAGATTCGAGAGGTTTTTGAAGACCCTCCGACCAGAACAGCGTCAAGCCTCTCCAGAAGAGCATCGCTCCAAGGGTTGTAATAAAGGAGGGAATACGGGCTTTAACCGTTATCATGCCATGCACCATACCGATTATGGTACCCGTCAGAAGGGTGAGAAACAGAGCAGGCATCGCATGCATACCGGTATCGACGAGTTTGAGAAAAACAAATGAACAGAATACGAGAATCGATCCAACTGAAAGATCAAACTCCCCGGATATCATGAGCATACCGACGGCGAGAGCAATGATGTTAAACTCAGATCCGAAGGCGAGAAATACCTCAATATTCTCCCTACTGATGAATCGGTGTCCGGAGGAAAAAATGGTAAATACAATGCCCAACAGTATGAAAATGATCAAAACACTGAGGGATCTCATTCTGACGAATTTTTGAAAGAATCCCGCTCTCCCCTGCCCGACAGCACTTTTAGCTTCCGATTTTAATACCGGGGATTCATTTTTCTCTGAGTTTTGGGTCATTTTTCCCCTCTATTGAGTGCAGCTTACTCACGTCTGCCGCTCGTAATGAGCTCAATGAGATGGTCGATCGAGGTATCCTTCTTCTTTAGATCCGCAAGTCCTTCACCGTGGGAGAGGATGAAGAATCTCTCCGCAGCGTTGTAAGCGTGAAATATGTTATGAGTTATGAAAATCACCGAAATTCCCTCTGACTTCAACTGCTTCATGAACTCCATCACCTGCTGGGATTCCTTTACTGACAGCGCCATCGTTGGCTCATCAAGGATAACGAGCTTTGCCTTGAAGTAGAGCACCCGCGCAATAGCCACACCCTGCCGCTGACCACCCGATAGGGCTTCCACTGCAGCTTCAGTATCCTTTATACGCAATCCGAGCTTCGAAATGGTGTCGAGGCTGTCGTGATCCATCTTCCTCCTGTTCATAAAACCGAGAAATTTTGTCGGTTCACGCCCCATGAATACATTCCGGGAAATAGAGATGTGGGGTGCAAGCGCCTGCTCCTGATACACGGTCTCAATACCGAGCCTCTTCGCGTACTTCGGACTGTGAATGTGCACCTTGTTCCCTTCGAAATAGATCTCGCCCCTATCTGCCTGGTGAAATCCTGACAGGATCTTAATCAGGGTTGATTTTCCCGCTCCGTTGTCTCCAACCAGACCGAGAATCTCATTTTCCTTTACCTCAAAATTGACACCTTTGAGCGCAACAACCTTTCCGAAAAACTTATCAATATCGATCATCCTGACCAAAGGCGTGCTGGTTTTTCTTTTTTTCTCTTGTATCTCTGATTGGCTATCCATCATCCTCTCCTCGATTCGTTACAACTCTTACAGGATTCATGAAAAGAGCATATAGTAATATCACTACCGTAAGCCGATACGCTCCACATTGATATGAAGTATGGCAAACAGTATTATCCCAACTCCTATGAACGCGTTGATGCCGAAAACCGGGGCACCCATCAAAATGAGGCCGTTTTCGAGAATCTGTATAGTCAATGTACCGAGGAATATTCCCGGGATGCTCCCGATACCGCCCATGAGGGAAGTCCCACCAACCACCGATGAGGCAATCGCCTTCAGCTCGTATCCGATCCCCTGGGTGGCTGCAAAGGACTCAAGCCGCAGCGCCTGCATCATACTCATGAAGCTGCAGAGAACGCCGACAATTATGTAACAAACAGTCTTAACCATATCGGTATTGATTCCCATGGCCCGTGCTGCAATCTTGTTGTCCCCAGTCACATAGATCCAATTTCCAAATCTATGAAAATGTACAATAAGTCCGAGAATTATACTAAATCCTATGAACCATAGAATCTGAACAGGAAATCCATTTCCCAGGGTTCCCGTAAACATATTCTCAAGCCATAACCCCGGTTCCAGATAGGCCCTTATCCCAATAGGCATCATGCGGCATGCCACATAGAGGATTCCTCTCCAGAACATCATCGTGCCGAGCGTGGCGATGAATGAGGGGAGATTCCCCTTCACAACGAGAAGGCCGTTGAAGGTTCCCATTAGCGCGCCCGTTAACAGAGTTATCAGAAGAACGATAAAAAGCGGTGCCCCCCATTCGAGCAGCTTCACAAAAACAAATGAACTGGTTGGTATTATTGAGCCTACGGAGAGATCGAACTCACCCGAAATCATCAAAGTGCCGGCACCCAGTGCAATAATGCCGAGATCGGGCATCAGCTTGCCGAGGGCACCGAGATTTTCAGTTTTCAGGAATATATGATTGGGGGTAAAAAAAATGAAAACCAGCAATAAAATAATAAAGACGATTATGGTAAAGGTTATTTTATAAGAAAATATGCGCATAAAAATATTTCCTTTAGATTTCTCGTCCCCTCCAGTACTTGCTGGTATATTTTTCCCTTTTACTGGGAAATCTATACTTTTGACGCATACTTAAAAAAACGCTTTCGCAATCAATTTAAACAGTGGCTGAACCCCGGCTATCGAAAGCCAGAGTTCAGCCCGTTGACGAAAATGAGGTAATCTTTACCGGATCTTCATGGGTGACAGTTTTTCGATAAGGCTGATGTTATTCTTATCGATTAGGTAACCGCCCGTATCGATCTGCGGAGCAAAACCATATTTCTTCATTAGATAGAGGGTGTAAATGGCAAAATACCCCTGTAGGTACTGCTGCTGATCGATTGACGCTTCAACATATCTTTGCTTTAACCCCTCTATTGTGCCGGGAGCTGCATCAAATCCACCGGCAAGTACCTGACCCGGCTTCTTGCCTGCATTCTTGAGGGAAGAGGTTAGTCTGTCAGTGCAGATTCCACCGAGCCCGAATATAAACTTCGTATCGGGATTAGCGATCAGATAGGAGGTTATCCTTGACTCCACCGTGGTCATCTCCAAACCACCTGCATCGATGATGTCGATTTTGGACCTCATTCCGAACTCCCTCATCGCATCCTCGATACCTGCAGATCGAACGACACCGTAGTTCGCTCCGGGAACCTCCACAGCAGCAGCCACTTTTGCGCTTCTAAGACTCCAGCCCTTCTTTTTTCCTTCATTGAACAGCCGCCACCCGATCATATAGCCGGCCCGCCTCTCGTTCTGCCCGATGTAGGCCGGCCTGGCATTCCCGGCGGAACCTTCGCTGTCGTCATTGTTCATGCCGATCACGTTGATGCCCTTGGCGAGTGCATCGGCAACGAGCTTGTCATAGGCCTTATCGTCGTTGATGACCAGGGCGATGCCGTCTGGCCGCATGGCAACAACCTCCTGAAACCGTTTCTGTATTGCACCAACATCTCCGCCAAGCAGGTCAATATCAGCCTTGCATCCAAGCTCATCAACTGCGTCCAGCATACCCTTCTGCACAACCGCCCAGAATGGATCATCACCGCCGTGCGTCACGAGTCGAAAGTACATACCCTTTCCTGGCATGTCCTTTGCCAGTAATGTCCTAGGTAGCATCACACTAAATGCAACAAGCGTAAGCAACACTACTGTGAAAAGATAGAATTTTGATTTTTTCATGTACAACCTCCTTCCAAATGTTTTAACACCTCAATAATAGTAAAGGATGTTATATTTTTTGTCAAGATGGGAAATTTATATTTGGAGTTAGGGTTCGAAGAAGATTTCACCCACCGCTTCCCCAAACTGTACTGACGATGTGCTCTGCAGGGTCCCATTTAAACTGAAAACTATCCAACCTCTTTCTGATCTCGCCTTCCTCACCGGACTGCAAGATTTCGATGATTCTCCGCGAGATATCCTCCTTTTGAATGATACCAGCAATCTCTGGAAATATCTCTTCGTTCGTATAGAGGTTCGGAAACGATGCATAGGGAAACCGTTTTATGTAGCGCATAAGGGCTACTCTCAGTATTGGCTTTCCGCGAATGGGCATCCATTTCAGAATACCAACTGTACCCTCTACGGGTATCAGTTCAGGTTTGTTGAGGGGAGCTATAACGAGAGCAGGAATACTACGGTAGGCTAGTTGAATGGTATTCTTCCCGAAAGAGTAACGACAAAAATGATCCCCATTCATCAGTACTCGAACCCTTCATCCAAAATCCTGATGAGCTTTCCCCATGAATTGATAAGAGTTTTTATAATTCGAAATTCGCTAAAATACGTAAAAATAGCTTCAAAAGCCCCCATTATTTGCCCTTGAAATAATTCAATAATTCCGAATGCTTTTTACGACGAAAAAAGTCACCCGTCTCCAAAACATACTACCCGGAACAGGACTTTCTGTCAAGAATAAGTTAATGTAACGTTACCAGAGCGTTTCCGAAAAGCGGATGCCTTTTAAAGAAAGCATCACCTCGAATAGACGTATGATACACGATATCAGGAGTTTTGGAAGGCATCATAATCGCAGAGGAGAGAAGATATGACATTCATCGGAATTGATCTGCACACAAACTGCTTTACATGCTGTTACATCAAAGAAGACGGAACAAAAGTCATCAGAAATTTTGAGCTTACTATTTGCTCATATGAAGAAAGCTACACCGCCGGCACCTGCAAACCACAACGCCAGGCATATCCACCCATGTCTCTTAAAGCTTTCTGTAAAGTGGGAATCTACTGCCATGATGTAGCCCATTATAAAGAATACCACGTAGTAGAAAAAATCGGCCCAGGTTCTTTCACCTCTGAAAAGAAATCTGAGACCGATCAGGAAGAGGGTAAGGGGCATCACAAATAGGAATATACCGCCTGGGCGATCGCACCACACGGCCAGTCTTTTAATCAGACGCTGGCCTCATTCTGATTTTAAATAGAGAAGCAGCGGGAGTGTAATAAGCGAGATGAGAAAGAGATATCGGATAAACCACAAATGACCTGCAAAGGTATATGGTACTATAAACTGAGCATCGTAAATACTATGAGGAGCAATACCGACAATGTCGGCAGGCAATTGAGGAAAATAACGTGGTAGAAACTCCCAGAAGGTGCGGGTTAACCCTCGATTGGTAACAAGCTCGAAGTATGCCTGAGGTGGTATAAGGACAAGCATACCCATACCGTACGGAGGTATTAGAAGCCGCTTGACCCTCTCGAGAAGATACTGTCCGCCTGTCCTGGATTTCAGTGAGTACCAGGAACTGGCCCCGGAGAGCAGAAAAAAGAGTTCCATGACCCAGACCCAGATTAAAAAAAACCTTACCACATCCACAACGAAGAGCTGCTCTGCATTTTTTAAATGCCAACCCCCTGCATCGAAGAAACGGGAGGTATGAGTGAAGAAAATCCCCAGCATTGCTACAGCTCTCAGCCAATCAATATCGTATCTTCGTTCTTTCATGATCCTGTCTCCTTCTTTCTTACTTCTTATCAGAATAGTGTGTATATTTTTTCATGGCTGTCCATATCTGAAAGCGATACGCAACCTTTTTTTATTTGTGATTAGATATCATACGTAATTCCTCTTTTTACCAAAAAAGGATCAAAATCCATCATCTCCTTATAGAACTTTTCAAAACCCGTTTCCTCGGAGCCATATCTTCGCCGTCTCTGCGGCATGATATTATCCCGG
>Ga0209427_10007530_pt1 | contig 12333 bp, 10 predicted proteins | sample DeeMarSWOR136_30_FD_187465 | JGI IMG/M metagenome (GOLD analysis project Ga0209427, IMG submission 187465) | Marine sediment microbial communities from White Oak River estuary, North Carolina - WOR-1-36_30 (SPAdes) (version 2) | ecosystem: Environmental > Aquatic > Marine > Intertidal zone >... | reverse complement strand
GGTTGACGTAGAGTCCTCTATAGGACTCGTCGCACAACAGATAAGCATCCGAACTTTCAGCGAGATTGCAGATTTCCTGCAGAAGTTCGGCATCAATAAGACTGCCAGTCGGATTGTGCGGATTGTTGATCACGATGAGCCTAGTCTTATCGTCGACCAAACTGGATAGATCATCGATGTTGGGAAGCCACTTGTTGTCTTCACGCAGGCGGAGCAGTTTGACGTTGGCGCCGAATGACTTAGCTACGCTATACAACTGCTGGTATGCAGGGAATATCGATATCACTGTGTCACCAGGTTCAACGAGGCTGTAGAAGACGAGAAAATTCGCGTCGATTGCCCCTCTAGCGACAAGTATGTTCTCAGGATTCATGTGATCATACAAGTCCGCAAGCCCCTGAAGAAGACCAGGAGAACCTTGAATGAACCCGTAGTCAAGCTTCACGGCCTTAAGCTGCTCAAAGAAATTTTCTTGCTTTACTAGAGCAAGGAATTCTTTTAAGGTGAAAGGGTCAACGCAAGTCTCAGCTATATTCAGCTCAACCTGATTCTCATAGGCGTTCATGAACTGTTCAACTAGAAACGGATCGACTTTCATGTAGGTTCGTTCCCAATGATTGAGCCACGTCGTGCTGTTCTTCTTGCTTTTGCACACGCTTGCACAACATGCATGCTTACATCACAGCCTACAATGATTCTCAAAGCTGCTCCTGCCCAGAACCCAAGTCCGCCACCGCTCTTGCAATAATAGGCATCTTCCACTTTGAGATTTCATGGGTTGTACCCCTTTCCAATAATGGCTACGTATTCTGAGTCATCAGAATCTATGAACTCTCTGGTCTGCCATCCTGTTCCGTTGAGTATCTCTTCCATTTCTTTCTTGGACACCATCACGTAGTCGAACCACTTGCCAACAGTTTTCCTGAATCGCACTCTTATTCTCACCTGTCCGCCCATTCTGCCCTTTTCCCTGTTGAGCCTATGATATTCGAGGTGATCGGGATTGACAGTCTTGTACGGGTCACGAGTACTGGCAACAATCAATCCATTCCCGGATGTCATTCCAAGGAACTTCTTCAGCAGCTTTCTTGCCTTCTCAAAGCTGCCAAATAGTCCAAAATTGTTTCCCATCATTATGATCGTGTCGAAAGAATCAGGTTTGAAATTCACGTCTTCAATAGGCCTTACCTCTGCTTTTTTCAACCCTCTCAGTCTACAGATTTTGATCGCAATGGGAGAACTGTCAATTCCAAGCACGTCGAAACCCTTCTTCTGCAGATGAAGCGAATGTCTGCCGGCTCCACAACCAATGTCTAGAACTCTTCCCTTCACGAACTTCATAGCCTGCTTCTCAATGAGATGCCAATCTTCGTATTCTGAAAAGTACATTTGAGGGCCAACTAATGAAGCATCAAAGTAGCCATCATCTCTCTCCACTATCTCAGAAGCTCTTTCGCCTTTGAAGCAGGCCCACATCTCTTGACCAAAGGCGTCTTCTTCAGGTTTCAGCTTCTTCAAACGACATCACCCGATAGCTTCTCTCTTCAGTTTTTATGACTTACGGAAGGAACTTGCTCATAATTATCTCATCTTTCTTCTCTTCATCCTTATGGAGAAAGCCCTCTTGAGCAAAGCCGAAATATCGATAGAACTCAATTGCCCCATAGTTATGTGCAAAGACCTCTAGTCTTGTCTTGTGGCATCCTTTCCTTTTGAAATCATCTAATGTTTTTCTCATCAGCCCCTTTCCAATACCTTGTCTTCGGTAACCTTGCTTGACATAAATGCCCAGAACATGCCCTACTCCTCTTCTCACTCGGTAGTCAATATACCCCACAATCCTGCTTCCGACTTGAGAAACTAGAACTTGATAGCCTTGTGACCTTTCCTTAAAAGCATTTTTCCTAAATGCTTCCCTTTGTTCTTCCAGTGAAAAGGCTTGGGAATGAAACACTCCCTCATTCGAGCCAGCTCTTATCATGTCAACAATTGCCATAACATCCTTAACTCTGGCTTCTCTAATTACATCAGTATCCATCACTAAACAGTCTCAAATGTCAAAGACTAGGCTTCAGTTTTTATGAATTGTGGAGGAAACCTGGAAGTGGAGAGAAGAAGGAAAACGCTATTGTCGAGCTGTTGGAGTCTGAGGCTTCTTTATTTCACTGTGAAGTGTGCATGTGGCAAACGAAATTCTTAATTATGGAATTCTGCATTGTGTTTCGCCTCGTGACCTTATGCCACACATAGTAGAGACCCACGATGTAGTCCGCATATTCAAGGGAAAAGAGAAACCAGTGAAGGCCCTCGATAAGGTCTCGATCTACATCGGCGAAGGCGAAATCTTCGGTCTTCTAGGTCCAAACGGCGCAGGGAAGACGACGCTGATCAAGATTCTGACGACGCTTTTGCTTCCAACCAGTGGTGAAGCCTACGTAGGCGGGTTCAACGTTTCTAAAGAGGCGCATAAGGTCAGGCGAATCATCAGCCTTGTCTCTGGCGGCGAAACGCCAGGTTATGGAATTCTCTCTGCAAAGGAGAACTTGTGGTTCTTCTCACAACTGTATGGTTTGTCGTCTTCGATTGCCAAGGCAAGAATAGAACTGCTGATGGCCGACCTAGAGTTTGAGGAGTACGCGAAGACCCGGATGTCTAGGCTCTCCACTGGCTACAAGCAAAGGCTTAACCTTGCGAGGGGACTGCTGAACAATCCAAAGATTCTGTTCCTCGACGAACCGACGCTGGGTCTGGATGTGCTTACCAGTATGAAGTTGAGAGCATACATTGTCGACTGGGCGAAGAGGGAGAGAGAGGGTACAGTCCTTCTAACAACGCACTACATGGCGGAGGCAGACGAAATGTGCGATCGCGTAGCAATCATTGATCGGGGAAGAATTCTAGCGTGCGACAGCCCATTAAGACTGAAGCGCAAGCTGGAGGAAAGCGTCATAATGAAGGTTGAGGTTTCCTCTGTCCAAGCTGACTTCAGCTTCCTAGACCATATAAAAGGAGTCATTGGGTACTCACAAACACGAAGCATCCAGACAGACACAACATCGTTCAAAGTGATGCTGACCGAGGAAAGAATCTTCGCCGACATAATGTCGAAATTGGAAGCGCAGAATCTGAAGGTCTTATCGACGAACAAGGCAGAGCCGACACTTGAGGACGTCTACATAAGCCTAGTGGGACGTGGTTTTGAGGAAGAAGAGGGGCCGGATCATGAATCGTGAAGAACTGATACATAATCTGAAAGCAGTGTATGCCAGGTTGTGGGTCAGGATTAAAGGCGGCAACCGAGAACCTGAATGGTTAGCAGCAGAAGTGGTGATACCGGTCATCACTCTGAGTGCGTATGTTTTCCTCTACAAAATGGTTAAGGCGCCTCCAGAATACGCAGGTTTCGTGATCATTGGTGGAACCATGATGGCCTTTTGGTCCAACGTGCTGTGGAACATGTCGGCGCAGTTCTACTGGGAGAAGGAAACTGGAAACCTGGAGGTTTATCTTGTGGCGCCGATTTCCAGAATGGCGATTCTGCTGGGAATGGCTCTGGGTGGTTTCGTGAACACGGCGCTGAGAGCTACTGCAGTTTTCGTCGCTGGTATACTGATTTTTCAGGTGCCTATAGCCCTATATGAACCTCTGACTGCGCTGCTCATCTTTTTCCTAACAATTGGTGCGCTTTACGCGTTGGGAATGATGTTTGCCTCGCTCTTCATGCTGTACGGGCGAGAGGCGTGGCACACCGCCAACCTGCTGCAGGAGCCAATTCAATTCCTTTCCGGAACTTATTATCCAACGACCAGCCAAGTCGTTCCCCAAACGATTCAGCTGTTATCATCACTCATTCCTTTGACGTTCGGGTTGGACGGTATAAGAAGAGTGGCAATTCTAGGCCAAGGGATTGGCGACGTCTGGCTGAACATTGTAGCCTTAGTAATCTTCGTTCTAGTCTTGTTACCACTAGCCAGATTCGCGCTCGGCTTCATGGAGAATCTAGGCAAGAAAGAAGGGAGGCTAACACTAAGGTGGCAGTAGGCGCGATTCTGCGGACCGTAAAACAAGCTGTCTGGGTAGGCTGGAAGGTTGAGACAAACTGGGCAGATCCGCTGGTCTTCGCCATATACTACCTAATAAGGCCTGTTGCCGGTTTGCTGATCGTGGGCTTCATTTTCTTAATAGGCAGCGCTGTCTCAGGAATTGTTGATCCAGGGCTTTTTGCGTTCCTATTCATAGGCAACACCTTCTTCATCTACGCGGTTCAGGTGATGATGCTTATGTCAATGCTAATCCATGAGGACAGGGCACACTACGAAGTGCTGAAGCATATTTACCTGACCCCCGGTTCACTCCAATGGTACATTGTCGGAAGAGCCTTGAATGGTGTGATGAACGCTTCAGTTTCGCTTTTGCTGACTCTTGGACTTGGAGTAGCAGTATTCCAATACGGCATGGGCATACCTATCCCGATCGACTGGCTGAGCATAGACTTCGGGGTGCTCAGTCTAGGCCTGCTCGTGGGTGTAGTCTGTTTCATGGCTATTGGATTCATACTTTGCGGGATCAACATAATGACCTCGAAGGTTCAGTTTATGCTCCCAGAGTACGTGTCAGGAATACTCTACCTCTTCGGCGGAGTCGTCTTCCTTCCAGAAATCCTACCTTTGTGGGGACAATACATTTCCAACGCCTTGCCCGTAACATACTTCCTCAGAATCGTGCGGTTTTCATTCCTTCACCAAGCGGGCTTTGACATGCACACGAACCTGCTATACTTGACCGTAACAACGATCCTAACCGCATTTGCGGGCCTAGCTTTTTTCAGAGTTGCGATGTTCAAAGCGCGAAGGGACGGTTTAATAGACAAGAAAGAAGAGTACTGAATACGACAAGTGCAGCCAAGGTTCTCCACTAGCCTCCCATTTTGCACGCATCACTGCAGTTGGAAATCATAGAAAAGAGTGGCACCTTCTATTCCAAGGTGCACGCTTAGCAGCACCATAGAAGATTAATCCACAAACGTTATTTCCTGCAATTCCACCATTTAGTATGGGAGAAGAGGCATTTCTTGTCTAGGCGAACCGATTTTGCGATCGCCACTTTACTGCTGATGACCTGTGTTCTGACTTCCGGGCTTGAAATTCCATCAGTTTTAGCGTTGAAAGCCTCCGCTTCTTGCTCTGTAGCGGAGCACGGGGAAGCTGGTCCTGGCTTTAATACTCTTTACATCAAATACTTCGAAAACAGAACCCTCCTCTTCGAAGCCTTAAAAGACGGCGAAGTTGACCTGACTGACCTGACGTTGAGGCAGTCAGAATGGGACGAGGTGGTCAACGAAACGAGCCTTCAAGGAGCGATTTCCCCCGCAAACACTGTCTTCCAGTTTGACTTCAACAACAACGAATCAATCCCAAGCTATCCAGATATAAGAAGTCCAACTTCTTACCAAGGATTCAGGCGGGGAATTGCTTGTTTGGTGAACAAGACTCGAATCATCAACGACGTCGGCAACTACTCTTACTACAGCCATGCTTCCAGCTATCTTTACCGAATTGACACACCGATTCCGCGTCCCAACCAGGACTGGTGGGTGAACTTTGATGTAAGCCAGTATGACCCCTATGGCGATCTTTTAGGCAACTATCCCTACGAGTATGATCCAGATCTAGCTGCCTCCTATTTCACTCTCAGCGGGTTTCGGGAGGGCGACAACGAGTCCGGAACACTTAATCCATATTACGATCCCAGCTTCCCAAGTTCATCACAATACCTTAGGCAACATCCTGTGAATAATGAAACATTGGATCCGTTGATTTTCTACCTACGAAACGATGATCCTCGAAGACTTGTAGCGGGAACGATGTTGGCAGATAATCTGCGCAAGATGGGAATTCCTGTCAACACAACAGAGATCGACCTTACAACCTGCATAATCAAGGTAATGATGGAACGGGACTACCACATTTACACAGGAGGCTGGGGGATTAACTGGGCCCTTGACTACCTGTCAATCTACACAAGTCAGCAGATGACCGGAAGCATCGTCGCCAACTATCCACATTTCAGCAACGCAACTTACGATGATTGGTTCCAAAACGCTCTGCAAGCGCCAAACCTTTCCCTAGCGAGACACGCCGCACAGGTATGCCAGCAAATACTTGTAGAACAGGCCGCGTGCGTTTGGCTTTGGAGCCCAAGCTACGCCATGGGCTACAGGAACGTCGGGGTCGTAAATTTCAGGGGAGGACGCATCGACAACCGTTGGACTTTCTTGAAGACACACAACGCTACAAAGGATGCTCTCTACTACGGTCTGGAACGTTCACCCGCCAGTTTGAACGTAGTCACAGATTTCAACCCCACGACTCCATGGAGTTTCGGATCTGTCGAGGATAGCTGTCTGAGCCGCATCTACGATACTTTGCTATCGTACAGTCCATACGAGAAGGCGTATTCTTGTCCGGGGAAAATAATGCCCTGGATGGCTGAGACCTGGGAAGTCGGAGCTTGGGAGTCTCCCTATGATCCGGGAGAAAACCTCACAAAGCTCAGTTTCATCCTCCGTGAGGGCATCAGGTGGCACGACGGAATTCCCTTAGGCTCGACCGACGTGAAATTCACGATTGAATACCTCAAGGGGCTAGGCAGTCTTGCTTCTCTTTTCAATTCAGTCGCGGAAGTTCACCACGTAACGACTCCGAATCCTCGCCTAGTTGTAGTCTACGAGAACGTTTCAAATATGTGGACCCTCGAAAACATAGGATCGCTTCCAATACTGCCGAAACACATATTCCAAGACATCACAAACGTGACCGGCTACACTCCTGGAGCCGACGAAGGGCGCTGGGCAAATGAAACGCTGATAGGCTCCGGCCCGTGGAAATACGTTTTCCACAACGATTCGCTACTCCACTTGGAAGCCAACCGAGACTACTTCATGGAAACTCCACCTGAAGCCGAAATTGACTTCCGCTACGACTGGGAAAAGGGCTCGTGGATCGTCGACGCCATGGACACAACTATGGTGGGAGAGGCCAACGGAACTTCGGGATACGGTTTGCCTCACGCCAAATGGGAACCAGGATGCGACCTGAACGGAGATTGTTTGGTGAACAGCACCGACATAGCTCGCGTAGCCCAGGCTTTCAACGCAACATGGGGAAGAGCAAATGCCTATGCATACCCTCCATGTATACCACTTCCAGAAGAGGCCATATACGTTGAGACCATAGAGAGCTCCATCCTCGTCGGCCAGAATCTTACAGTTGAAGTTAAGTTGGATAACATCACGAGGCTGTCCGGCCTTCAATTCGAGCTAAAATATGACAACAACAAGCTGGATATCCTAGACCTCAACGTAGCGCAGATCTTTGAGAGCTTCACTTTTGAGTGGAAGAGAGAGTCAAACCAGTCGAAGGGCTTCGTCTGGGTTTCTATATCAGCGATTGGGTCAACGTTGCAGTTTAGCGGCAACACTACCCTTGCCACAATAGTCTTCAACGCTACGAACCCAGGAGGCTCTCTCCTAGATCTTCAGAACACAAGGCTTGCCCGTTACGGCGCTCATGGGGCTACCTGCCAGCCCATGCCCCACAAGGCTGTCGACGAGGAAGTCAGTGTGGGAGTTTACACCCCGACGGGCACAGACGTGGAAGTTGCCGTAGAAGAAGGCGCCCGCGTCACCTTCACTGAAACAACGACTGAAGGGATAACAACATTGAGCATAGCGCAAGCGCCCTCAACGGAATTCGTGTCAGTTCACTGTCGCAGAATCGAGACAACAGCCACCCATGTCGGCGACGTGACCATAGCCTTCAACTACGATCCAACAGGGCTTTCATTGGAAGACGAGGAATCAACTAAGATTTGGCTTTGGAATGAAACTGCTGAAAGCTGGGTTGACAAAACAACCCTCGTCAACACAGAGACCAACACAGTCTACGGCGTCACCCCACACTTATCCATATTTGGAGTCACGCGCGACCTAGACGTTGGCTTTGAACCGACAAGCGAAGAAGGCGAAGTCACCGCGGGAGTCCTGGAAACGCCTCTAGACGCTCCATCTGGGCTAGTTGTACTGAAATGCTACGAAATACAGACGACCTATCTCTACACAGGTCCAATTACGATTCGTCTCGCGTACGACGAAGGCGTCGTTCCACCAGAAGTAGAAGCCTTCGTTCAAATCTGGCAATGGAATGAGTATTCAGAGACGTGGACTGACGTGACAAGCTTTGTGAACACAGATAGCAACATGGTTTGGGGCGTGACCTCCCACCTATCCATATTTGGAGTCACAAGCCTTCCGCCAGCTACTCAAGTCGCAACGACTGAGGCAGCTGTCTCAAAAACTGTAGTGGGGCAAGGATACAACGTTACAGTGGACTTCACAGTTGAGAATCATGGAGACTTCACCGAGACCCTTAACATCGTTCTCTACTGTAACACAACCGTGCTAACCACGTTTCCAGTAACTCTCGCTCCAAACGCTCAAATAGCCTTTTCCTTCACGTGGGATACAACAGGCTGGGCTAAAGGCAACTACGCTCTCAGCGCCTGCGCTCACATTATGAGCTGGGTGTTCGTGACTATCCCCGGAGATGTTGATGGTGACAGGGACGTGGACATTTATGATATCGTCCGTATGAGCGGTGTCTACGGGGCGGAAGCGCCAGATCAACGGTACGACGCGTACTGCGACATGGAAGACGACGGAGACATCGACATTTACGACATAGTTATTGCAGCCGGCAACTACGGCGACAGCTGGTAGCGCGCGCATGCCAACCGCCTAAATCCAAGATTTCAAACTAGCTACTGAGGTTTTCCGTTTTCGCCCAGGTTAACCAGATAATCAACGCGTGTAAGCCTTTCTTCCAATCGCAAACAATATTGAGGGATGATCGTTGCCGAACTTTTCGTTTCTCTGTTTCAGTTGTTCGCCTCTTTTTCGAAGCCTAATTCGAGCTGTTGGATCTGCAACTTCCCTCAGTCTTTTCAGATTGTCGTCAATCTCTTTGATCGAACTATCGATGTTCTCTTCATTTTTTGGATTGTCACATCTGAACTTCCTTTCGCAGAACAGACATTCCACTGGATGCGTGGACTCGAATATCTCGACTGGATCCAGCTGTAGATTGTCGATGACTTTTTGAATCCTGTGTTTGGTGAAGGTTGGGTTGTGAATCTGGCCAAGCAGAGAATCGATTTCCGCGTCCCAAGTGTGCTGCAACAGGTTGGTTTTCTGTGCTTCAGTCTGCTTTCCATCGCAGAGCTCTTCCTGAATAATCAGGTTTCCACCAGGCCTGAGGACTCGGCGCATCTCAGCCAACACTCTTCCTACTCTCTTAAGATGATGCAAAGAGTATGCCATGCACACGGTGTCGAAGGAATTATCGGCAAACTCCAATGATTCCGCGTTCATCTTCATCAGTTTGACGGGTTGGCCTCTGAACTGCTTCTTCGCGGATTCCAGATCCTTCTCCGAAATGTCAACCCCGACAAAACAGTCGTAGTCCTTCAATGCTTTCATCATTGTATTAATGAAATCACCAGTGCCAGTTGCAACATCGAGGATTTTTCCGCCAGAAATCAAACCCAACTTCGTTCGGATCTTCACTGCTCCTGACGCTGCCAGCCTTTTTGGCAACCTCTCCAACTCAGTATCACCATCGGAGGGAGAATGGTTGCCCTTTGAAGCTCATAAGTTTTCGGACGTTGTGGGCATTCAAAGTTTTCCCGACTTGAAGGGGATTAACCAACACGCTCGGACAAAAACTCTGATCCTTCCACCATATCGTGTGTGCGCGCCACCGGGGCGCGCGTTTAAAAGGGCTTGTAAGCTTCGCTTCCACAGCTCTACTCAGACATGCCGCAAAAGGTTAAATCATAGTTAGAGTTGGATTTTTATGGTGGCAAGCAATGCGCAGGGGGAAAAAGGGATTTCTCTATCTTCTGTTCCTGGTGGGTTTCAGTCTTGGGCTCTTTGTTGCAAGGGTCCAAGCGGGGCATGCCGACATTGGACACCCTTCATTGGAGCGTTACGGCCCCCATCTCTCATCGCGCCGCACCCTTCCGGGGAATTATCCTTCCATCTACACCCTCCAATTTGCTCTACCATTCGCGGCTGTGGCTGCAATCATAATCGCTCTTTCAATGTATGTATTCTATTCTGACCGCAGAAGAAAACGACTGTATGGCCGCGATTTCCAGAATTGATGCGTGTATACATGCCTGAGCTGAGCCAGCCGCTGAAGAAAATGCTGGAAGAGACTGAGTAGAAAAGGAGGAATATTCATGAGTGAAGTTAAGAGGTGTCCCAAATGCGATGGAGACATGGAGAAAGGCTATCTGCCTGGGGCCTTCAGTTGGAGTCCTGGAACAAGTCTATGGAAGCTAAGACAGCCCAGACGCATCTATGGATACGGATGCAAAAACTGCGGCTACGTTGAGTTTTACTTGGAAAAGAAGGGATAACATGTCAGACAAGAGGTTCCGTAGTCGCTTGGTGGGTGGATTTGGTGGTGCTGGAGGAACATTAATCGGTAGCCCAATCCTCCAAATGTTGCTGGGGCTTGATTGGCCTCTTGAGCTTTTCTTAACATTCGAGTCTATAGGAGCTGCGTTCATAATCATAGCAATAGTCTTACACTTGACAGAAGAGGAACAGGGAAAGAAGGAATAGCCATGAGTAGAAGACTCGTAGATATTATTAGGAGAATCATTCACATCTCCAGAAGAACACAAAAAATACGAAAGTCTCCCAAGGAAAACGAGGATAAGAAGGAATGAGCCGTGAGTAAACTTCGCGAAAAATCTACTTGAGTGATGTGGTGCTCCGGCCGGGATTTGAACCCGGGTCTCCGGCTCGAAAGGCCGGAATACTTAACCGGGCTATACTCGGCAGACAATCAAGCTTCTACCGGAGCCCAATCTCGGAGCAATATCAGAATTAAGGGTTCTTTCGAATAAAACTATCTGTGCGCGAGAGCCTACCAGCTTTCCCCGTAGTTATCCGCTGCAATGACAATGTCGTAAATGTCTATGGCGCCGTCAGCGTCAATGTCGCAGTACGGGTCGTACTTTGGATCCGGCTGGGAGACGCCGTAGACGCCGGCCATGCGGACAATGTCGTAAATGTCAACATCTCTGTCCCCATCAACATCGCCAGGAATCGTGATGAGTACCCAACCAAAAACCAAAACGTTGTCTTCTGCGTCTGTTTCACCAAGAACTATGTCCACAATAGCCGATAATTCAAACACCGTCCCAAGCACTAATCCTGTTGTGTTCAACGTAAAGGAGAGAGCTGTGCAGTTCTTACCTGCTAGGATTCCAGTTCTGCTGCCATCAATGATCGTGGAATTAGCGTAAGCAGTGACATTGAAGTTCTCTGTATTCGAACCATAGTTGAATAACGTAACAGCTGCAAGTAATTCATGTCCTTGCCCTTTAACACTTGCAGATTCAATTCTTGTAAGTCCCAAATCGTGTGGATCCCATGGAAAAGTCTTCATTAAAGGAAAATGGTCTATGTAGTTGTAGTCTTGGTAGGGAGTGTCCCCAACTCCGTCACTTCCTGTCTCGTTTTGGTATGTTCCTTTAAACCAGTCCACGCCAGCATAATCGCTATAGTAGTTGCCCTCTTCGCCATTGTCCCAAAAATTCTCTGCCTCAACATTGTCTATTTGGCTGAGAAGGTTATCTATGAAGTTGTTGTGGTAAAATCTGTTGAAGGATGCTTCATATGGAAAAGCTCCACAAACTGAATTTCCCCTGATTTCGTTGTCGAAGAATTGATTGGATTCAGATGTTTGGGAGACTTGGATTCCACTGTGGCCATTGCCAGAAATGTTGCTGCCATGAACTATGTTGTTGGATGAATTAGAGGTAATCCGAATCCCTGCGTTGTCATTGGTAGTCAGATTGTTATGGAAAAAAGTATTGAAATTAGACGTGCTTTCTACCCTTATTCCATCTTGACCATTATCAGTTATGTCATTGTCATGGACCGTGTTGCTAGATGAATGATGGATAAAGATTCCTTCGCAAGTGTTTCGAGTCATATTGTTTGAGGAAATCGTGTTTCGGGACGCATCAACAATCATAATGCCAACGATGTTACCTATTAACAAGTTATCTGTTACAGTGGCGTTCTCAGTCAATCCCAAGAGCCGAATGCCATCACCTAGTCTTACCGTGAAACCTTCAATCCACACATTGCTTGCACCTTCAACAAAGATGTCACCAATAATCACTGAGCTTCGGTTTTCCCCAATCAGGGATAAGGTTTTGTTGATAAGTACGTTTTCGGTGTATGTTCCGTTCCTG
>Ga0209427_10007527_pt1 | contig 12334 bp, 10 predicted proteins | sample DeeMarSWOR136_30_FD_187465 | JGI IMG/M metagenome (GOLD analysis project Ga0209427, IMG submission 187465) | Marine sediment microbial communities from White Oak River estuary, North Carolina - WOR-1-36_30 (SPAdes) (version 2) | ecosystem: Environmental > Aquatic > Marine > Intertidal zone >... | reverse complement strand
CTCAATGTGATGACGGCGATTTTTGAGCATAGTGATAACTTCATCGATGGAGTTCCCCTCGGTTGCGGCAAGCTTCCGGCAGGGGACATTTGCATATACTTGTCGAACTGTGTCGGTTAATTCCCGGCGAACGACAAGTAATACAACGGCATTGCTCGAAATCAATAATGAATCTACGTTCTTGCGCCAGCCCTCGTTGTTTAGTTCCAATGGCCCGAATTCATCGACGATGACAAGGTCCGCAGATTTCGTGGCTTCTGCGCTCAGAGCAGCATTGCCGAGTTTTAGTCCGTCGGAAATAAAAGTGAATGGCCCGGCTTTGCTTTGGCTTATTGTACGTCTTGCCAGAGGTGTTCGCCTTTGGCTGTGCAAGTCGAGGACGTCAAAGCCGAGCAATTTGCTGTTATGGTAAAGGCCAGGCGACAACAGCCCTGCGACGTTAAATCCTTCAGCACTGGCGATTTGTGCGAGTTTAGTAGCGCTGGTGGTTTTGCCGCTGTGTTTTGGGCCAGTCCACAAAATGAGCCTGTTTTGCGTTGCTACCATCGGGAACTTTCTTGGTTGTGATAGCCGTTAAGAAACTTACCGTCGCGGTTGTTAATTCAAATGATATATGCTGTTATGCTGAAGACCCACAATCCGACAGTAACCACCAATACGCCGCCCGGGACTAATTGCAATCGTAAGTTGAATGGCGTGACAAAATTTGCCTTGAGCCGTTCGCCAAGATGGAAACTCAAAGGAACCAAAACCGCGCATCCCAAAGCTGCCATGCTGCCACTGATTCCAACGTGTCGCAGCACCTCACTGAATCCACCCTGCACCCAATGCTCATACCGGAAAACATAGGTAATCATCAAACCAAATAATGCGTAACTTAAATAGGTAGCTGCCGCTGCACAGAGCGACCGGCTCTTTATCTTCAATACGCTAAAAAACAAATCGTAGCAGATGCCCATCAGAAGAATACCCAGAAGATGACAGGCAAAGAATGGGACATTCAGAAACTTGTACAACATCGCACAGGCGGCGGTAAGCGTCGCGGTGCCTTTCTGTGGGAAATATACCTTGGCGATGGTCATTACGATAAAGCCTATAATAGTTAAAGGAACCGATGCGTATGGCAAATCTGCACGATACAAAGCACCACCCAGAACAGCTTCGGAAATACCCCACAAACCACCAAAAAACAGGACTCCTAAAATATGCTCTTTCTTCATTTGTGTCTTTCCTTAAATTAAACCTTTGTTTGTTCCGTTAAAGTTATATCATAGCTCTTACCTGCCTTCAAGCCAAAGCTGAGCGAATTTTAATAAATCGAAAATATCCACCAGCCCATCCGGCTGGTTTTGGGTGAGGTCTGCTCCGCTACACCAATCCGGTTCGTTGCATCCGATTTCGAGCCAATGTTCGGAGAAAATGCTAAAGTCGGCAAAGTCAACATCACAATCGCCGTCAAAATCAGCGGTCTGGTCGATGGTGAAAGCCTCGGTGCTGGTTGTGAGTAACTGATAATAATCGTAGTGAATGCCTTCCTGTTCTCCAGTATATTGTTCGAGGACACCAGTTATGCCGCAGAAATTTTGCCCTACCTCTATATAAGGATGATAGATTTGGCCTTTATCTTTGCCGGCATTCATATAGTCAGAGGCCCAGCAGGTAAGATTGGGGTCAACGTTGCTGGCAAGCAGATAATTGTCATAAGCCTTTCCATAACCGGTATCCTGAACATAAACATTTATGACTTTAATCAGCATTGCCTCATATTTTTCGGCATCGTAGTCTGGTACAACCCATTCATCAAGACCCTCAAGAGGCGCGGCAATCTCGTCAATTGTTACGATCTTTGGTGCCGGTAGAGGATTATTTGTACTGACTGTCGAAAAGCCGGCCTTATTATCTTCTATGTACTGCAAAAACGTAGTACCTTTATTTTCCTCAACCACGACTTTGGTGAATGAAAGCCGGTCCCCGACATTTACATCAACAAAAACTCCAGTGCTGTATAAGTCTTTCACCTGAATAGCACCCCAACCGTCGGGATAGTTCGGGTCTTGAATAATAAGTCTTGGTCTTCCTGTTGGAGGTTTGTGAGTCACTATTCCACCGAGGCAATCGACGACATTCCCGTTTTGGGGGCTGATACCGTTAGCATCTATAGTGTACTGGATTTCATAGATTGAAAGTCCAGTGGACGCGCGCACCGAGCCGACCAGTCCGAGTATGGTTGCAATAATTATAATCATCAACATTCTTCTCATCGCTTAGCTCCGTTATGAATTTTTGACATAATAAAAGTATTTTCCTTTATATTGATTTTTTTGATTCTCAAGGGTACCAATCAGGGTCGTCGAAGGGTGGTACCTCCAAATCTTCGGGCCAATCTGGTTTCCAGACTGAGGTTTTCCATTGGACGTGGTAGTCGCAATAGAGGACCGAGCCGCCTAATAATCCACCGGGCTTAGCATGACGTGCACTGAAGGCCTTGGGATAACTACCACAATACTTTCCTGCGGTGGGATTGTTTATTTGGCTGCCATAACCCTTTGACGGGTCAAGCAATTGGTCGAACAAAAGGATTAGCCGAGGGGGATTGCTTATTGATGTTGTTTTCAAAAAGCTGGGCATAGGCCAGTCTGTACCTTTGTATCCGTAAGGAGGCCAGCAGTTTTCGTCAAGCTCGAGGCAGGAGTTCATAGCATAGGAAAAATAGCCGCTCCTTCTCGGTCTGTATTTGTAACTTTCATCTGTCGATAGTCTGGCGGAGGGGCATTGAAAAACGGTATCTATATCGGGATGCTGCCAATAATCGTGGTCTCGCCAGGATTTTTCGCCCATTAGGGGCGGTAGTACATCGACCCAGCCGAAATAATAGTCTGCCCGCTCGGCATCTGTCTGTGGATTGCTCGACGTGCGGTCTCGGCCGTCGATGTGGGGATAATAACCGTTGTTTTCCGAGGCGTAGATTTCAAAGGCCAATCCCCACTGCCGTAAACGACTTTGGCAAGCCGTTTGCTTGGCAATGGATCTGGCTCGGCTTAGCGCCGGCAAAATAAGACCGATTAGTAAAGCTATCACGGAGATAACGACCAGCAGTTCGACAAGGCTAAAAGCGGAACGCAAAGCAGATTGTAATTTAACCTTGGGGGTTTTCCTCATTTTAGAAGCACCTTGATATGTTTTTCATAAGCCTTTTCTACCGTTTTTTCGATGTCGTTGCGAAATCTCGTATATGCTTTGACCCATTTTTTGCCATGCGCGGTTAGAACGGTTTTGCCGCCATGAATACCGCCTCGATGTTTTTCTACTAAAGCGATATTCAAAGCCTCCTGTGCTTTTTTCAGGTCACCCCAGGCCTTTCGATAGCTTATCCTGAGCGACTCGCTGGCCAAAGTTAATGAGCCTGTGTTTTCGATGGCTTTAAGCAGCCGCCATTTGCCGTCGCCGAAAACGCCTTCGATGTCTCTTGTGCTCAGCCAGAGCTTGAACCTTGCTCTCAAATTTTTCACGTTCCGGTCCTCCAATAGATTTATGCCTAATCTCGATTTTACAGAAGACTTTCATGCAAAACAGCCGAGCTGACATTTACAGATTTTTATATTTTGCTGATTGCAAATACGCCCAATCTCAATAATTTCCGTCTCGAAGTTTTTCGCCAGCTCAAAGGCCTCTGCGCATGTCAGCCTCTTTATGTCATCCGATCCTGGTCTGTCGTTGGCGGATTTGAGAATGGCATTAAGTAATTCTTGGTTTTTATTCATCCGTGCTTCTCCACAAAGCTCTGTTTTGGTTATGCACAGCTCGACATACCGATAGGGAAAGGATTAAAACGTCTGATGGGTGTGATGTCAATATTTATTTTTTCCTCAAGGTTTTTGTTGAGGCCACCACCAAAAAATCCTTCGACTAACTCAGGCCAGGATTTGAGGGCGCTACTCCTGGTTTCTTCGATATGGATACATGCGCTTCTCCGTAAAGAGTCCTTGGGACTAACAGGCGTAACAAAATGGTCGACCGGGGCTTGTGAAATGAACTATTTTATATCTTCCGAAGCGGTTCCTATAGAAACTTCGCGGGGTACACCTGATTTTGGCAGTGTGAAGAAAAATGTGCTTCCTTCGCCGGGATTTGATTCGACCCAGATTCTGCCGGCGTTCAGCTTAACGATTTTTTTCGCTACAGAAAGCCCTATGCCGGTGGATTCAGTTTCGTTTGTCGGCGAAAGGGTTTGGAATATTTTGAAAATCTTTTTAAAGTATTTCTGATCGATTCCGGGGCCGTTATCTGCGACACTGAATTTCCAAAAGCCATTCTCTTCGTGACAGCCGACGTTGATCCGACCTTTCTCTTTGTCCATATATTGTATGGCATTGCTCAGCAGGTTCTGGAAGACCTGAATGATGTGTGTTTTTTTGCACATCAGGACAGGCAGTTTGTTCTCGACGGTTATTTCGATATTTTCCGTCGGATCAATCTCACAAATTATTTCAGTTAGCACTGTGTTTAAATCTATCTGTTCCTGTTCTTCTCTGGCGTGTCCAGCGCTCGAATATTGGAGGATGCTATCGACCAGCTTATCCGCTCGCTTTGCTCTTTCGACCAGCAGCTTAACATGTTTTTGACCTTGTTCATCAAACTTATCGGCGTAGTCTGTTGATAACCACTCGGCTAAGGTTCCGATTCCCCGCAGTGGTGTCTTTAAGTCGTGCGCTGTGATGTATGCAAACTCCTGCAGCTCTTTGTTTGTACGCATTAGCTCGCGGACAGTTGATTCGAGGTCTGTGTTGAGCTTTTCCAGAACCTCCTCTGCCTTCTTGCGCTCTTCCTCAACGCCAAGGGCCTCGGCAAGTATATAGAAAATTTTCAGCTCGTTTGCATTGAACGTTCTATTTTTTTGAAAGACAACGCACAAAGAGCCGATGGCTTTACCGTGGGCTTTAACAGCACAGCCGACATATGTCTTGAGTTTATATTTGGTGACGTTGGGATCAGTTTTGGCATAAGGCGTTTCATCAAGACCGTCGATTACAAATGGCTCATCTTTATTGTTGCTTATAACATCATAACAAATATGGCCTTCTTTGTTGTCCTCTTGTTTGAAGTCCTCCGGAATATTCCACCCTCCTCTTGTGCATAAAAGAGCACCTTCTTCCTTGTTATAGAGCGCGCATGTGCCTTTGAAAACAAGTCCTGCAGTTTCAACGATTTTATTTATATTCTCATCCGGATTCGGACCAAAACTCAAAAAGCATTTATTAACTTTGTCCAATGTTTCCTCTTCCTTCTTGCGTTCTGCTATTTCGGACTCCAGGACTTTGTTGGCTCGCGCTAGCTCTGCCGTCCTTTCCTCAACGCGTACTTCCAGTTCGTTGTGAGCTTTCCGCAGTGCCTCCTCGGCCTGCTTGCGCTCGGTGACGTCGCGAAAGCTCCAAACCCGTCCTGCAAATCTTCCTTCTCGAATCAATGGCAGGGAATATACTTCCAGAACCTTACCTTCTTTTAAGTACAAGATGTCGCAACTGTCCTGGTCAGCAGGACAGGCAGCTTGCAGCTTTTCGAGAAAGGCCGATGGGTCCTTTAACCGGTAGTCAAGATGTTTAAGCAATCTCTGGTTATCTCGCTGTTGAACCAGCTCATCGGGAACACCCCAAATCTTCGCAAATCGGTTGTTCGTGTGGCTCACCTGGCCATATTCATCAACCACCAGAATACCATCAGCGGTAGATTCAAGAGTTCCTCTCAAAAGGTCCTCACTTCTGCGGAGCTGGTGCTCCATTTCTCTGAGGGTTGCCAGCTCCTTTTTCGCGGTGATATCGTAAAGAACGCCTTGACTTCCGTTAGTTTGGCCTTTGATGTTCTTAGTGCGGGTTGAGAACAGCGTAACAAACAACTTCTTGCCCTTGCTGGTTCTCAGGGTCAGCTCTTCGACTTCAACACTTACTTTTTTAAACTGCTCTAGGAGCCGCTCTCGCTGATGAGGATTGTCCCAAAACCGTTCCGGCAAAAACTGCTTGTTTATAAGCTCGTCCGGGTCGGTTATCTCCAGCAATTTCATTAAGGCAGGATTAACATAGGTTGTATTATTATTCAAATCAACGATATAAATGCAGTTGCGGGACTCGTTCAGAAGCCTGAAGTAGTTTTCTTCCTCTTCCAGGAGCCTGCCTTTGATGGCCTTGAGAATGTCGGTCTGAGTTACTACTCCGAGTAAAGTTTTGTCATCCATAACGAGCAGCCGGCGAATTCTCATCTTTTCCATCATTTTGCTGGCACTTGGAATAGAGTAGTTGGAAGGTACGCTCATCACCGGAGAAGACATTACGTTTTTCAAAATGGTCTGGGCCGGATTTCGCTTCAGCGCGATGACTCTTTTGAGAAGGTCTCGTTCCGTAAAAATGCCCACAACGTCGTCGTTATCCATAGCGACCAGACAGGATATGTCTCGTGAAGCCATCACCTCTGCAGCTTCTCTGACAGTTACCGAATCGGCTATAACAGCCACATCAGAGGTCATAAGTTCTGAGACATTTTTCCACATGCCGTAGGATGTCAGAACTCGGACAATATCGGTTTGTGTTATGATACCAACCAGCCGTTCATCCTCTAATACGACAAGTCGTCTTATGTTCTCGTCTTCTATGATTCTGCTGGCGTCCAGGACCGAAAGATTACGAGGCACGCTACGGACAGGAGAGGTCATTATGTGCTCTATTTTCATCTTGCGGAAATCATTATTGTCAGCTACTGCCCTTTTCAGCAGGTCTGTCTCTGTAATAATTCCTGACAAATCTCCATTGTCTGAAACAATGATGCAGGATATGTTTTTATCCGACATGATTTTGGCAGCCGAGACCACAGAGCTTCCCGGACAGACAGTAGTGACATCTTCAGTCATTATATCGCCCACTTCCAGCCAGCTCCTGGAGGTGGCCGGCAAAGGAGTGGAGCAGCTATGTCTTATCTGACTCTCGACCAATTCACTGTGTTGTCGTCTGCTGCTATTTTCTGCCATTACGCGCCCCTTGAAAGGCAGGTTTTTTCTTTGTTTTGTTCTTTAACCATCATACTTTATACATTGCTGGAAGGGCTGTGAGCGTTAAGCCCCGTTAGAGGCCCGAAAGGAAAAGGCTCTAACGGGGTTAAGCATTCGGGGCTGAATAGCTATGCTCTATTCCAAGTTTTTCTTCCAGTTCCGTAATTCGTTTCTTCAAATTTTGATTTTCAGTTCTGAGGTCATCCTCTATAAGGATTCGCTCGGAAATGTCGCGACCGACTCCGACAATCGCAACCTCGTTTCCATTTGAATTTTTGATCGTTGACCTCGAAAGAGAGACCGGAAATACGCTGTCGTCCTTTCGTTTATGGTAGAACCCAACTTCCCAGGAGCTTCCAACGGTTCGGGTATGGAAGACACTTCTGGTATTTTCGGTCTGATGTTTTCCTACCCAGAGGACAGCGTTGTTTTTTCCGATAATCTCCTGTTCCTCGTACCCATAAGTATTGCAAAATGCCTTATTAACGAAGATAATCCTGCCCTGCATATCGGTAATATAGACACTGTCGTCGGTGCTCATAATAGCGCCCGAGAGCAATTGGAGTTTCTTTTCGACCATCTTGTGGCTGATGGCATTTTCGACGGTTATTGGAATGGCTTTGAGATAGTTTTGGTCCAGGTCTTTTATCAGATAGTCATAAGCGCCGGCTTTCCAGACTTTGACGGCTGTCTCCTCATCACCTGCTCCGGTAACGACTATAATGGGAGTGTCCTTGGCCGAATCAAGGATGTCAAAAGCTGTGCCGTCCCCGAGCGAGTGGTCGGCAATTATAATATCAAACCGGTCGCTATCCAATGTGTCTCGGGCCTCTGAAACAGAGCCGGCGATTGTGCAATCGTAGGGAATAGCGTTATCGTCCACACAGCGCTTAAAAGCCATCTGGTCGAGCTCGTTGTCTTCAATGAGTAAAATCTTGTATCTTGTATTTTCCATTCTTTTAATCTCCATTTGATGGCAGTTCACTTAAGGTCCAATATAGGTTAATTGTCCTTATTGTTTCCACAAACTTTCCATAATCAACAGATTTGACCATATAACCGGCAGCGCCGAGCTTGAAGCTTTCGACTACATCCTGCTGTTGGCTGGATGTAGTCAGCACTACAACGGGAATCTTTTTCAATGACTCGTCTTTTTTGACGATTTTTAGAAATTCGGTGCCGTTCATCTTCGGCATATTTAAATCCAACAAGATAACGCATGGCTTTTTATTACCGTTGGTTCTTAGATACTCCAAAGCTTGCTCGCCGTTGCTCGTGCTAACGAGCTGGTTTGCAATCTTCAGGTCTCTGAACACACGTTCCACGGTCATCACATCCACGTTATCATCTTCAATGAGCAATATCGGCTTCGAGCTTCTCATTTTTTAGCCTCCATTTTGGTTCCCGCAAGGCGGGCTCCCTTCTGCTTTGGCAGAGTAAAGAAAAAAGTGCTTCCTTGGCCAACTTTTGATTTCACCCAAATCTTTCCGTTATATAACTCAACGATTTTCTTTGTGATAGTAAGGCCGACTCCGGTGCCTTCAAACATAGGAGAGGTCGGCAAGGCCTGGAATATTTTAAAGATTTTTTCGAAGTGCTTTTCTTCGATACCAGGCCCGTTATCAGCGACACTGAATTTCCAGAAGCCCTCCTGTTCGACGCAGCCGATTTTTATCCAGCCCTTTGGCTTGTCCATATATTTTATAGCGTTGCTCAGCAGATTCTGGAATACCTGCATAATTTGAGTTTCTTCAAACTCAATTACAGGCAGTTCGTTTTCGATTGTAACTGTAATGTTTTCCGGCGGAACGACCATATTAATAATTTCCGGAACAAAGGTATTGAGATTGACCTGAACTTGTTTTCCTTTTGTCAGCCCGAGTCTCGAATATTGAAGCGCACCCTCAATGAGGTTATACATCCGCTCTACGCGGTCCAAAAGCAGATTTATTTGCTCGTTGGCTTGGTCACCAAGCTTGTCCGCACAGTCGGCTAATATCCAATTGGCTAAGGTCTTAATCCCTCGCAGCGGCGCCTTTAAATCATGCGAGACTATGGATGCAAAATCATTCAGTTCTCTGTTAATTTTATCCACTTTTGTGATAAGTTCATTCTGACTGAGTTCGGACTTCTTGCGCTCGGTGATGTCGCGTGCGATGCCTAATCCTAATGTTTGGTTTCCTATTCTTACTGGGTAGGTTCTTATCTCAACTGTCACATAACTGCCATCTTTCCTTTTTAAGGTAAACTCGTCTGGCCCTGTTGGTTTGCCCATAACAATCTCTTCTAAGTGTTTGAATGCCTTCGATAATTGCTCTGATGACAGCAATCCCGTCTCGGATATATTCTTTCCAATTAATTCCTCTTTCGCATATCCAACTATTTCCTCCGCAGCTTTATTACCATCGACAAAATTTCCTTTAACGTCGATTAAGAAGATTGTGTCGGGGGCATATTCAAATAATATCTTCAACCGTTCTTCGCTCTGCTGTAGCGCCTCATCTGCCCGGTTGCGCTCAGCGATTTCCTGTTGGATATGCTTATTGGTTGTTGACAGCTCATGCGTTCGTTTTTTGACCATTTGCTCTAATTCGTCCATCTTCAAAGATGCCTGCTTAGCTAAGGTCCATTTTTTGGTCAGTGTGGCGGCGAGTTGAGCGACCTCGACGCTGTCGAAGGGCTTTTTGAGAATCAGAAGGTTTTCCGACCTTCCGAGACGCTGGCTTATATCTTCCCAGGAATGCTCGGAGTGGGCTGTGCAGATGACGACCTGAATGTTAGGGTCGGTTTTCCAGATGTGCTCTATCGTTACGAGGCCGTCCCAGCCCGAGGGCATACGCATATTGACAAAAGCCAGCTCATATGGGCGATTTTGGGAAAGGGCCTGTTTAATCTTTTCGTGTCCTTCTTTGCCCTGAGATGCGAAATCGAGCTCATAATTGCTACTGGGCGTAGATTTACAGGTGCTGCGGCCGAAAAGCTTAGCACCAGGCGAGTCCAATTTTGTGTTAGCTTGCTCTTCAAGGAGAATGGTCTTAAAATCCCTGTGAATATCGGGATTGTCGTCTATGACGAGAATACGGTGAGGGAATCCGCCTTGCGGCAAGCCAATCATTTCTTTGTCGCCGTTATTCATTCTACGGTCTCCTGAGTTTGGAAGGGTAATTCAAAGGTAAACACAACGCCTGTGGCGGATCCATCACTGTGGATGCTTAGTCCCGTTCATTTCCAGCATCGTCCAGTCTTAGATCGTGTTCCACTTAATTAAGAGGGTTATCGGCATATAAGAGGTGCGATTTCAGAAGAAATGGCGTTTCGGAGGCACGAACAAGACTTTTTCTTCTATTTCCGGCGGGCAGGCTCATTCCCGAGCGAGGGAGCATTGTTGCGTTGGCGGGCTTAGAAATTGAGGCATAAGGCCCGTTGAAAGTGCTAAAAAATGAGAATATTCCTAAAATAAGGGCAGGAAATTGGCAACGGGCTTGACAACAGTATTGGTGACTGCTATAATAAATAATTATGCAAGGGTATGTGTGTACTGCCTGAATAATAAAAAAGACGTGGGCTGAAAGATAAAAAGGAGCCCATCCGATAACTATAGCCCAGATTTGGATTTCAAAGAGGGAATGATGATGAAAGGCGTTTCTTTGTGTAAGGTGATTTTGGTTATTGTTTTGTGCGTTTTGTTTTTTATGCCTTTAGGGTGCAAGTCTTACGACCAGATGGGTGAGACTACCGCTGAAGGGCGAAGAAGGCATATGCGCGCTCTTCGTATTAACCGGCAGGAGATGATGGCAGACTTAGACACGCTTATGCTTCTTGATAAGCCCAGCAAACTCACCGACAAGAGGATACCGTAGTTGAACTGAAGTGTGAAGTGCCTAAAGTTTGGAACTCACTTTAGTTCACTTTAGACACTTTAGCTCACTTTAGGCACTTTCCTGGTTGCCGCCGATATATTCTGGTACAAGCTCCTTGATTTTCTGAACTATTTGACTGTTGTTTTGTCCTTTGGCGATATTTACCAGCTCATTTATTCCCGCCCGAAGCCCCTCGCGATCCATCGGAATATTCTTCCATATACTGATTTTAGGATGCCTTGTCCGCTGCATATCTTCGCCTTCTATCGAAAGTTCCTCGAAGAGTTTTTCGCCGACTCTGGGTCCGGTGAAAACCATTTCAATGTCTTCTCCGGGCCTGAAACCGCTCAGGGTGATAAGCTCTCTGGCCAGGTCCACGATTTTTACCGGCTCGCTCATATCAAGCACAAAGATTTCTCCACCTTTTCCCATTGTTGCCGCCTGCAGAACAAGCTGGCTTGCTTCCGGTATGGTCATAAAATAGCGCTTCATTTCAGGATGTGTAACGGTTACGGGACCACCTTCGGCTATTTGCTTTTTGAAGATAGGAACGACTGAGCCGTCAGAGCCAAGCACATTTCCAAAGCGGACAGTTACAAAGTGCGTTTCACTGGTTCTGTTCAGGTCCTGGATATACATTTCTGCAATTCGCTTTGATGAGCCCATTATGCTGGTTGGATTGACGGCTTTGTCGGTGCTTATCAATACGAAGTTGGCAGTGCCAGAGTTATCTGCGGCATCAGCGACGACTTGTGTGCCGACAATATTGTTTTTGATGGCTTCGCCGGCGTTAAGCTCCATCAAAGGTACGTGCTTATGGGCGGCAGCGTGAATGACAACCTGTGGTTTGTAATTTTCAAAGATTTCGTCCACGCGGGTCCTGTCGGTAATGTTGCAAATAAGTGCATTTATGCGAACTGCGGGAAATTGTTTGCGCAATTCACGCTCTATGTAAAACAGTGGATTTTCAGCCTGCTCAATAAGCAAGAGCAGCTTCGGGGTGAAATTGCAGAGCTGTTTGCACATTTCTGAACCGATGGAGCCGCCTGCGCCGGTAACCAGAATTGTTTTGTCCTTGGCAAAGGCTTCTATTAGGTCCAGGTCAAGCTGCACAGTTTCTCTGCCTAACAAATCGTTGATGTCAACATCTCGGATCTGAGAGACACGGAACTTACCGGAGGCAATATCCGTAATTGATGGCACCGTACGGAATCGAATCTTAGTACCTTCGCATACCTGGATAACGCGCCTTAGCTGCTGATGGCTTGCCGAGGGCATTGCGATGGCAATTTCTTCGATGTTGCGTTCCTCACAGACTTCGGGCAGCTGCTCAACAGGGCCAAGGACCGGTATTCCATGAATATTAGTGCCTTTTTTGATGGGGTCATCATCAATAAAGCCGACAACCTCATATTGGGCTACAGGCATACGGTGAATTTCT